>Ga0209834_10001640_pt1 | contig 12361 bp, 10 predicted proteins | sample Mar14236cmmetaG_FD_184134 | JGI IMG/M metagenome (GOLD analysis project Ga0209834, IMG submission 184134) | Marine hydrothermal vent microbial communities from Guaymas Basin, Gulf of California to study Microbial Dark Matter (Phase II) - Marker... ...
GCCAAGGGGTCTACGCGCTGTAGCCGCCGCCAACCGTTCGGCTGAGGGCTTCGACTGAGCTCAGCCGAAGTCCGCTCACGGCGAAGCCTGCCCTACGCGCTGACGGTAAACAAATACAGCAGGAGTAAAAGATGAACGTGTCCCAATCGCAGCCCCCTGCCGGAGAAAAATACACGGTAGTCGTCACCGTCATCAGCCAGCAAGGACATTGCAGTTTTGGACATCAGGTTGGTGACCGAATAGTTTTCGATGGGCGCACCGTGCAAGGCGAAATTTGCTTGCATGCTCTTTACAGTTTCTTGCCCAAAGTGTTCGCCATGCGCTACGGGGCCACGTTCCCCTGGCTCAAGGACAAAAACGTCGCCACTCACGCCTGCCCTGATGCCTATAACCCCGTGGTGTTCGAGATTCGCCGCATAAAAGAGTAGGCTCATGAGGCGGTTTCTGCGGTCCGCTGCCCTGGTGGTGGGATTGCTTCTCCTGGGATTGGTGATGCGGCAATCCATCACTCCCCGTTCGCCGCCGGCCCGTCCGGCGGATGTAGAGGTGGATTCCTATCTGGCCCAGATCGCGCCCTACAACTCCACGCAGGCCATTCTCGAATCCACCATGCACAGCGCCCCTTATCTGCAAGAAGTAGTCTCCACTGTAGAGAGCCTGGAACCCCCACCGGACCTGGCCGAGGCCCACGCTTTGCTGGTGGAGGGCTATCGCTTCATGCTGGATGGCCGCCGTGTGCTGGACACTCACCCCCGGGGCGAGGAACTTGCCGAGGGGAATTTTATGATGGACTGGGGGATCAGTCGCCTGTGGGAGCACCAACGCCTGGTAATGGAGTATCTGGTAGAGCGGCAGATGAAAGAGGCTGGCGATTCGTCGTGATTTGACAAATCCACATAGTTGTGCTATCATCGCCTACAAATAATCGTATACCCCGTGACACTCTTATCCAGAGAGGCAGAGGGACCGGCCCGGTGAAGCCTCGGCAACCATTTCAGGAGTCACGCAGCCAGATCAACGGCGACTGGCTTGTACCCTGATCACGGTGCCAATTCCGGCAGAGTTATTCTGGAAGATGAGAGGGAGATCACAGATTGTTCTGTGCGCTTGCCTCTTCCTTCGAGAAGAGGCTTTTTTGCGCCAGTGCGCAGTTGAAGGCGTGCCCCCTCGTCCCTGGAAAGAGCGAGGGGTCATTTACTATTTTTGAGGAGGTAGATCACATTATGGCTCGAAATATTGTCGTCATGGAGGCCCTAGGGCGATTCATTGAGGAGTTCCCAGTGGAGATCGTAGAGCGCAAAGGCATCGGTCACCCCGATAGCCTGTGCGACGGGATAGCCGAACGCATCTCCGTGGAATACTGCCGCTGGTGTGAGGAGAACCTGGGAGTGCTCCTGCATCACAATTTCGACAAGGTACAGCTCGTCGCTGGCGAGGTGGACGTGCACTTCGGCGGCGGGGAGATGATCCGCCCCATCCACATTCAGATCGCTGGACGGGGTACGCCCAGCTACAACGGGCGCAAAGTGCCGATGGACACCATCGCCATCGAGGCAGCACGGGCGCACATCCGCGAGACGATGAAATACCTGGATCCGGTGAAACACATGGTCATTGACTGCTTTGCCGGCCGGGGGGCTGCGGAGCTGGTGAGCGCAGTGGAGCACACGGAGGCTAACGATACCAGCTTTGGCGTCTCCCACTGGCCACGCTCCGGCCTGGAGTACGTGGTGTACGAAACGGCGCAGTACATCAACTACGATCTGATCAACCAGTTTCCCATCGGCGAGGACGTGAAAGTGATGGGCTGCCGCCGCAATGGGGGCATCGTCCTGACCACGGCCATTCCTTTCATTGCGCCACAGATTAAGGATGCTCAGGAATACCTGGAAGCCAAGGGCGCGGTTCAGGCCGCAATCCAGGCTTTCGCCGAGAGACAGGATCACCGCGAGGTGCGCGTGGACGTGAACACCGCCGACAGAGCCAAGCGCGGGGACTTCTACCTGACCCTGACCGGCACGTCCGCCGAGTGCGGCGATGACGGCGCGGTGGGCCGGGGCAACCGGGTCAATGGCGTTATTGCCCCCTTCCGTTCTACCAGTCTTGAGGCGGCCTGTGGGAAGAACCCCATCTCGCACGTGGGTAAAGTGTACAACGTGCTGGCCCTCCTGGCTGCGCAGGACATCGTGGCTCACGTGCCTGACGTCCGCGAGGCAACAGTGTACGTCCTCTCGCAAATCGGCCATCCGCTGGACGAGCCGCTGGTGGCCACGGCTTTGGTGCATACTGCGGACGGCCGGTTAACGGCTTCCACGAAAGCAGCCGTGGCCGAGGTGTTGGATTACCAACTGGCGAACGTAGCCGAGGTAGGGGTCAGAATTCGCCGCCGTGAACTGACCCTGTTCTAAATTCGCATTGGGACACAAATCCACACCTCGGCCATGGGCCTGGGGATCAATCCCCAGGCTGAGCGGCTCAAGGGCGCTCGAAGCGCCCTACTATTGAGGAAGAGAGCGTGCTTTGAGCACGCTTAGACTGCTTAGCCTGAACGTTGACGTTCAGGCCAGGCTGCCACGACAATTGACTCTACCCTCGTTTCGTGTTATACTGAGCGCGCCTGACGGGGACGAGCAGGACAGCACCAGTGCCGTGAGTTTCACGTCCCCTTACAGTCTATTTTCAGCATAACATAACGATACAATTCCGTAGGGCAGGTTGGCGGCGGGTCAGGTGTGATACCAATTCGTACTAGCTACGCACTGATTCAGCACTTCTGCCAAAACAAGATACGCAAGCCGCCTACCTGCCGTCCTCAGCGTAACGGCAGGTAGGCCGCTCTCTTGGTTTCTTTGAGGCGATCCAATGCTTGCCACGACCTACCGACAACCATTATTTCTACCCAAGTCGCGGCCAACCTGCCCTACATATTGTGTAATGCCGAAAATGGATTACAGGCTATGCTTGCAAACCCACGGGCTGGCAGGCGTGCTTGGGGAACTGAGCCGTTTCTGACAAGCTAGCTTTTCCAGACCTGTGGAGAAGCTAGCTTTTCATTTGCGTGGGCGCAGGTGCCCACTTCCAGGAATAGGATGACGATTTGTTCCAAGGGCCGATGAAGATCCTGACAGTCAGCGACCGGATAGTGGAAAGTATCTACAGCGCATCCATTAAGCAGCGATTTGGCGACGTGGACCTGGTGCTGGCTTGCGGCGACTTGCCGCCTTACTATCTGGAATTCATCGTCACTATGCTTAGCGTGCCGCTGCTCTACGTGTTCGGTAATCACGATCTGGGAGTTTTTACCCCTAATGGCAAGTTCAAGTACGCACCCGAGGGTTGTATCAACATAGACGGGCGGGTGGTGAATGTCAAAGGGTTACTCATCGGCGGGCTGGAGGGTTCGATGCTCTACAGCGGTCGGAGCCATCACCAGTACACCGAGTGGGATATGCGCTGGAAAGCGTTACGGATGGCGCCCGCGTTGTGGTGGAACCGACTGCGATATGGCCGGTTTCTGGACATCCTGATCACTCACGCCCCGCCCTATCGCATCCACGACGGCAGCGACCTCTGCCACACTGGGTTCAAAACCTTTTTGCGCATGATGGACATTTATCGCCCTCGCTACCTGATCCACGGCCACGTGCACATCTACAGCCCGCACACCATCGTTCGCACGACTTACCGTTATACCCAGGTAGTGAATACCTACGGTTATCAGATAATCAATTGGAGGGATGTTCAGTCTGGAGATGGATAGTCCATTCCAACGCGAGATTAACGCCGATTTTTCCCACGCGCGATGGCGGGCCTTCCTGGGCGAAGTTGCCTCTCTGCTCTTTGGTCACAGCAACGAACTGCTCTCCTTCGACCAGGTGAAGGCCGCGCTCAAGGTACATGGCCAGGTTTATCGTGGTATCCAGGCCGTGCCCATAGCCCAGATCGTGGGCAGCGTAGATCGCTACCGGGACTTCGACCGCGCTTTCCTGCCTACGCAGACGCACACGGCTTTTCGCTGGAAGCGGGTTGATCAGGCGCATTACCAGGACATCAACCTCCCGCCGGTGCAATTGTACCAGATGGGCGACGTTTACTTCGTGCGCGACGGTAATCACCGCGTATCCGTGGCCCGCGAGAGAGGCGTGGAGTTCATAGATGCTGAGGTTATCGAACTCGAAACGCGGGTGCCTGTGGAGGCTGACCTGCGCCCGGAGGACCTGGATATCAAAAGCGAGTACACCGACTTCCTGGAAGCGACTCACCTGGACCGGTTGCGCCCCGACCAGCGAATCGAGTTCTCCGCGCCGGGGCATTATCGCACACTCATCGAGCACATCGCCACCCATCGCTACTTCATGGGCCTCGAACAGCAGCGGGAGATTCCCTGGGAAGAGGCCGTCGCCCACTGGTACGACACGCTGTACCAGCCCATCGTGCGCGTCATCCGCGAACAGAACGTGCTCGCCGATTTCCCGCATCGCACCGAGGCTGACCTCTACCTGTGGATTATGGACCATCGCTATTACCTGGGTGAGCGCTTCGGGGAGGATGTTACCTTCGAGGAAGCGGCCACCGACTTCGCGGAGCAGTTTAGCGAGCAACCGGTGAAGCGCGTGATCCGTGGCGTGAAACAGGTGGTGGAGAGCCTGTCCAGCGAGATGCCCGTGGCCCCGGCAGGCGACGAGGCAGCCACTCCCCCGTTGATGCCCTCCGTCCCGGCCGAGGAACGGGAATAAGTGACCGGCACCTCCCAGGTGCCGGTCACTTGCTTTATGACCCTGACCAGACGTGGAACAGTAGTTATTAGCCGCCACGGCTGCGCGCTGTTTCGATCCTCCAGACCATCGTGATGGCATCCTCGCTGATCGTCACCGCTTGTAGCTTGCTGTCGGGATTGCGTTGACCGGCCCGCTCCAACTTGGTCGCGATGCGCTCGTTCCAGACCGCCACGCGCGCCTCTTCGATGGGCAGATCATTGAGCCGTGCGTCAGAGATCGTCGCCGTCAGATGCCCGTCGCCCACGCCCAGATCGAGCCGGAAAGTCATCGTGTCAGTTTCGTCGCTCATCACGCGATCGCGCTCGGCGCTGACAAAGACGTACCCGTCGCGCAGGTCGGCCGTCAAATCGTGCACCAGCGGGTCGGCGATGGCTGCCGTGATCTCGGCCTGCAAGCTGGCCTCCGTCATGTTCGATTCCACTGCCAGTGAGCCATCGGGGTTGCGCTCGATGTTCAAGCTGCACGCACTCACCGTCATGCCCATCACGATCAGTAGACCGAGCACTGTAACGAACTTTTTGGTTTTCATTGTCCATGCCTCCTATCTAATTTTGGGTTTGAGCCAGGCGTGATAGCCTGGTTTGCCGTGAATCTGAGAATATTGTAGCAGAATAAGCGTTGACGGTCTAGTCAATGGCGTCACGATTTAGCCTGAGCCAACTCACTTCTGGATATGACAGGTGTCATACGTGGAGATGACGGCGCTCAGTATTGCATTGGAAGCAAATCCGGCTATAATAGAAGGTATGAAACGGACATCCCTCGAACCCGGCCTGCTACAAATTTTTCGACTGTTCATCGGCGCACGGCTGGCGTTGCTGTTGCTGTCATTATTTTTCAAACTGATCCGGCCGGAGCAGCGCATCCTACGTTACCCGTCGTTGGGCATCGTCGAGTTGCTTTTTCTGATGATCTATCTCTCCTGGCCGTGGCTGCGCGACTTGTTGGGCCGGGTCTACCTGCCGCTGGCCCTGGTAGTGACTTCGGTCGGCCCCATTGTCGAGCAGGCCCTGACGGTTGGCCTGCGCCTGAGGCATGGTGTGCATGGAGACGCCGCCAGCGCAGACATGTGGCAATTGATCGTTGTGCTATTTGTGCCGTTGATCTTGCTGAGTTGGCAGTATAGCTTCAGAAGCGTGATCGCTTTTTGCATCGGCACCGCCATGCTCGACCTGGTGTTGGCCGTTCCCCTCGCCATAATGGGCGGAGTCCGCTTCGTGGATACATTTGGCCTGGTGTTTGTACGGAGTTTATTGTTCGCGCTGGTGGGCTACGTGGTGGCCAGGCTGATGACGGCGCAGCGAGCCCAACGCGAGGCGCTGGCGCGGGCCAACGCTCAACTGGCGCGCTATGCGACGACTCTTGAGCAGCTTGCCACCAGCCGTGAACGCAACCGCCTGGCGCGTGAACTGCATGACACCCTGGCCCACACATTGAGCGCGGTGGCCGTGCAACTGGAGGCCACGAGCGCCCTGTGGGATAATGACCAGGCCGCGGCCCGCGCCATGCTGGAAGGGTCGCTGACGGCGACGCGCGAGGGCTTGAGTGAAGCCCGCCGCGCCATCCACGCGCTGCGCGCGGCCCCGCTTGAAGACCTGGGCCTGGCACTGGCCATCCGCAACCTGGCCGAGTCGGTCGCCACACGGGCTGCTCTGGTGCTCGATCTACAAGTGCCAGAGCGCATCAGCGGCCTGGAGCCAGCAATCGAGCAGGGCATATACCGCATTGCCGGTGAGTCGCTGGCCAATGTGGCGCGTCATGCCGATGCGCGTCACTTGACGGTACGGTTTGATCAGGCCGGCGAGCGGCTGGAGCTGACCATTTCAGACGATGGGCGCGGCTTTGACACGACCAACCCCCCGTCTGATGGGCAGTACGGGCTGAGAGGTATGCGCGAGCGGGCCGAGATGATCGGGGGAACGCTGGAGATTGAGAGCCGGCCAGGGCAGGGGACAACCGTCCGCCTGACAGTGGAGGCAGTAAAATGATCCGCGTGCTGATCTGTGACGATCAGGTGGTCGTGCGCGAGGGGTTACGGGCAATCTTGAGCACCGCGCCGGGAATTCAGGTCATAGGCGAGGCCAGCGACGGCGCCGAGGCACTGGAACTCGTCCCTCAGACCCAGCCCGCGGTAGTATTGATGGACTTGAAGATGCCGGGCATGAATGGCGTCCAGGCCACCCGCGCCATCCGCGACCAGTATCCCGATGTGCGCGTGCTCGTGCTCACCACCTACGACGCCGACGAATGGGTTTTCGATGCCATCCGCAGCGGGGCGGCGGGCTACTTGCTCAAAGACACACCTCGTGATGGTTTGATTAAGGCGATCAAGGACACTGCTGCCGGAAAGACCCACGTTGATCCGGCGGTCGCCGGAAAGCTGTTCACCCACGTGGCCCGGATCGCTGCGCCGCCCCCGACCTCGCTCGCCGACGATCTGAGCGCGCGTGAACTGGACGTGCTGCGCCTTTTGGCCCGCGGCCTTAGCAACGCCGATATTGCCCAAAGGTTGTGCCTCTCGGAAGGCACGGTGCGCAACTACGTCAGTGCTATTCTGTCCAAACTGGGCGTATCCGACCGCACTCAGGCCGCCGTGCTGGCGCTGCGGCACGGGTTAGTTGGTGTGAACGACGATCTGTAATGGTGTGAGGGGTAAATGTAGGTTGTCTTGTACTGCGGCTGGCGTCGTTGACGGTGGCGCAGACTTATGGTATCATAGAAGTAAATCTGGCAAAAGGCCGGCATTTACGGAGAGACAACCGGGAAAGGAGCGAAGAATGTCTCCCAGAAAATCTCCGAAAGATGTACCCTCTTTCAATGTTCAGGTTGTTCCCGGCAAATTAAGTGTTCAAATCTATCGTCATGAGGTTGATTATTTCAAACCAGTCCCTTGTTGGACCTACATCACCGAAGGGTTGTGGGCGCATAAACAAAAGGAGGTCATCTTAACCCTCCGGCGAGATGCTCAAGGAGACAACGGCGAACCACCACGATTCCCCTTGCAGATTATCGAGAGCATTTACCGCCTGGCAGCGCAAGGAAAGCTTGTGGACACGTGGGGATACTCCTATTTTGTGCTCACGGCGGTCAAAGAAAGAAAAGCCGCCGTGTTTTACGTAGCGTATCTCTATCCGCTACCGCTTTCCGGGATTCGATTGCCCTCACCAGCATTAACCGCAATACTCATGAGTAAAGATGATTACGAGGTGTTCCGCGCCTTTGGTTTAACCCGCTTAGTCGCTGCCCGGGGTAATCATTATCGCTATTACCCCTGTCCACCCTGGTCAGAACTTCCCCTACCAGAAATCGTCTCGATGCAGAGGATGCAACGAAGTCTTCTGGGCAAAATGCCCCGCATTCATTTGCAAGGGAGCACCGTTACTATGGAGGGGAGTGACATCACGCTCCGGTTGCAACCAAAAGCCCAACGGATTCTGGAAAGTCAACTTGGGAAGATTGAACCCAACCAGCCTCTGGCGCTGCTCCCGGAGCTTGATCCAAAGGCAAATGCCTGTCTGACCTGGAATCCAGAAAAGAACATCACAGCGATGAACGTGCCACCCAATAGTGATCTCTCGCGAAAGGCGGGTTGCTTCGTGGCTTTCATTCCAGAACAGGCCGAAAACTCAAGCCGGATCTTTGAGGACGGATTCGTGGTCATGGTGACGACGAACATCTGGATGAAGATCAGGGAGGCGATGGTTTCCGGTCAACCAATGGTTGTACCGACCGAAGGAACTCCGAGGCAATTTCGACTGGAGTACGTGCCCAGTGCGTGATGTTAAGTTTTTCACCAGCAAGAGAAGCTCCCTGCTTTCAAAATCAATCAAACGATGGTAAAAGAATCGTGAATTCGCTCATCGGCAAAACACTCGGCAAATACCGGATAGTGGAACTCATCGGGCGAGGGGGGATGGCTGAAGTCTACAAGGCTTATCAGCCGGCATTGGATCGCTACGTTGCGATCAAGCTCCTGCACTCCTTTCTGGCCGAAGACAAGGACTTTCTAGGTCGCTTCCAACGTGAAGCTAAGGCAGTAGCCCAACTCCGACATCCTAATATTGTGCAGATGTACGACTTTGACGTGATGGGCGGCGTTTACTACTACATGGTCATGGAATTCATTGATGGCTATACTCTGAAAGATAAACTGGAAAGGATGAAGGCCCACAATGAGATCATGCGCTTGGAGGAGACGATCCGCATCGTTCGGGACGTGGCCTCGGCGCTCTCTTATGCCCATAGCCGTGCCATGGTCCATCGAGACATCAAACCGTCTAATGTTATGATTGATCGAGAGGGCCGTGTGGTTCTAACAGATTTTGGCATTGCCAAGATTTTGAGCGGCTCCCAGTACACCACCAGTGAGGGAATGACCGGCACGCCTTCTTATGCATCACCCGAACAGGGATTGGGAATGTCTGGGGATGCGCGCAGCGATATCTATTCACTGGGAACTATGTTCTTTCAAATGGTGACTGGCCGGCTTCCTTATGAGGCAAATACGGCAATAGCAATCGTCCTCAAACACATCAATGACCCGATTCCCGTTGCCAGCCGATTCAATCCAGACATGCCGCCGGATATTGACCACATTATCTTCAAAGCAATGGCCAAAAACCCAGACGACCGTTACCAAACGGCTGACGAGCTTATCGAGCACCTGGACCGGATTAAGGTCGGTATGCCCATTCTGGCCCCTGCTATGGCTGCTGACTCGGTGGGACAGACATCCACCGTCTTCCCTACCACTCCGTTGCCACCGGCTCTCGCACCCGTCTCTGTTCTGAACGGCACTATTCGATTGGCACCCTACGCCCTGTCCCCCGGCCACATTGCCACCGATCTCGCCGGCCTGCCGGCCGTGTGCGACGCCGACTGGGAGCGGGCAGTAGATCACTTTGCCAAAGGCTACATCACCAGATGGCTGCGCGAGGGCGTAAGCCGCCTGCGGGCTGCCTACCAGCATGGCTTGGCGGACGACCTGGAATCGCTCGTCGTCCGTGGTCAGGCCATTGTCCAGCGGATTCGAGATGGCGACGACATCACCCGCAACGCCGGCCTGGAAGAGTTCCTGGAATTGCTAGGGGCGTCCTCCCCGGCCATGGACATCACCCCCAAAAGGCTTGACCTGCCGGCGGTGGGAGTGGGAGAAACCGGGCAACCGGTGACCTTGACTATCACCAACACGGGGCGGGGCTATCTCTTCGGCACGATCGTGTGCCGGATGCCGTGGCTCAAGGCCACGCCTGCGTGTTTTGGCTGCGCGGCGGGAGAGCACTGTACGGTGACGGTGACACCGGACCTGAGCAGCCTACCGGCCGGCCGGATTCAGTCTGAGGATGCCCTTCAGGTGCGCAGCGTAAGCGGCGACCAGAACTTGACGGTGCAAGTAGACATCCTGCCATCCGTGTTGCAGGTAGACGTTTCCACGCTCGACTTTGGCACGGTGGGCCAGGGAGAGACCACCCAGACAATGCTCACCCTGCACAACAGCGGCCGGGGCTATCTGGTCGGCAGAGTCCGCTGCCGAGTACCCTGGCTGACAGCATCGCCGGAGCGATTTAAGGTATCAGCCGGGGACAGCATCCAGGTAGCGGTCAGTGCTGATTCGCAGGTGCTCCCCCCAGGCGACGTGGCCCGTGACTGGGCATTGGTAGTCGAGAGCAATGGTGGACATGCCATTCTGAGTGTTCGTATGCAGGTACTGCCTCCTCGCTTGAAAGTAGAGCCGGCGCAGATAGACCTGGGTACTGTAGACCTGGCCTGGCCTGGGATGGGAAAGACCGCTGCCCTGACGGTGCGCAACACCGGGCCTGGAGTACTGACCGGCGCAGTGACGGCAGAGGCCGACTGGCTGACCGTCGAGCCGGCTGCTTTCCGCTGTCGAGCCGGGGATGCGCAGTTAGTGCGTCTGTCACCGGCCAAGTTAAAGACAGGGGACCATCGCCAACTCGTTCGCGTGACTTCCAATGCAGGGGTGGCAGAGGTGCCGGTCTTGTTACGGGTGCGCTTTTCCCTGGAACCAGAGATGGTGCGCATCCCGGCCGGCGAGTTTCTGAGAGGCAGCAAAGAGCGGGATAGAAGGGCTTTAGCATCCGAGAAGCCTCAGAGCCGTATCTATTTGTCGGAGTACTGGATCGGCAAGTATCCGGTGACCAATGCCCAATATGCCGTCTTTGTGGAGGCCGCCGGACGCCGGCCCCCAGAGCACTGGGAAGGAGGCCGCCCGCCAGAGGGGAAGGAGAACCACCCGGTGGTGAACGTGAGTTGGTGGGACGCGCTGGCTTACTGCCGCTGGCTGGCGGAGGTGACGGGCAAGCCGTACCGCCTGCCGACGGAGGCCCAGTGGGAGAAAGCAGCCCGGGGCACCGACGCGCGGATATATCCCTGGGGAAACAGATGGGATAACCGGAAGTGCAACACGAGGGAAGGGGGCAAAAGGGACACGACGCCGGTAGGAACTTACAGCCCGGCCGGGGACAGTCCCTACGGCTGCGCGGACATGGCGGGGAACGTGTTGGAGTGGGTGGCCGACTGGTACAGCGAGGACTATTACGCCCGCTCCTCCGTCTCCCGGGACCCCTACGGCCCGGCTTCAGGGGCAGTTAAGGGCTTGCGGGGCGGCTCCTGGTCCACCAACCGCTGGAGCGCTCGCTGCGCCAGTCGCTACAACGGCAACCGGACGGCCACCAGCCCCGAAGCTGGTTTTCGCTGCGCTATGTTTGCCACGTCGGGAGCGGATTAAGACCTCGAGGTCTGGCCCGGCGCCTTTGGCGAAAACCCAACAGGACTTTTGGAGCAAAATCAACCTGAGTTTGGCGAAAACCCAACGGGACTTTGGTGTAAACTCAACTTGACTTTGGCGAAAAACCAACGGGACTTTGGTACAAAGTCAACTTGACTTTAACGAAGAGTCAGAGGAGATACCTATGACCGAAGAGATTATCACACTCATTCCACCAGGCAAGTTGCGCTGCTACATCAGCGGTAAGTTGCACAAGGATACCCCTGAAGAGAACGTCCGCCAGCGTATTGCACGCAGCCTGGTGGAAGATTACGGCTACGATAGGTGCGATATCGAGGTGGAATTTGGCGTCAAAATGGGTTCGGGCAAGAGGAAACGGGTTGATCTGGCAATTTTCCCGCCACGTACTGAGCACAAACAGGAACATATCAAAATCATTGTCGAATGCAAGCGAGCAGAGGTCAAGCCGACAGATCGGGATAATGGCGTTGACCAACTCAAATCCTATCTGGCAGCGTGTCTCAATGCTCGATATGGTTTGTGGATTGGATCGGAGTTGCAGGTTTGGGAGAAAATCGACACGCTCACTGGTCACGATTTCGCCATCGGCACTGACATCCCCCGCTTTGGTTTCGATGCGCCACAACCGCTGACCTTCACCGACCTGGTGCCGGCTCAAGAAGAGTTGATCGGCGTGTTCAAGCGCTGCCATAACTATATCCACGGCAATCAAGGATTGGCGAAGGACATCGCTTTTCAGGAACTCCTCAAGCTCATCTTCTGCAAAGTCTACGATGAGAACACGACGGCCGGTGAGATGCGTTTCTTCATCAGC
>Ga0209834_10001644_pt1 | contig 12345 bp, 10 predicted proteins | sample Mar14236cmmetaG_FD_184134 | JGI IMG/M metagenome (GOLD analysis project Ga0209834, IMG submission 184134) | Marine hydrothermal vent microbial communities from Guaymas Basin, Gulf of California to study Microbial Dark Matter (Phase II) - Marker... ...
ACAAAGTATTTTAACAGAAGTGGCCATGTTATCAGGGTAACAAGAATGATATTCCACCACTTCATATCACGTTTCCACCGTTCATCCAATTTTAAAACAAGTTCTTCTTCTCCTTTGATAATCGCGTCAATGTTTCCCCTTGTCAAGTGATGTTTTCCTAACTTCACTGTTTTTCCTTGAATAAAATCAAACAGCCCTAGGTTTATACTTAGTATGTTTCCTATGTTTGCTAAGACATTAGTTGGATTTTCAATAAAATCTTCATAGTGAACTCTTAAATATCTCCCTTTTGGGAAAAATAATTCTATAACCAAATTTTTCTTGAACCATGAGACTGCACTGTTTAGAGACTTTCTCTTCTCGGACCAATGAACATTCTCTGATGAAAACTTAATTCGGCTATGAGAATGTGCAAAACCTCTGGGGTCCCTTACCAAATGTACAACATAAAGATCAATGGATGGTATCAGTGATAAATAATACCCATATAGAAAAGAGGCACTAGAATCTGTGATGATTTGACAGGCTTGATATTTTTGTATTGTGCTATACAATATTTGTAAACTTTCCAAATATTGTTTGAAATCATCAGGCATTCTTCGTTGTGTTTTTCTTAACAGTAGCAACTTGAAAAATTCCCCGATCTTTCTGTATTTTTGACTGGCTTCTATAAAAGATTTTTTGTCAATTTTCTTAAAGGTAGCATCATTTCTAATACTTCCCCAGACAGGACATTCATCAAATTTTGCACCACAAAAACAGGCTTTATCTTTAATAAACAAATCTGCCCAGGCTAACTCACCTGCCGCAAATAAATTCGGAATTTCATTCAATACTCTTTCTGTTAAAGTACTTCCATTTCGTCCCGTTCCCGCAATATGAAGTACGGTAATTTTATTATTAGTTTCTAAATTTGACATGTTTTTTTTTCTTAATTTTAGTTTTAGACCTGACAGGTTTCTAAAACCTGTCAGGTCTATGTCCTATTCTTTTCCTGTCAGGTAAGTCAATAATTTCTTAAATTCTTTACGAGATTTTCTGGCTATGATTTCAAATGTCGGCGTTTTGTGATATATTTTGCGCCAAACAACGGCCAAACCAAATATTCGAGCGGGCCGCCATCCTTTCCATGCCGTCTCGTCTAAAACTTTCAAAAAGTGTTGCTTGAATTTCCAATTATAGTCAGCGTGCCAAGGTTTGGAAGGACCAATTAAATGTATGATTCCTTTATGGTCAAGCTTAATAACCGGAGAATATTGGGATAAGTTCCATCTTTGCTCTAACTTTAACCAACGATCCTCCAAAATAACATTTAAAGGATCTTGATCAGCCGCAAAACATATACTCGCATTTTCATTCGCATATTTGATTAATTGCTTCCCAATGTCATTTTTCCGCCAGGCTTCTAAATCGACTACCAAAAGATCACCATTAAAATAGTGGCTAGGATTTTTCAATTTATGCAGTTGGTGCCGATATTCTTGTGCTCCCTTATTTGAAGCGGAAATATCTAAGGCAGCCGCTATAATGTAACCGGTTAGGTCTTGTTGATTGATTTGGCACAGGTCGTCTGTCACCAACAAATCAAGACCCATAAGAATACATCGAGTTATTTCCGGTGCTAATAGTTCTCCGATAAATAACCTTAAATAGGTTTCTTTATGGTGAAGATGTAAAAGTGCCCGAAAAGGTTTTAACATCTTTTGATCTATATCGATAAACTGAATTTGCCCAATATTGGAAGTCTGCCACGAGCTTTTGAGCTGAGTTTTACTTTTCTGGGAAATGTTTGAGCTTAATATAAAAACATTACATTTTCCAGTGCAATTATCAAGGGCAGATCGTACTGTTACTGCGACACCAGGAACACCTGCCTCGTTCGACATTAAAACTAAGTTTGCTTCGCATTTTTGTTTGTTCATTTGTTAGTTATCAGTTATCAGTTTAAAATTAAATTCGTCGCTGCGGGTAAGTCTGCTACTTAATAAAAACCCACCGCTATCTTTGAGTACGATTTTTTATCGTTTGTCTTATCCAACTTCTGAATGCCCTCATTGTGGTATTTCTACCCGCCGTTTTACTTTTTTCTAGATAGCGTGGAATTTCCCTGATGACAGGGATAGTTGGAAACTGAGAACTGGTTTCCGAATTTATATAACGATCTTCTTGTAAGATATTGATTTCTAAGGTTTTTCCGTTATATCGCCATAATTCAGGTACACCTAGCAACTCATAATTATCAAAGCGAGTGCGAGAGCTGATGTCGATCTCAATGGCTAAATCCGGCGGTGGATCAATTGTTAAATCAATTCTATCTTTACCTCTGACTAGGGCTTCGTTTTGAATATAAAAACATTCATCTGCTTCAATGCCCTGAGCCATTTTTTCGTTTTTGAAGGTGGTAGAACCTAATGCCCTAAACTCAATATTAAGTTCTTCGAGAATGATTTCTATCAAATTACCAATAATTTTCTTGCTATCTTCATGTATTGCTAGTGGTGCCATAATTTCTAACATGCCTTTGCTATATGAAAGTCGAGCAGCGCGTGTTTCTCCTAAATCATCTAACAGTGTTTCAAACATTTGCCAGTTGATATCTTTTAATAATAGGGCATGCCCCGGTTTCATAACGATTTGGTTAAATGCTAATTGCATGTCAGTTATCAGTTATCAGTTTAAAATTAAATTCGTCGCTGCGGGTAAGTCTGCTACTTTATGTATAGGAATCTGTGGTGCAATTTCATAGTTTTCTAAGCCTTTACCCGTTTCCACAAGTATTAACCCCTCGCAGTGAGCATGATAGCCAGCTAGTATATCACTAATCATATCACCAATCATCCAAGAACGGGTTAGATCAATATTCATATCAGCCGCTGCTTTAAATAACATGCCAGGACCGGGTTTACGATCATAGTGTTCAATTAGGGTCCTGTCTTTAATTTGTGGCACGGCTGGGCAATGATAAAACCCATCTAGTTTGGTATCGTGTTGAGCCAATTGTTCAGATAGGAGCTGATGAATTTCTTTTAGATCATTTTCAGTAATGATGCCCTGTCCAATGGGTGATTGATTAGTAATTAGTATACAGGCAAATCCGGCTTTTCGCAATTTTTTAATGGCTTCAGCACCGCCCGGTACTAATTTTACTTGATCGGGGCGGGAAAGGTAATGCACTTGTTCAATTAGTGTTCCATCACGATCTAGGAAAATGGCTGGTTGGTAACCGCTAAACGCGCGTTTATTATGTTCGACCGCGTCGCGCTGCGCTTGTAGGTATGTTTCATAAGTCCCAATATCACGATGATAACCTTCCCATACCCAGCCGTGCATTTTGCTTATAAACTGGGGTAGTATATCATATCCCAGGTCAAAAAGATTCATCTCTGCAATCTGTTTATAAACTTGAGCATCAAAAATGTACACGCCGGCATTAGCTAAATCACTGACGGGTTGCTGGGGCTTTTCTTCAAAACCAGTTATTCGCCCTTCTGCATCTAATTCGGCAATGCCACAGGCTTGTGGATTCGGGGCATGAAATAGTAGCATGGTGATAGGATTATCATGTTGGCGGTGGAAAGCTAACATGTCTCGCACATTCACATCGCTAAAGTTATCTGCATAGATAATAATGATTTCATCTGCACCGTCAGCAAAATTGGGATTAGCTGCAATTGTTCCTGCCGAACCTAGTAATTTAGGTTCATAAGATTCAAGCAATTGTAGTCCACTCTGGGCATTGATTGCTTCAATATATTCACGTACTTGTTCAGCAAGATGGTGTGTATTGATCAATGCTTCATTGACACCGGTAGCAGCGATTTGCTCAACCCAATAGTCAAGCAATGGTCGCCCGGCAATCGGAACTAGACATTTAGTTACCTGATTAGTTAGGGGGCGCAATCTTGTTCCAAGCCCTGCCCCAAGTAAAATCGCCTTTACATCGTTCATATCATTGATAACTGATAACTGGTAACTGATAACTGTTAAGATAAGAGAAGATGAAGTCGTTGCCCTATAATATGACCAATCGACATGTGTAAGTCTTCAATAATACCATAGTTATTACTGGGAATATGGATTTGTATATCCGCTAAGTCTTTTACCTTACCCCCATCAAAGCCAGTTAATGCAACGACTGTTAAACCATTATCCTTGGACCATTGGCACGCTTTGAGTATATTGGGTGAGTTGCCAGAACCCGTAATTGCAATGGCGACATCTCCGGCATTAGCCAGGGAAGCTAATTGATAACTAAAAACGTCATCAAAGGCAATATCATTAGACAGTGCTGTCAATAAGCCAATATTATCTGCGAGACTATGAACTTGCAAGGCTTTTGGACCGCCAGCTTGACCGGTCATAACAAATTCTAGCCCAAAATGAGCTGAAGTACAAGCACTTCCTCCATTGCCAAATACAAAAATTTGACGGTTATTGTGCTGTGCTTCTATAAGTAGATTGACTAATTTGTCAATTATATCATAGTCAATGCGACTGAGTACCTGATTCATGGTGTCAAAGTAATCTTTTGCTGATTGACACATACTTCTATTCATCTTTTTGTTCTTCCCTTTAGTTGATATTATAATAGAGTATAATGAATTTGTATAAAGTACAAGGAATTAGAGAACTGATTTTTTACCGTTATCGAATTTATATTATACTATTTTTTTATTTATCAGTTGAGTATTTTTTAATGGGGAATATTGTGTTTAATTAAAATATCGACAATAAAAGGGGCTTTATTGGTTTTTTGTGAATTCCGTTTTCCTTGTAGCACTTGACTGGGATTGTAGGGTTTAAGTGGTGTATCAATAACCCAAAAGTGTTGGCGTAAATCATTTACAAATTGATTGAAGGTGCGTAAGGCTTTTGGGTAATTGCCCTTGAAAGGGCGCATTTTACCGTGTAGCCTGATTCCTTCAATAAAGTGTTTAGATAAATCTAGCTTGTTTGAGGGATTTTTTTGTTCTTCGGCGTATTCTCTGCTTTCCGTATTATCTATGGTTTGAGTTGTTGAATTGAATATTTCCCCTTTTGAATTACCAATGCCCCATTCTAGTCGTTCGAGAAATATGTTGGGATGGTGATTTAAGACTTGACTGAGTTTTTGCCAGGCGGGCTTAGGCATAATATGTCGGGCTTTGATATGATAGCCAATGTCTACAATATTACGTATAAATAGTATGTTATGGGGAAAATCGGATGTTTGTTCGCGTAATGGTTTTAGTTCAATTTGACTGGTGGCGATTTTGGATTCCGTTGCTTGCCCTTTTTGCTTGAGCTGGATAGCTTCGTTTAAAAGAAAAGCACTTGCTGTTGCTGCGCCGGATAATAATAGGGTTGAAATAAAATAAAAAACTTGACGCAATTTGCGATAAAAAAAATAGCGTGTTTCTACTGCGCTTGCGTAGTGGTTTTTGCTATACCAAGATCGCGATAGTTGAAGGGCAACAAAATCATGCAAATACAAATTTTTGTCAAAATCGGGTAGGGGCAAATCTGCGTATTTGCCCTTATAACCCATTTTAAGGGCTAATTCAAGGCTATCTAATATAGTAATATGAAGCGTCGAAGATTCGTCGTTCAGGGATTGGTTAAAAACTTGGCGTGTCGCTGTATCTGTTAAGATAATTACTGATAGTGGTTCGGAGGATTCGCTTGTCGGCAACATTTGTGCGTTATCTAAAAAACGCTGGGTGGTTATGATTTGTTTTAAAATTTCTTCAGTACGTTTTTGAATATTGGAGATATTTAAAGGTATTAAACGACTAAATTGCAATTTTTGCTGAATAAAGAAACTTTGACGCAATCCTGCTGGCTGATTTGATTGAGGTGTGTAAGTAACCAGTAGTGTATAATAGGATTGCGGTAAGTATTTGAGTAAGTTTTGAGTTAATAAAGGGAGGGAGTAGATACCGACTAGTGGTACTTTATGCCTGGTGATTACATTGAACCAGGGTTGCAAAACGTCGGCATTCTTTAGTGCGATAAATAATACCCGATCATCTCGTCGCCCTTGCATTTCACGCCCTTGTACTATTCCATAAGTGTAGACGGTTTGATCAAACAATCGTTTTACTTTATGAGCCATTAATTCGCGGTGCTCTTTGCCTAATACATGGGGCATAAGTGTTGTTTGATAGGTTTCTTGCTTGGTATCGATGAGCCAATATATTGGGGTTTTAGCATGGCGTTTTAGATATTGGGAAAATTCAGCCTCTCCATTGCTAACTTTTTGAAAACATTGACTTTTGGTGATTTTTTTACCAACGATCCAAAATGCTTGTAATTCATCATCGGATTGGTAGAGAATGTGTTTTTTCATAGTGAATAGTTCATAAACCTGATATTTGATGTTCAAGTTTTTAAAGTTAAAAGGCTTCAAGAAATACTATTTTTGCCAAAAATAGTATTTCTAATGGGTTACCTTATATTATATGTCCATCAGTTTCATGAAAATGTCAAGAAATCCGATTTTTTGAAAAAATCGGATTTCTATCTAGGTGTTGATTTACCATACTGCTGAACACCGTCATTTATATCAACGATAAGATCATAAATTGGACCTAGCATCGATAGCACTACCCAACCTAGTAATAAGCCTAATATAATTGTCATGGTTGGTTCAATCATGGTTTGGAGTTTGTCAATGGATTCTTTTACATCACGTTCATAAAAGTAGCTTACATTACTTAATGCTGTATCTAATTCACCTGTGCTTTCGCCAATGGATACCATGCGTACTACTAATGGTGGAAATAAATGCACCCGTTCAAAACTTTCACTTATCGTCATGCCATCGACAATATTGTCGTGTACTTGTTGTAAAGCTTTTTCAATCATTAAGTTCCCCGCTAACTTCTGAGTGATTTTTAAGCTGTTTAGTACAGTAATTCCCGCACCATATAGCAATGCAAAAAAAGTCGCAAAGCGTGTTAAAATTAATTTTTCCAGTATGGGACCTATTACCCAGATTCGTAGTTTTAAACGATCAATATTTAAATGAAAACGGGGGCTGACTTGCATAGCTATTTTAAGGCATAAAAATATCAATACCGGGGTTATAATAATCAAATACCAATATTTAGTTAAAAAATTGGAAAAACCAATCAGAATTTGAGTATGTAATGGCAATTTGCCGCCGACATCTTGAATGAATGCCGTTAATTGAGGTACTAGATATATCATGATAAAAAACATGGCACCAAAAATAACTGTTCCCATAAAGGCGGGATACATTAATAGCTTTTTAGTTTTGGCAATCATTTCATCATGCCATTTTAAGGTGTCGGTTAAGTGTTTAAATACTGTACTTAAATTACCCGTTTCTTCCCCTGTCTGAATCAGAGTGATAAAGATTTGATCAAAAATATCTGGAAACTCAACCATCGCTTCAGATAAACGCACTCCCCCTTCGATATTTTCTACTAAACTGGATATGACTTCACGAAAGCGTGATTGGGCGAGACTATCACGCAAGTCGCTTAAACCATCTATTAAGGGAACGCCAGCACGGATTAAATTTTCCATCTGGAAACAAAAGGTGATTAATTCCCTGCGAGTGACTTTTGCTACGTGAAAATGGAGCGATTTTTTAGTATGGCAATGGATTAAATCCAATCCCATACCTTCTAAACGTGCTTCTAAGTCATTGATATTATTGGCATTTATTTGCCCTTGGACTCTTATTCCGGTGGCATCTATGGCTTTATAAAAAAATTGTTGGGACATTTTTATGTGAATTAAGAAATACTATTTTTTCAAAAAATGGTGTTTTTAGAACCGATTTAATACACTGATGCCACCCCTTCTGGACGACGCTTAAAGCGTTTATAACTCCATTGATATTGTGTCGGATTTTTTCGCACACATTTTTCTATGCCTTGATTGAGGGCGGATACAGACATTTCTAAATTATCAGTTGCCATTTTAGCAGGTGCTTGTAAAAAATGGATATGAAAACCTGCTTGAGTTGATAAACGTTCTGCAAAGGTAAAAATCACTGTTGCTCCAGTTTTACGGGCTAATCGGGAGACTAATACCATTGTATAGGTTTGCACTTCAAAAAAAGGGACAAAAATACCACTACCGGTTTCGCTAGGCACTTGATCTGGCAAAATGCCGACGATTTGTCCCCGGCGCAATGCATAATATAATGCGCGTACTCCGGTTTTATCTGTTGCTACAAAGCGTCCACCAGTACGTGTACGGGCGGCATGAATTAAATCATGTAAACCTTGTAATTTAGGGGGACGGTATAGGGCAGTGAGGGGGTAATGTGCGGAGGCATATAGTCCTGCCAGTTCCCAAGCACCTAAATGGGGTGTTAGGAGTATTACGCCTTTACCTTTTTGCAGGGCTTGTTGTAAATAAGTTTCGCCACTGACTTTTTGGACCAATCTTAATACGCGATCATTTTGCCATAACCATAATGCGCCTAATTCGCTGAAGGTTTTGCAGGTTTCAATTAAACTTTTTTTAACTAACCTTTTTTGGGTAGTGGGGGATAGTTGGGGGAAACATAAGTGTATATTAGTATGAGTGACTTGAGTGATGCGTAGTGTTTGCCATGATCCCATTATTTGCCCTAACCGAGTCGCTATACTATATATTATAGGTAAGGGCAATAGAGCTAATAAATGTAATAATCCTTTGATTAACGCGCATTTAATTATCTTTCTTATTCCTCCTTTTCCCTATTTTTTGCCCTATTTTTAGCAACAACAAAACTGGGAAAGCTCCGTGCATGAATAAATCAAAAATATCAATAGGGCGACTTAAAGTGCCTTGTAATAACATCCGGATTTTTTCAATCAAATGAGGTTCCGGAATAAATGGTGCTAAACCTAAAGTTAATGATCCTAAAATAAGTAGCTCCCAAGGTAGTTTTTCTAGCCAACGCATATTAGTTGTTAGTTATCAGTTATCAGTGTCGTAGGGTGGGCAAGTGTTTTTTTGCCCACCATCATTGGTGAGTGAGGTGGGCAAAAAAAAGACCTTGCCCATCCTACATTTTGACTTTAAGACCGGCAGGTCTGATTCCCTATGCGCCGTGTCGATTCCAATATACCCTAATTGGTACTAACTTTGCATATTTTCAACTGAAACAAGTTGTTCTATTGATAATAAACTGCTTATTTTTCAAAGAGATAGCTTATTATTTCCCTATTATTTTAAAGGAGAAATACCATGTTGAAAAATTATATTCCTTTATATATGCTTATTATCTGTTCTGCCCTTCAGGCGGAAGTGGTTCTTGATGGTTCTTTAGGACCTCGTGGTGCTTTACCCGGTCCAGATTATCTGATTGGTGCTGATTTAGGGCAACAGCGCGGTGCCAATTTATTTCATAGTTTTGACACTTTTAATATTAATACTTTTGAAAGTGCTACCTTTTCAGGTCCCGATAATATTCATAATGTGATCAGTCGTGTCACGGGCGGCAATCCTTCAAATATTGATGGCTTGTTCCGTTCTACTATTAGCGGGGCTAATGCTTATTTATTGAATCCTGCCGGTATTCTGTTTGGGCAAAATGCACAATTAGATGTTCAGGGCAGTTTTCATGCTAGCACTGCTGATGCTTTACATTTTCAGGATGGTAGCAAATTTAGTGCGAGTCATCCCGAACAAAGCGGTTTGACAGTGGCACCGCCGGCAGCTTTTGGTTTTCTGACTGAGTCACCTGCACGGATCGCTATTGATGGCAGTGATTTATTTGTTCCTGCCGGTCAAACGTTATCCTTTATTGGGGGGCAAATCGACATTAATAATGCTTCAATCGCTGCTCCTGCCGGTCAACTTAATTTGGTTAGTATAGCACAATCAGGGAATGTTATTCCACGTTATGAAGATTTGCCTGCGATTAAAGCCCTGGGCAATATCACCTTACACGATTCTATCGTCACGAGTAGTGGCGGTGGTGGGATTTATATTCGGGGGGGACGCTTTGAATTGCATAATAGCACCGTTGTAGTACATACACAAGGTGCACAGGATGGTACCGGTATTGATATTCAAGCTAATGAGCTACTTGCTAATCAGGGCGGACAAATTGCTAGTCATACGTTTGGGAGTGGAAAAGGGGGAGGTATCAGAATGAGGGTAATTGGCACCACTGAGTTTACTGAGCTGAATAGCGATGGAAATGCCAGTGGCGTTTTTGCCGATTCAAAAGGCAGCGGCGATGCCGGCGATGTGATATTAGAGGTTGGCGAGTTAAAGGTAACGGAAGGCGCATGGATGGGTTCGGAAAGTTACAACTCTGGTGATGGAGGGCATTTCATTATTCGGGCTAAAGATTTGACTTTTTTAAATGGCGGGCAAATCGGTACTGCTACTTATGGTAGTGGGCAAGGGGGCTATATCGATGTTAAAGTAGCAAAGGGTATCATTCTCTCTGGTGAATATAAAGGGATGTATAATAGTGCTATTCTTTCGTATTCATTCAGTGAAGATGATAATGCCGGTAACGCTGGTAATATAGTGTTAGAAGCTAACGCATTAAGTCTCAAAAAGGGTGCACAAATCAGTGCTGCCAGCTTTGGAGCCGGGCAAGGTGGTCATATTACCCTTAAAGTCAATGGCTTAGTCAGTTTGTCTGGTGAAAGTAGCCTTCGTCAGGGTAGTTTAATTGGCGCAAGTGCAGAAGGTCAGATTGAAAATGCTGGCAATGGCGGCACAATTGTCTTAGAAGCCAAGCAATTACTGAGCACAGATGGAGGGCAAATAACGGCGAGTACCTTTGGACCTGGTGATGCGGGTAAAGTCTTTATTAAAGTCGCTGATAGTATTAGCATTTCTGGTACTGATAGTCGTAAAGATAATGATGGTGGAGGTTATCCCAGTGGTATTTTTACTACAGCAGCCCATAACTATACCAAAAATTTAGGGCAAGGTGGTGAATTATTGTTAGAAACTAATCAGTTAAGTGTTAGCAATGCTGCTAAAATCAGTGCGACTACTTATGGTCCTCATCGGGGGGGCAATGTAAAAATACAAGCCCAACAGATTCACCTAAAAAATGGTGGTAAAATTACTGCTGAAAGTGAAAAGGGGGCTTTAGGCGATGCGGGTAATCTGATTATCACGCTGACGGGTCAACTTAAAATGGAAAATGCGTCCATAGAAACTGCCGCAGAACTGGCAGATGGGGGTAATATTTATATGACTGTGCCTGATTATATTTATCTGGTTAATAGTGCCATTACGACCAGTGTCAAAGCTGCGGACGGAGATGGCGGAAATATAACACTGCATCCCACTTTTTTGGTTTTGGATGGGAGTAAAATTCTTGCCAGAGCTGTGGGGGGCGATGGGGGTAATATTCATATTACTACCCAGGGCATTTTTGAATTTTCTGACAGTCCGATTGATGCCTCATCTGAACTGGGGGTAGATGGTGAGGTCATGATTGCTTTACCGGGTGCAAGTACGCTTGAGGGTGAATTTGTTTTGCCTGCTGAAAGAGATAGGGTTGATTTGCGAGGGCCACCTTGTGCCGGAAAAAAAGGGACTGAAATAAGTACGTTTAGTGCTACCCTGCGTCGGGAAGGGGCAAGTATGAGTCCTAAGAGTCTTCAGGAATAAGCACAGAAGAAATACCCTTCCCAGTCAGAAATCTGATTTTTGGAAAAATCGGATTTCTATACAAAATATTTTAAATGGCAATTTGCAAAACCTGTTTAACATAAATCAATTAACCTTAAAAAAACAATCAGTTACAAATATGGAACACAATTTGCTGTCTATTATATTGAATTTTTTCGAATTGCAGAACTGACTGGGTTCTCTCTTCTATCAAACTAAGAAGGAGAATATTATGAAAGCAAGCACTTTGATAATTAGCATGATCTTCGCGATGGGTTTGGGTACGGTTCAGGCAGCTGATGAAGAAAAAACAGTTACAGAAACTACCCCGAATATTTTATCCGGCATGACCCAAGACGAAGTACAGTCGGTCAATCAGGATGAAATGGAAGAAACTAAAGGGACAGGACCATGGGGGCGGTCGTCTTCCAGTCCTTAATAAATGCCATTGATTTATTAGAAAACACCCATTTACAAATTGGCTATCAAACGGATAGCTCACGATTCCTATTCTGATACTCTACCAAGTTAGGTGAACACGAAAGTGTTCACCTTTTTTTTTGCCTGCCAAAATTTCCATACCTACAATTGGCACCGGAAATTTCTAATGAGTTTTCTTTTTCAGCTTCCGCAAATAGGCTTCAATTTCAGCCTGTGTAAACTGCTGAAACACCTCATTTGGAGCCAGCCCTTTTAAACGTTCATGCGGTGTAAACTGCTGAAACACCTCATTTGGAGCCAGCCCTTTTAAAC
>Ga0209834_10001645_pt1 | contig 12342 bp, 8 predicted proteins | sample Mar14236cmmetaG_FD_184134 | JGI IMG/M metagenome (GOLD analysis project Ga0209834, IMG submission 184134) | Marine hydrothermal vent microbial communities from Guaymas Basin, Gulf of California to study Microbial Dark Matter (Phase II) - Marker... ...
TGCCGATTTCACCGTCATCAGCTTCGATTAATATTAAACCGGCCGGAATTTATGATTTCCAGAGTCAGACACTGAAGTTCTTTGCGGATACCTCCGGTCACTATGAAGTCACTATAATAGCCGGCTCACCCTGCAGTGTCGATACCTGTGTGGTCGAGGCCGATGTGAACATTTATCATATTCCCGAGATTACCTGTCCCGGCGATATCGATACGCTGGTCTGCCTGTCCGAATTCTCCGAGATCTGTTTCCCGGTCCAAGTGGTCGGGGCCGAAGTGGAAGTCACGGTGATGCCTGAAGGCAATTACAGCGGCGGTATGGTCTGTATTCCGATAAGAGAGGCCGGTCTTCATACAACGACAATTATTGCCTCATCGCTCTGCGGCGCCGATACCTGCATTATGGATATCAACATTATTGCCAATGAAGCTCCTGTCCTGGCTGTTCCCGAAGACTTGATAATTCCATGGTGCGACGATGAAACCGATCCGCTCTGTATCGATGGTATTTTTGCCGAGGATAATGAGGGTGACACCCTGACAATTACTCAGCTCTGCGGTCCGGGTGAATTTACCCTGGCCGGAGAGGACAGCGGGGCGGTCTGTTTTAATCCTCCGAATATAGATTCAACCTATGAGTTCTGTTTCGAAGTGACCGACGGCTGTTCGGTCGATTCTCAGGCTTTTCTTGTCACGGTATTTCCGTCACCGTCCTGCTCGGTCTGTGTCGATGTCTCAATCGAGACCGACTCGAGCTATGTGGTCGGTTACACGGCACCTGTCAGGATTATGATCGAGACCAATGAACAGATCGGTGGATTCGACCTGCTGATCGGTTACGATATCTCGGCGCTGACATTCGGCTATGCTTTGCAAGGCGATGATATTTCAGGCTGGGAGTATTTCACTTATCGCATAATAGATAACAACAACTGCGGCGCCGGCTGTCCGTCGGGCCTGCTGAGACTGGTCGGTATTGCAGATGAGAATGATGGCGCAGGACATCCGCCTGTCGAAGAGTTGCAGCCCAGCGGAATCCTGGCGCGCCTGGGAATGAAAATAACCAATGATCAGAATCTTGGCGGTCAATTCCTGCCATTAAGCTTCTACTGGATTGATTGCGGAGACAACTCCTTTGCTGATCCCGATGGTACCGAGCTGTTTATCGACGCCAGAATATACAGCAGCGAAGACGAATTGATCTGGGATGAGTTCGACGATGCCAATTATCCCGAGGCATCGCGTCCGCTTGGTCTCGGTGCGGTCGACAGCTGTCTGGAGGGCGACAAAACAACTCCGGAAAGATGCGTATATTTCCATAACGGAGGAATACGCGCCAAGAGACCCGAAGATATCGACGACCGCGGCGATGTCAACCTGAATGGTGTCCCGTATGAAATTTCGGATGCGGTAGTATTTACCAACTACTTTATCTACGGTATCTCGGCTTTCCAGACCAATGTTGACGGTCAGACAGCCGCCACCGACATCAATGCCGATGGATTCACACTGACGGTGGCCGACCTTGTGTATCTGGTCCGGGTTATTGTCGGCGATGCCGAGGCGATACCGAAATTCTCCCCGAATATGCTCAATGTCGATCTGACAGCGAGCGTGAAAAATAATAATCTCTCGGTCACCGCCGGAAGCGACTGCGCTGTCGGTGCGGCTCTGCTGGTCTTTGAATATGACGGTATCAGGCCTCAAATGCCGGTTCTGGGCGAAATGGCCCGGGGTATGGATATGGCCTATAATATCACCGATCGTGAGATCCGGGTCTTAATATACAGTTATGAACACGGCCGGGCTATCGATGCCGGTGAAGGCGAATTGCTGAATATCGATTATACCGGCAACGGACATATCAGTCTGGTCGAGACGTCATTGGCCAGTTATCATGGCGATGTCATCCGGACCAATCTGACAACCAGCCTGCTCCCGGAGGAATTCTCGGTCAGCCAGAACTACCCGAATCCATTTAATCCGGTCACCTCGGTCGATCTGTCGATCCCGGCCGCCTGTAAATGGGAGATGCACATTTATAATATCAACGGACAGTGTGTCAGACAGTTTGGCGGCGAGGCCAATCCGGGTGTTATGACTGTCACATGGGATGGTCTCAGTGATGACGGACAGATGGTCGCATCCGGGATATATTTCTACAAGGTGCAAGCCGGTGAGTTCACGGCTAAAAAGAAAATGACGTTGCTTAAATAAATTCGGCTATTGCAAATTGCATTTCCTTCAAAGGTGAGTCGGTCGATTTTCGGCCGGCTCTTCTTTTATTTATGATATTTTGTCCCTGATAATATCGAAAAGCCGCGATATAACTGCTCCAGCAGGACAGGACGGATCAATTGATGCGACATGGTCATGGGGGAGAGGGAAAGGATGGACCGGCTGTCGGTCAAAAAATCTTTACTGAGGCCATAGACTCCGCCGATAACAAAGTCAACCGATCCTTGTGACTTCTGCATGATATCGGATAAAAATCGAGCGAATTGCTCGGATCTGTATTTTTTTCCCTTATCAGAGAGGGCAATTCTGTAATTCGATTTAAGATATTTCTCTATCAGTTTTTCTTCCTGATCGGTCAGTTCGTTTTTGCTGAGATTTTTTGATTTTTTGATATCCGGGATATAGTCGATGCGAACGGACGCGTACTTTTTCAAGAGTTTCAAATAATGCGCCACGGCATCATCAACCCAGGCATTTTTGTTTGTCCCGAGAGTTATTATATTAATACGAAACATCAGCCTGCGACAGCTTTCAGATACAGCTTGCGGCTGCGGGGTCCGTCAAACTCACAGAAGTAAACGCCCTGCCATGTCCCCAAAAGAGGTTGACCACCGGTGATGATGATCTGCAGGGAAGGGCCGACCAGCGACGATTTTACGTGCGCATCGGAGTTCCCCTCACCATGATGGTAGCCGTCATTTTGGGGGATCTCCTTATTGAGTTTATACAATATATCACGTTTGACGTCGGGATCGGCATTTTCGTTGATCGTTACGGCCCCGGTGGTGTGAGGTACAAAGAGGTATAGAATACCCTCATCGACCCCTGATTTGGCCACAAAATTCTGAACCTCGCGGGTGATATCGATCAATTCTTCTCGCTGATGAGTCTTAACCTGTATTTGCTCAGCTTTCAAAAAGCGCCTCCACATATTCATCGGCATCGAACGGCTGCAGGTCCTCGATGCTTTCCCCGATACCGATAAAATCGACGGGAACCGAGAGCTCCTCGGCGATAGCCACCATGATACCGCCTTTGGCGGTGCCATCGAGTTTGGTGACAATCAGACCGTCGCAACCGACGGCATTGGTAAAGACCTTCACCTGCGAGACGGCATTCTGCCCGGTGGTTCCGTCGATAATCAATTTGGAAAATATATGCTCGGACGGGATGACCTTTTCGGTCACGCGCCTGATCTTTTTAAGTTCTTCCATCAGGTTGGCCTTGGTGTGCAGGCGCCCGGCGGTATCGATAATAAGAAAATCGACACCGCGTGTTTTGGCCGCGGTGGCCGCATCGAAGGCGACCGCCGCCGGATCGGCTCCGGTGTGCGCCTTGATAAAATCGACCCCGGATCGATCGGCCCAGATACTGAGCTGTTCGACCGCGGCCGCGCGGAAAGTATCGCAGGCGGCGATCATGACACTCTTGCCGTTGGCTTTGAAATAGCGGGCCAGTTTGCCTACCGTTGTGGTCTTACCGGTACCGTTAACACCGGTAATAAGCCAAACCGCCGGTTTGAAACCGTTTTCAATCAGGGATTTTTTTTTATTTTTCTCAAGGATTTCGGCCATTTCTTTTTTAAGAAGGCTGAAAACCTCTTCGGAATCGACCACCTTTTCGGTCCTAGCCTCTTCACGCAAATTTTCGATTATTTTATCCGTGGCCCCGACTCCAATGTCTGATTTAAGCAAAATCTCCTCGATTTCATCGAGCAGATCATCGTCTATTTTGCGGCCGGTTACTATCCGACCGATTTTTCCGAAGATATTGTCCCTGGTTTTCGACAGAGACTGTTTTAGCTTTTTTAATTTAGATATCATAGTTGGTTATACGTGTCTATTCGCCGTCCGGGTTGTCAACCGGCTTGATATTCACCTGTGGTGTAATCCTGTTTATAATGGCCTCGGGAAGATCGTTTTTGACCTCCCTCATGCCGTCGCCGATGGTTGTATCGATAAGATCTTCACTGTCTTCGTCTTCGTTGAACCGGACCGATACCACTTTCGAGACGCCGGGATGTTCCATGGTGATGCCATATAGGATATCGGCCGCCTCCATGGTGATCTTATTGTGAGTGATGATAATAAACTGGGTCTGTTCTGAGAAGGTTTTAATGATCCGCAGGAAACGATGAATATTGGCATCGTCCAGCGGAGCATCGATTTCATCCAGAATACAGAACGGTGATGGTTTTGCGAGGTAGATGGCAAAGAGCAGTGAGATCGCTGTCAGGGCGCGCTCGCCCCCGGACATCTGGGCAATCGAAAGCAGTTTCTTACCTCGCGGGCGGGCGATGATCTCGATCGGTGATTCTAAAGGATCATCCTCGTTGACCATTCTGATATCGGCCTCGCCGCCGGTGAAGAGTTCTTCGAATACCTGCTTGAAATTATCACGGACCTTATCGAATGTCTCCAGGAACAGTTTCCTCGCAGTCTGGTTGATCTTGGAGATGGTCGATTGAAGGGTGGATTTGGCGTTGAGAAGATCCTCCATCTGCGTTGTCAGGAACTCCTGGCGCTCCCTGGATGCATCATATTCCTCGAGGGCCAGAAGATTGACGGCGCCGAAATCTCTCAGACGTTCCTTGAGTTCCTGCATCCTGTGAGCACGCTCCTCGGGAGGCACATCAGGAGACGGCGGTTGTACGGTCGCCTCCTCGACATCGACATCATACTCTTCCTTCATCTTGGTGCTAATATTCCGCATCTCGGAATCGATTTCAGCCAGCCTTATTTCAATCTCATGTAACTTGTTGCTGGATTCCTCTCGTAACTGGCGCAGAGTTTTTATTTCTTTTTCGCGAGAATCAAGTTCATCCTGGACTTCGCTATGCTGTTCACGGATGCGGGTCTGTTCCTCGCTTATCTCGGCACGGGCATCAAATGTCTCTTTCAGTTTCATCTCGAGTTCCGCGATCTTATCGGCCGAACCGCGAATCTCTTCCTCGGCCCTGATGATTTCCTCGGATTTGGTGTTGCTGTTAGTGTCGATTTCATATATGAGTTCACGAGTATGTTTAATCTGGCTTTGGAGTTGCTCCTTTTTGCTTTTTAATTCGATTTGTTTTATTTGCAGATTGGAGAATTCGGATTCGGCCTTCTGCGATGCGTCTTCCAGTTCGCCGGTCCGGGCATCGTGTTCATTCAGTGATTTGACCAGATCATCCTTTTGTTTGGCCAGTTGATCATAATTAAGCGTCAGGCTGTACTGCCGATTATTGAGAACCTCCAGTTTGGCCCGCAGGTCGCTTGATTGTTTTTCGGTTCGCGCCAGATCATTATTTAAAGACTGCAATTCGTACTGACAGCCGGTCAATTCTTTTTCGGCTGTTTCCAGTTCTTCCCGGAGATTGTCCAGTTCATTGACCAATGACCTCAATTCGGCCTGTTTGGCACCGAGAGAAGACGCCGTCCGGTTTTTCGACTCTTTGGCCAGATCAAGTTTGGATTTAATATCATTTATAATCTGACCCTGTTCCTCAATCTTCTCCCTGCGGCCCAGCAGTGATAATCCTTCCCGGGCGCCGCCCGAGATCATCACCTTACCGTCAAATCTTCGCCCATCGGTCGTTACAGCGGCAAAGAAGGGGGGGAGCTGATCGACAATACCGTTATGATCTCCGGATTTGATTATGGCCACTCGTGACAGAAGCAGGCCGGCCAGCGGTTTGAGCTCATCGGGGACGGTCACATATTGATCGGCCCATCCGATAAAGGCATCGCCACCCAGATAAGGACGGGTGATTTCGGGATTCATATCAGCCATCCCGGTGATCAGAAGTCCGGCTTTGCCCTTGCTTTCGTTTTTTAGATAATCGATGATTCTTTCAGCCGTGGAGCGATCGCGGCAGAGCATAAATCCGGCGACCTCCCCAAGAGCGGCCTCGATCGCCTCCTCATACCCTTCTTTGGGGATCAGGCTGTCGGCCACGGTACCCATGAGCCCGGGCCAGCGATCTTTATCTTCCATGACCGCCACGACACCGGAACTGAATCCCTCATAATGAGTAACCATTTCCTTGAGAAGATGGTTGCGGGCCTCGGCCGCTTCCAATGATGCACTGAGATCGTATATTTCCCCTGAGGTATCATCCAGTTGTTCGTCAAGAGTCTTTATTTCATTTTCAATATTTTCGCCTCTGCCCTGCGACTGTTCCAGCCTGCTCCTTAACTCTCCGATACTGTTTTCAATGGCCGATTTTTTTGCGGTCAATTCTTCTTTTTTCTGTCTCAGTTCCGATGCCTGTTGTTCAAAAGCGGCCAGGTTGGTATCGATTTCAGATTTTTGCTCCTTGATATTACTGTCATTCGATTTGCCTGCCGACAGGCGGCTTTCCAGATTCATCAACTGCCGGCCAAGGTCCTCGCGTTCACGTCGGGCGGACAGGATTTTATCATCCGATTCGGCCAGGTTTTGTTCGGCCTGTTTTCTTTCCTCATCGACCCGGTTCAATTCTTCATTGAGATTTTTGAGTTCGTTCTCGATCCGGTCGATTTGCTCGAGAAGTATCTCACGGCGTTTTTTGTATGCCTCGATATCAAGATGATTTTTCTCGATTAATTGGCGCGAGTTATCCCGTCTCTCGCGAAGGACAGTTATATCGGTTTCGATATTGTGCGCGGCCTCGGATTTTTCGTATATCCGGCCGGATATATCCGAAAGCTCTTTGTCGATATCGGTAAGCCGTTTGCGTTCTTCCTCCTGGTGCGCCGACAGGCTGTTTATTTCGGTATCCAGTTTGACCTTTGCATCAGAGAGATTATCACGCTCCGTGAGCATCCGGCGCTTTTCCACCTGAAGTTCATTGACGGCGGATTTGCCGAGAAGTATCTCCCAGCCTTTCAACTCTTCGGAAAGGTTTTTGTAACGCTGGGCCTTATTCATCTGGCGCTTAAGAGAATTGACCTGGGTGTTGACCTCGGCCACAATATCTTTCAGGCGAAGCAGATCGCCTTCGGTCGCCTCGAGTTTGCGCAGTGCCGCCTTCTTGCGGTTTTTGTATTTTGATATACCGGCCGCCTCTTCAAACAGAAAGCGGCGCTCATCGGCTTTATCCGACAGGATGGCCTCGATCATATCCTGCTGGATGACCGAATAAATATGTGATCCGACGCCGGTATCCATAAGGAGGTCGGATATATCTTTAAGGCGGCAGGGGACCTTGTTCAAAAGGTATTCCGATTCACCGGAGCGAAACAGCCGGCGTGTGATCTGGACCTCGGAGTACTCGGTCGGAAGAACCCCTTTATTATTTTGAATGACCAGCGTCACTTCCGCCATACCCAGCGGTTTGATCTCGTGGGTTCCGTTAAAAATAATCTCTTCCATTTTGGTGCCGCGAAGCAGCGAAACCCGCTGTTCGCCCAAAACCCAGCGGATCGAATCGAGAATATTGGTTTTGCCGCACCCGTTTGGTCCCACGATCGAGGTAACACCGGGTGTAAATTTTATGATAGTCTTATCTGGAAATGACTTAAAACCGAGGAGTTCCAATCTCTTTAAATACACTATTCCTCCGGAGCGTTATTGAGTGGTTCTGTCGACATCGGCCGGCGCAGAATTAATCAGCTTATCAATAGTGGAAATAATTGACTTATATATATTTTTTTCATCACGAATGAATTTCGTCTTGATCTCCAGATTGTAATAAGGGGCGCCGATACTGTTACCCTTACCGATCCGTATGGCACCGGGAAACTCGAGCAGAATCGATTGGGTCAGATTATGCGGCGCCAGATTGAGATCAAGGATCAGGTCATAATGATTTTCTTTCAGCATCTTAATATATTTTTTGCTGGCCAGCCCGCACCAGTTTATATGATCCGAGGAGGGTGTCATGATACGATAACCCTTGCGGGGGAAGATATCATACACGCTGCTTCCGGGCGAGGCCATAATATAAATCTCCGCATTGGCGAAAATACGCGACAGGTCGGGAAGAAGCATCTTAATCATGGTGAGTTCACGCTGACCCGGGGGGAGGCAGACCAGGACGGTTCTGACAGCGGCCAGATCGCCCGGTAGAGAGATCGGTTCCGCACGGCAATTACGGCTGAGCATTCGCAGCTTAAATTGAGCTGCTATCCGCTTGATCGCTTTCACTGTCATCTTCCTCGGGGAATAAGTAATATTCTTTCATGTTGTCGCGGTTTATCAGGACATCACGGACCGGACCGCCGGTGGGGGAGATGGATCTTAGCAATACACCGTTAAGGGCCATCTGCACCCCGGTCGGGTTACCCAATGAAATCGAGAAATTATAATAAGCCTGATAATTTCTTATAGCATTGGGTTCGAGATTATTATTCAAAAGCGTATCGTCGTCGGCCACGACCAGCACCCAGCACAGGTCGGTGGCGATAATTCTCAGATTCAGGGGATCGGGCAGAATTATTTCAGGTTCGGTGGTATCGCTTTCGAGCAGTGAATCGGCATAAGGACCGCCCGCCATCCCGGATAGAGAGTCGATACCCTGACCCGGCAGCATTGCCTGATCGTTATCTCCTTTACCCATGAAAAATATTATATAAATGGCCACAACGACGACTATAACGGCAAGCAGTGAGAAAAAAATTGTTTTGGAGGTGCTTTTGCCTTTGCCCGACTCGGCATCGCCGTTTTCTGCCAGGGCCGCCGGATCCACTTCGGGCTTGGCCGTATCTTCAAGCAACTGCTCGGCATCCAGTTCAAGTTCTTTGGCGTAAGAGCGGACAAACAGGTTGTAAAACACCATTGACGGCATCTGATCGGCCCGGCCATCTTCTATTGCTTCCAGATAGTTTTCGGAAATTTTTATTTCTTCGGCAATGTCGGGCAATTTCCTCTGGAGTTCTTCTCTCCGCTTTTTGAGGACCTTGCCTATTTCAATATAATCATATTCCATAAGAGCCCTTCATTTCAGCCATTTTACCGGCTAATTCATCCAGTAACATACGAGGCAGACCGATAACATTATCAATATTTCCCTTTATCCTGTCAACCAAAAAAACGCCGCGATCTTGTATCCCGTAAGAGCCTGCTTTGTCGAGCGGCTCGCCGGTTTTCACATATTCCCTGATCTGATCCGGGGTGACAGCATTGAAGTAAACGTCGGTCAATTCAAAATCGGACACCAATCTCTTTTCACGATCCATCAGCGCCACGGCCGAGCATACCACATGCATTTTACCAGACATTTCGGTCAGCATGGCCGCGGCATCCCCGGGTGAGACAGGTTTTCCCAGAATTTTGCCGCCCAGAACTACTATGGTGTCGCATCCGAGCGCGATTTCATTGTCATCCAGGCGATCCAGCACCGCTTCGGCTTTCTTTTCCGCCAGTATGGTTGCAAGGCGGTATGGTTCGGTGTGCAGGTTATTGTCCTCATGAATATCGGGGACAATCTGCCGGAATTTGATACCTGCCTCTTTCAGCAGGTACACACGTCGCGGCGAACCGGATGCCAGAAGCAGTCGGTGGTTCTCCAGCAATCTGATTAAATTTTTATATTTCGTCGCCATCGAGCATTATTGTGACAGGACCGTCATTGACCAGACTGATTTCCATTTTGGCGCCAAAAACGCCCTTTTCAACTTTCAGCCCCGATTTTGCCATTTCCTCAAGCAGTAAATTGTAGTATTTTTCCGCATCATCGGGCGGCATGGAGTTGTCGAACCCCGGACGCCGGCCCTTCTTACAGTTGGCATATAACGTAAACTGGGAAACGATCAGCAATTCGCCGCGTATATCAATCAGGGAGCGGTTCATTTTGCCGTTGTCATCCTCGAAGACACGAAGGTTCAGACATTTATCGGACAGCCTTTTAATATCCGTTTGAACGTCACCCTTGCGGAATCCGGCCAGGATTAAGAAGCCGGCTCCGATACTTCCTGTCACATGACCATCGACGGACACCGAGGCGGCACTGACTCTTTGTATCAACAACTTCATAGCTTTATCAAAACGTGAATATATATGACATATGGAATAATTCAAAGTAATAAAATTGTTTCAGAATGTCATTGCGTATATTTACTAAAATGATTATCAATTGCCTGTGCCAGAGGTTATATAGAAATGGAATCCAGCAAAATGTACATGGGCATAGACATCGGGTCGGTGTCGGTAAAAATTGCCGTTATCGATCAATCAGGACAGATTATCAAAACCGTCTATCGGCGGTCCCACGGGCGTCCCTATCAGACTCTCAAGATGATTCTCGATACCGAATTCAATGAGTATATCGGGGAGCCGATCGGCCTCGGATTCACCGGTATCGGCAGCAAGACCGGTGTCGGGATACTTGGAGGAGAATCGTTCGGCGAAATCAATGCGCTCAGCGCGGCCAATTTCATGTTGAATCCCGAGGTCGTGACTGTTATCGAGATGGGTGGCGAGGATTCGAAGTACATTCAGCTCGATCCCAAAAAAAAGGTGGTTATCGACTTCAGCATGAATAATCTCTGCGCCGCCGGAACCGGTTCATTTCTTGACCAGCAGGCCGGGCGTCTTATGATTTCTATCGAGGATGAGTTTGGCCGGCTGGCCCTGAAGTCGAAAAATCCACCGCGTATCGCCGGGCGATGCTCCGTTTTTGCCAAGTCAGATATGATCCATCTTCAGCAGATCGCTACCCCCGATTATGATATTGTCGCGGGATTATGTTATGCGGTAGCCCGCAATTTCAAAAGCGCCATTGCGCGGGGAAAGAAATTTGTGCCGCCGGTGGCTTTCGAAGGGGGCGTGGCGGCCAACCCGGGTGTTATCAGGGCCTTTACCGATATACTGGAAATCGAAAAGGACCAGTTAATCATTCCGGAACATTTCAATGTCATGGGCGCCATCGGGGCCGCTATACTGACAGAACGATCGCAAAAAGAGAATACAGTTCTGATCGACACCGAAAAGATCTCCGGATACTTGAAATACCGTGAGATCCCGCAAAACGGCCGGAAAAGACTTACTTTTGATTTTCCTGATTCGAAATATTATGAACTGACCAATAAAAGGTATGATAAAGAGATCGCAAATATCGAGGTGTATCTCGGTATCGATGTCGGTTCTCTTTCGACAAATCTGGTTCTGATAGACCGGGACAAGAATGTCGTGGCCCGGCGTTATCTGATGACCGAGGGCCGTCCCATCGAGGCAGTTCGGAGGGGATTGAGAGAAATCGGGGAGGAGGTCGGTGATCTTGTAAAGGTAGTCGGGGTGGGGACGACCGGATCGGGCCGTTATCTCACGGGCGACTTTGTCGGGGCCGATATTATCAAAAATGAGATCACTGCCCAGGCGACAGCGGCGATCAATATCGATCCGACTGTCGATACGATTTTCGAGATCGGCGGGCAGGATTCGAAATATATTTCCCTTCATGATAAAACGGTGATCGACTTCGAGATGAATAAGGCCTGCGCGGCCGGTACCGGTTCATTTCTGCAGGAACAGGCGGAAAAACTCGAGATTAATATCGAACGTGAGTTTGGCGACAGGGCCCTGGCGGCCGAATGTCCGGTCGGCTGTGGTGAACGCTGTACTGTCTTCATGGAATCCGATCTGGTTAGCCATCAGCGGGCCGGAGCGGGAACCGACGATCTGATAGCCGGGCTGGCCTATTCCATCGCTTCAAATTATCTGACCAAAGTTGTAAGCGATAGAAAAGTCGGGGATAATATCTTTTTCCAAGGCGGTGTTGCCTGGAACAGAGGGGTAGTTGCGGCATTTGAAAGGCTGACCGGGAAAAAAGTCACTGTTCCGCCGCATCATGACGTCACAGGCGCTATCGGTGCCGCCATTCTGGCTATGGAGATCGATGACGGAGGCGGTTCAGGATTTAAAGGATTCGATCTTTCGGAACGGAAATACACTCTGAGCACTTTTACCTGCGAGGATTGCTCCAACATGTGCGAGATTCACAAGGTCGAAGTCGAAGGGGAGGAACCACTTTATTACGGCAGTCGATGCGAAAAATACGATGTCAGGCGGAAGGAAGAGGCTTCCGAGAAAATCCCGGATTATGTCAACTACCGCCAGCGATTATTGATGAAGCGGTATATCGGTATGGATACTGAAAAGCCCGTACGGGGGAGGGTTGGTATTCCGAGAATTCTCAGCTTTTATG
>Ga0209834_10001649_pt1 | contig 12305 bp, 11 predicted proteins | sample Mar14236cmmetaG_FD_184134 | JGI IMG/M metagenome (GOLD analysis project Ga0209834, IMG submission 184134) | Marine hydrothermal vent microbial communities from Guaymas Basin, Gulf of California to study Microbial Dark Matter (Phase II) - Marker... ...
CAGTCCAGTGCATCGGGAGAGTTAGAGAGGAGGAGAATTTTTCATAATGGACGGATTAGTTGCCCTTGATCCACTTTCCATAAGCGCACTGACATTCAACATGCTGTTGGGAATCGTCCTTTCGGTAATTGTGGCATGGTATTATGCCCGCTTTGGCGAAGCACTATCCAATCGTTTCAAGTTTGCGCGCCTCTTGCCGATTCTATGTTTGATAACTACCTTGGTGATCTCGGTCGTCAAGGCTTCCTTGGCGCTATCACTGGGACTCGTGGGCGCGCTATCCATCGTTCGATTCCGCACCGCGATCAAAGATCCAGAAGAGTTGATTTACCTGTTTTTGGCCATCGCCATTGGGCTTGGTCTGGGCGCGGATCAACGCATAGCGACGATGGTGGCCATGGGTATCATCATGGCATTGCTGATCGGCACGCGATTGCTGGCTCCTCGTGCGCAGAGACGCAATTTATACCTGAACATCCAGGTTCCCGAGGGAGAGAAGGCTGCTACGTTCGGGGCCGTAAATGATATCCTGGCCCAGCACGCCAAGTCTGTGGATATGCGCCGACTCGACCGTCACGACCACATGTTACAGTTGACTTATTTGCTGGATTGCAACGACCAGAATGTGTTGGCGAAATTGATGGATGCGCTAACGAACAATGTCCCTAACTGCTCATTTAGTTTCATTGACCAGAGTAGTTTACCAGGGGGTTAGCCTGTGCGAATACAGAGTTCGCGCCGTTCGACCCAACGTAACTTTTTGGTGGGCGCCCAAGAGTGGGTGCAGTCACGCAAAGGGTGGCTCCAATTCCTGCTGGCAGCAGGAGTAGGATTCACGCTGGCAATCCTGGTTGGTGTCTGGTACAATTCGAACGGCAAAGAAATCATCGCGTCAATCGTTCATTCCTTGTCTGCTCAAGCGAAGGATACAGCCCAAATGGTCATTGAGACCAATGATCTGCCGACTTTGTATTTCGACATCGGGTTTGAAGAATACCAGGCGATGGCAGCGCAGCGGGCAGATGCTTTGCAGAGAGGCATCTTGCTGCTGGACGATGACGATTGGATGCGTGCCGAAATCCGGTATCGGGATGAAACGATCCCCGTCCGTGTCCGGTTAAAGGGAGACTGGTTAGATCACCTGGGAGAAAACAAGTGGTCTTTTCGGGTCAAGACACGGGGAGACGCAACGCTCATGGGAATGCGCTCGTTTTCGGTGCAATCACCTGCCACGCGCCGGTACTTGAACGAGTGGCTGTTCCTGGAAGACCTGCGTCGCGCGGACATTCTGGCACCGCGTTACTCTTTTGTGAACGTCGTCGTCAACGGGGACGATTGGGGCATGTACGCACTGGAAGAGAGTTTTGCAAAGGAATTGCTCGAGTCGCAAGGGCGCCGGGAAGGTGTGATTGTCCGTTATGATGAAAGTTTGTTCTGGCAACGCCGGGCTTTGTATGGCGGCATAGGTGAACATTGGAAATTGGGTGTGGATCCCATAGCGACAACCTTTGAAGCGCCTGCGTTTGCAGAGGCGGATGAATTCAACACCAACAAAGTTCAAAGTGACCCTGTGTTGAGGGAGCAGAGCGCCACGGCTTTGGGGCTGTTGCGGGGGTTCCAAAGCCACCAATTGTCGCCCGCACAGGTTTTCGATGTCGAACTGACGGGGCGATACCTGGCTCACACTAATCTATGGGGCGCGCGCCACAACCTGGCCTGGCATAACGAACGCTATTACTATAACCCGTTGACTGCGCAACTGGAGCCGATTGGGTATGACGCTTTGCCACTTGAGCCAGTATACGCTCACTTTACCGACCTGGCCCAATACGACGACCTGGCAATTATGGCAGCCTACGCCCAAGAGGTCATGCGCATCTCGCAGCCTGAATACCTCGAAGAATTGCAGGCTGCATACGCCGATGAATTTGAGTGGTATTACGCCGCACTGGTCCGGGAATTCGACCCCGGCCACCTGAAACCACCCTGGGACACGTTGGCCGAACGACAGGAAATGCTGGTGAGCGCATTGCACCCACCGCAGACCGTGTACGCATATCAGGTCAATAACAATCCATATTCGACGACCGTAGAGGTGGGCAACATCCTGCGCTACCCCGTCGTCTTGCAACAAGTGCGGGTTGCAGACCGCGCGGCTGACGTACAGCCCGATTGGATATCGGAGAGCGACTATGCGCTGTTGCATCGAGAGGCAGAACCGGCAGTCGTTCTCCGGCGTGTGGAAGGGGCTGTGCCGAGGTACATCACGTTACACATTCCTGCAACTGTCATCCACCAGTTGTCGCCGACGGACACCTTGCTTTATTCCAACACCCTACAGATCGTGACCAATCTGTACGGCGTAGAGGACCAGGTCATCGTGGATGTGCGACGGGACTATCCAGATGCGCTGTCCGCGCCGGTTCTCCCCGTTCAACCCTCGGTGGAAGAGGCCCTGGTCAGGTATCCGTTTTTGGCTCCGTCTGACCAGCCCGGGTTCCTGGAATTGAGACCGGGTGACTGGCAGGTCGAGGGTGATCTGGTTCTGCCGGACGGGTTTGGACTGTGGGCGACTCAATCTGTCACTTTGACCTTTGACCGGGAAGGTATCTTTTTTGCCAACGGGCCGTTGCTGCTGCACGGGCCGGATGGGGGCGGAATCCACTTTGGCCCCCAGGACGACTATTGGGCCGGGTTGATCGTCCTCCAGGCCGGGCCCGATCAGACCTCCCGCTTGCACAACGTCGAGATCCGTGCAACTGCGGGAATCAGCCGCGATGGTTGGATCACGACCGGGGGAGTGACATTCTACGAAAGCCCCGTCGTGTTGAGCGACTGTCGTCTGCTGGATTCCGTCGCCGAAGACGCCATCAACGTGATGCGTTCCAAATTCGAGTTTTTGCGTACCGAGTTTGGCAACATCGCTTCCGATGCGTTCGACGGCGACTTTGTGCAGGGCCGGATTGAGCAGTGCGCCTTTCACGACGTGCGGGGGGATGGCATTGACGTCAGCGGCAGCCAGATCACCGTGCAGGACGTCAATCTGCTGCGCGTTTACGACAAAGGGATCTCGGCCGGCGAAGGTAGCGTCGTCAATGTGAACAACGTTCACGCTGCAGACGTAGGCATAGCAATTGCCAGCAAAGACATGTCCCGCGTCACGGCCCAGGAGGTGAGTATCGCCCGTGTGTGGATCGCGGGCCTGGCGGCCTACTTGAAAAAGATGGAATACGGGCCGGCCAGTATTCAGGCCTCCCACGTCGTGTTTGAGGATGAATCTCCCCAAACCCTGGTTCAGACGGGCAGTAGTGTGACAATAGATGGCAAGGCCGTCGCGACGACCGAGTTGGACGTGGCCGAGTTGTATGCCCAGATGGAAGGCCTGGCGCGGATGCAGTTCTTGGATTATCGTCTCGGCTCCGCGATCAGGCTGGTAGGCTACGAGTTAGCTACGCCCAATCTTGATCCCGGAGACGAATTGCGGCTGGCGCTCCACTGGCAAGCCGACGCCAGGCCAGAGGCGGAGTATACCGTTTTTGTACACGTTTTGAATGACGTAGGAGAACTGGTGGCCCAGCGAGACAGTATGCCACAGGACGATACCCTTCCCACCATCCACTGGCCTGTGGGGCTATTGATTGACGACGTTCACCTGATCCCCCTGCCGCCCGACACGCCGCCCGGCGAATATCACGTCGTCATCGGAATGTACACCTGGCAGACAGGCGAACGGCTGCCGGTATACCGACCCAACGGTGAGGAGATTCCCAACGGGGCGATCATGTTCGATCAGACCTTTGAGGTGTCCAGTTAGGCTATGAAATCAACCCGCTACGAGGTCAAAATGACCTGTGACGAGATGCACCTGCCTAACGTGCGCGCCTGGGTGAACTTGGCCCCAGACGGGTTTATTGAGGCGTATCCGCCACGGCAAGTGAATAGTTTGTATTTTGACACACTCGAGATTGATTGCCTGGTTGACAATCTGATCGGGACCAGCCAGCGGAAGAAACTGCGCTTTCGCTGGTACGGAGATGATCACTCGGCTGTGCGAGGGATTTTGGAACTCAAGTGCAAGTCGAACCGATTGGGATGGAAGGAATACTATCCCATTCCCTTTACTTTTGATTTGACAACAACCTCCTGGCGCGCCGTGCTAAAGCGTATGCGAGCACACGTTGACGGCTCGTTTTCTGTCTGGTTATCTCACCTGACCCAACCTGTGTTGGTCAACAGTTACATGCGCGAGTACTATGAGTCAATGGACCATCAAGTTCGAGTGACGATAGATTATAACCAGGCAGCCTACGAGCAGGTCGTCCATCTCATGCCGAACCTGGTGGTCAAGGCGCCTCTTCCAAGTCGGGTGGTCGTGGAAGTCAAAGCGGACGCCACGCTGCACCGGCGCGTGTCCAATGTACTTTCCTCGTTCCCGCTTCAGGTGGAACGCAACTCCAAATACGTCAGTGGCGCCCTCGGATCGTTGTGTTTTGTGTGAGAGAGTATCGTGAAACATCGGTCAATGTTCCTGATGGGGCTTTGTCTGATCCTGGGACTAGTGGGTTTGTTGTCCATCAGGATCGTATCCGACTCGGCTGACCATCAAGTTTTCTTCCCGCTGATTGCGAGCCCGAACCAATATTCCTTTTTTGTCGCCGGTCACACTTATGGTGTGCCGGGAGTCAACAATACAGGGGTGCATCCGCCGTTCAAGGCAAGGTTTTCCCAGATCAATTCAAGTCGTCTTGACTTTGGTGTGTTCACCGGCGACATAGTGATTGGAAGCACACCGACCGACTGGGACGAGGTGGAAGCCGATCTGGCCGAGTTGGCATCACCGGTTTACTTTGTAGTAGGCAACCACGATATGTCTAACCGCGACTTGTTTGTGTCGCGGTATGGCCCGACCTATTACAGTTTTGAACATCGGGGAGACCTGTTCGTTATCCTGGATGGGGAGTTGGATCCTTGCAACATCACAGGTGAACAGATGTCGTTTTTGCAGGACGCTCTCGGTGCAAGCAACGCGCGAAACGTTTTTGTCTTCGTTCACAAATTGATTTGGGTCACAGAGGATATGCCGTATTACGTCTTGCAGAGCCAGATCAACAGTCCAACGGGGTATAATTTCCAGTCCAATTTCTGGACCGACGTGGAACCGTTGCTCCGCGACCTCGACGCACAGGTGTACGTCATCGCCGGGGACGTAGGCGTGACGTGGGCTATGCCGGTGTTCTATGAACATTATGAGAACATACATCTGATAGCGAGTGGGATGGGTGGGGCCGAGGAAGAGAATTTTCTGATATTCGACATTGGGCCTACCGGTGTTCAAATCCAGGTGCAGCGGTTGGATGACCAGCCATTGAAACGAGGGGCAATTGAGGCCTACGATTTGGCCTACTATAGCACCTCTCATTAGACCCGTTGTAACAGGACTTTTCCATTGACATAATATTTGGTCGCCCACTCTTGATGCGGTATCCAATGTCATCAAGAGATGAGAACCAGACCTGCCAGGTTTTATGAGGCACTTTCGAACGGAAATACACCGTTAATCGTGTCGAATTTGGCTCACAAAAGCTCTGGCGGAAACCTGGCAGGTCTTTACAATCCTTAACTTGATGACATTGCGGGCGACTCCTTATCCACCAAGTCCACTGCTCTCCAGTGAGCCCAACAGACTTTGCGCTGTGCGTCTCCACGTAAATTCCCCGGCTTGCTCAATACCCGCTTGCTGCAACCGCCGTCGCAGAGACACGTCATCTAGTAATCGCGCCATCGCTGCCGCAATCTCCTCGGTATTGAGCGGGTCTATCGTCAGGGCTGCTTCGCCGACCGCTTCGGGCAGGCTGGTCGTGTTGCTCGTGACGACCGGTGTGCCGCAGGCCATTGCCTCGACAGGAGGTAAACCAAATCCCTCGTATAGCGAAGGATAGACCAGCATCTCGGCCTGCCGGTAAAAGGCGGGCAAATCCTCCTGGGCGATGAAACCGGGCAACACCACGCCGGCGGAGCGGGCGCGCGCCACAAGTCCTCCGCTTTCCCAACGCTGCAATCCGCCCCAGACCATTGGCGGCGCCAATCCTCTCCTCGCTTTCAAACTCAAATAGGCGTCGAGCAGGCGGGCCAGGTTCTTTCGCGGGTGAATGTTGCCTAGCGCCAGAATGTAGCCCGGGGCCACTCCATAAGAGCGCAATACTTGTTCGTCATCAGGCCCTTGATCGGGACGAAATATCTGTTCCATACCCGGATACACCACGACGGCCTTTTCGACCGCCGCCGGGTGAAAACGCGCCAGTTCCCGGAGTGTGAACTCGGACAGGGCAATGATACGATCTGCTCGACGGATTGCCAGTCCGGTCAGGAGGCGCATATAGAGAGCAACGGTGTCCGGGAAATACTCCGGGTGAGCGCGAAAAGACAGGTCGTGCACCAACACTGCCCCCCGGCAAGGGGTTATGGCAGGCAGGAGAAAAGTGGAGAGATACCAATCAGCCCTCAAGCGGCGCAAGGCGAGCGTCTGTTGCCAGAGAAAAAAGAAAAGACGGCGATATGGCCCCAGGTTCACCTGGGGAAAAGCGGGCGCAAGATTCAGCGGCCTGCCCCAATCGCAGGTCAGCAGACTCACCCGCATCGAGGGATTGAGCGCCGCCAGCCCTCCGATCAGCCCGGTTAGATAACTCTCGTTCCCGCCGCGCTGCCGGCCGATCTCTGTCGCGTTGATGACCAGGTGCATTGGAGGTATCCTTTGCTCTCATTCAAGTCTGTTGACTATGCCAGTATACTATGCTAAAATCCGTTTCCAGTCAAATCGGCGCTGTGCTGGGAGAGTATTCGACGGATGGAACTGGCGATCATTATTCTCAACTGGAACGCGGCGGCTGATACGGTCCGCTGCGTTCGCAACGTTGCTTCCTGGGAGCGTCTGCAACCGACGATTCTGGTGGTGGACAACGGTTCCGCCGACGGCAGTTGTGAGGTCATCGCGCGTGCATGTCCCGAGGCCTACCTGATACGTAACTCGACCAACCTGGGCTTTGCCGGGGGAAACAACCGGGGGATTGTGGAGGCGCTTTCTGTAGGAGATGCGCCGATTCTCTTGCTAAACAACGATGCCTGGATTGAGGAAAACGATGTCATCAGGCTTCTGGAAACTCTCCAGGCTAACGAACGAGTCGGCCTGATTGGGCCACTGCTCTTTGACGCCGGACAGAGAGACAGGTTGCTGGCAGCCGGGAGCAAGGACCCAGCGCGACATCACCGCTCGCACAATCCTGAATTGCCGGCCGGCGGGCCTGTTCACATTGTCGAATGTGTGCCGGGAACCGTGCTCGTGTGCCGGGCCGAGGTCTTTCGCACGGTAGGTCTCCTGGATACAGATTACTTTTTCGCCAGTGAGGTGGTCGATCTGTGCCTGCGTGCCAGGCAGCACGGCTACCTCAGCGCCGTAGACACCCACACGCGCGCCTTTCACGACCTGGGGCGCTCATCGAAACTTCGAGAAACGCTCCACACCTACTATATCATTCGCAACCGTTTCCTGCTGATTCGCAAATTCCATCGCAAATGGCGAGTTCTGTTCTACGGCTTTTGGACGCTCTACAGCCTGGCCCTGTCAATAAAAGTGCAAGTAAATGGCCACCTGCCCGCAGCGCGAGCCGTCCGCTTGGGACTTTTAGACGGCCTGCGGGGACGATTTGGCGGCCAGAACGAGCGTGTGTTGGCTATCTCTTCTGGTGCAGCATGAATATTCTCTACCATCTATCTACCCTGCGCCCCAAGATGGAGCAGGCCGAAGCCATCGTGCAAGAAATCACTGTTCTGCGCGAGTGTTTTAGCGGCGACGTGATCTACGTCAACCCCAACCAGCAATCTCCCATCTACGTCCCCCGGCTGCTCTTTGGCTTTCACAAACTGAAAGAGATACGCAGACGGGAAGCCAACCTGCACCTGCACCACTTTTACAATCCCGACCCTTTCCCCTTCCCCTACTTGCGCAAGTTACGACGCCCGGTCGTCTATTCGGTCACCTGCGGGGTCGGGGACAGGCGGCCAAACGTGGCTTTCTTCTCAGCCCCGGCTGCCATCGCCGTGTCTGACGAACGTAGTCTGAAACGGCTCCAATCGTGGGGGTTTGATAATGTGGTCCGGGTCCGGCCTGGGATTGACACCAGCCGTTTTACCTGCTCCCCCCTGCCGCTGCGATCGGAAATCCGGTTGATGGTCGGCTCGGCTCCCTGGACAAAGGGCCAGTTCCGCAGTAAGGGGGTGGAGGCGCTGTTGTCGGCAGCCCATCAAGCGCCCCACCTGCGGTTGATTTTCCTGTGGCGAGGGATATTGGCGGACGAGATGGAGCGGCGGGTGCGCCGGTTGAATCTGGCAAATCAGGTCACGGTGTTGAATAAACTGGTAGATGTCAACAAAGTATTGGCCGGCGTACACGCCAGCATCACTCTGGCTGCTGCGCCGGGCATCGTCAAATCATACCCTCATTCGCTGCTCGAATCGTTGGCGGCCGGGAAGCCGGTCTTGGTCAGCCGGGCCATTCCAATGGCGGATTACGTGGAGCGGACGGGCTGCGGCGCGGTGGTGGACGATGTAACCACCGAGAGCATACTCGAGGCCGTCGAGACGTTGGCAGCCGAATACAAAGCGTTACAAGAATCGGCGCAACAAGTAGGCCAGCGGGACTTTTGCCAACGGGCAATGCTCGCTTCTTTCCACGAGGTATATCAGGACGTACTTGCACTATGAAAGAATACCAGAAACCTTTCTTTAAGCCGGGCTTGCTAACCATTCTAAAAGATTTCATCAACCGTGCTATAAAGGGCGAACTGGACCTTCCCCCGTGGTGGCTGCGCGATGTGGGGGGAGGTGATGACTTTGAGGCCACCGGGCAGGAATTCCTGAATCTGTTTGTCCAGATAGGAAATTTACAGCCATACGACCAAGTTCTGGAAATAGGCTGCGGCAGCGGGCGTATGGCAATACCGCTAACCGGTTATCTAAGCCGGGCTGGGTCCTATACAGGCATGGACATTACCAAACGGTCAATCGTCTGGTGCCAGCGAAATATCTCACGCCGCCATCCCAACTTTTCATTCTCGCACGCCGATTTGTATAACGAACGCTATAATCCCCAGGGACACTATCTGGCCCGAGAGTACACGTTTCCCTTTCAAGATAAGAGTTTCGATTTTGTTTTTCTCACCTCTGTCTTTACCCACCTTTTGCCACAAGATAGTGAAAACTATCTGCGCGAGATTGCCCGCTTGTTACGCCAGGACGGGCGTGGGTTTTTCACCTTTTTCCTGCTCAATGAAACACAGCGATCACTGGCGAGGCAAGGACGCAATGACGTCAATTTCAAGTATGGCACAGGCCCCTGCCGCACGCGGGATGAATCCGTCCCGGAAAGCGCCGTAGCCTACGACGAGACGTATCTGCTTGAACTCTTGTCGGAATGTAGCCTGGAGACGTGTGGGCCAGTGCATTATGGGACATGGAGCGGACGCCAGGACGGCCTGTCATACCAGGACATCCTGGTGGTCCGGCTATTGATATGAGTACACTTGTCTCTGAACCTCAAGTCACCGTCGTAATCCCGAATTGGAACACTCAGCACTGGCTACCTGGCTGCCTGGATGGCCTGAGAGCACAATGCTACCGGGATTTCCAAATCATCCTGGTGGATAATGGGTCCACTGATGGCTCAGTAGCGTTCGTCGAGCAACACTATCATGAGGTTCAAGTCTTGGCTTTTGCAGAAAACAGAGGTTTTGCGCCTGCGGTCAACGCGGGTATTCGGCAGACACGTTCCCAGTATGTTGCCCTGCTCAACACGGATACCGTGCCCAGGCCGAATTGGTTGCTCAGCCTGGTGGAAACGATGGAAGCAAGTCCACCCGACGTGGGATGCCTGGCATCCAGGATGCTCGAACTCGACGCTCCAACCGTCATAGAAAACGCGGGCGACATTCTAAGTTGGTACGGGTCGGCCCGAAAACGCGGCGCGGGTGAGCCAGCCGAAATGTACAATGAGTCTGAAGAGGTTTTTTCCGCGTGCGCTGGCGCGGCCCTTTACCGGCGCGTCTTTTTGGAAAAGGTGGGAGGCTTTGACGAATCTTTTGACAGTTACTTGGAGGACATAGACCTGGGGTTACGCGGTCGCCTGCTCGGCTACCGTTGCCTATACGTTCCCAGCGCCGAAATACTTCATCAGGGGCATGGCGCCGGCCTTGCTCATTCGCGCTACGTTTATCTGGTGACCCGCAATCGCCTGGCGTTGTTGCTCAAGAATATACCCTCGGCGCTGTTGTTAAAGCACAGTTGGACTCTGTTGTATGGTCAGATTTACTTTTTCCTGGTCTACAAAAGACCCTTTCACTCACTGGTCGGGATTATCGCGTTCCTGTTGGCTCTGTCTCACATTTTGCGACGACGGCGTATCATTCAGCAGCAGAGAAAAATTCCGAACGAGGCACTGGAGACCATGCTCTCCAACGATTTGGGAGAGATACCACTGAGAGAGATACTCGAGCACAAACTGAGAACGCGGATTTCAAGACAGTAACGGATCAGGCTCAATTCCCAGAGTTTGTTTCAAAATTCGTATCCGTTGATGTCCTGGAATCAGCGTTCTTGGCGGCCGAAACGATGACCAACGCCCTGATTCATTTCATTTTCCAACGGATATATTCCCTTCCTTGCTCCAGCAACCCCGACACGCCATCTAACTGTAAGGCTCGCCGGCTCTTGAGTAAGAGACGTCTCCAGGCACTCTGTTGTGTCACATCACTCACCAGCCGCCGCTGGCGCAGGTAATCCTTGTCGGGGGCCAAAGCAGGAGAAGCACAAAAATCTATCAAGGGACGCGCTACGACGTCCCAGTGGTAGTTAGCCGCTACTTTCCTGAAACGAGCAGCGTGGTCAGCACGCAAGGTAGGGTTGCTTAACAAATTCAGACTAGTTCTGGCGACACCCTCGACGTCACCAGGAGCAACCAGATAGGCCAGCCCCTGAGCCGCCAAAGATTCCCCCATCATACTGCCGCCAGTGGACACGATGGGCAGACCAGCCCACAAGTAATCCAACAGGCGCGTTCTAAAGGCAAAGCGTGTCTCCACGTGGTCCAGGTGCAGACTGACGCCGATGTCGGCCTCTAACAGATAATTCTGACGCTCCTCATAGGGAACCCAGTCGTTGAAAAAAACACATCGCTCATAAAGCCCTAGATTTTGGCTGAGGGCAATGGCCTGATCGGCTGCCTCCATCCTGGCGACGTTCCGATTGGGCCGGTTGATACCCATGAAAAAAAGTTTCACGTCGGCGCGCACTTGCAGAATGAGCGGCATAGCCTTAATCAGCGTTGGAGCGTCAAACCAGTTCCAGATGCCCCCTCCCCACAAAATTACTTTGTCGTCAGCGGCGATGGTTTTATAGACTCCCTTCAAGACGGGGCGTGTATGCTGGGGTGGCCGGGCCGGCAGACCAAAAGGTACTATGTCTATGAGACGGCGCAGGGTAGGATCCTGACGACAAGTGTGAGGATTGACTCGTCCCATTGCCGAAAGCGTTCCCAACAAGTAATCGCGTTGTTTCTCACTGGCGCATAAGAAAAAATCGCCGGCGTAGAGTTGGCTTCTGAGGATCTCTAGATAGCGCTCATGCAAAGTGATCTGTTTGGACCAATCAGACCCGGCCTCACGTTGTAAACCCGCTAACAGGAAAGGGTCATACATATCCAACACTAACGGCTTGTCCAACTGACCTAAAAACGGGTGAAAGAGCAAAACTCCCCCCAGCGTAACAATGACGTCGCAACTTTCAACCAGGCTACGCATGTCCCGCGAGCGAGTACAAATGTGGAGGGATGCGGGCAAAGTTTCTGTCCCTTCGACCGTGCTCAGGGCAGGCCCTTCGACTGTGCTCAGGACGAGCGAGGGAACAGAATCCATCGGCACAAAGGGGGGGATGATGAGTTTGACCGGGAAATGCCGCCCTAAAACACGAGCAAACTCCCAATAGCGAACGCCTGGGCCTGCCATGCGCTCACCGACGACATCGTTGGGAATGAGGGCTATGGTAGGAAGGGGTTCTTTCTTCACGTCAGTTTTTCCTTTCGAATCTGGCTCACAAAAGCTCTGGCGGAAACCTGGCAGGTCTTTACAATCCTTAACGTGACATTGATCGTCGGGGAGATTATCCGTATCATCTCAATATTCTGGGGCACTTTTAACGTAGCCGCGCTTTCCATAGCGCGTTATGCCCGCGAGGTATGGAAACCTCGGCTACATTGCCCC
>Ga0209834_10001651_pt1 | contig 12284 bp, 14 predicted proteins | sample Mar14236cmmetaG_FD_184134 | JGI IMG/M metagenome (GOLD analysis project Ga0209834, IMG submission 184134) | Marine hydrothermal vent microbial communities from Guaymas Basin, Gulf of California to study Microbial Dark Matter (Phase II) - Marker... ...
GATGGGTTCTGGAGGAAATAAAATGAAAATAAATATGGATGATGTGGATTATATAACAGAAACAAGTGTTACCATACGGGGAAGCAGACGCCGTACAACCGTGCCAAAATATATTGTTGATAAACTCGATATTAAAGACGGGGATAAAATGCGATGGCTTCTTTTCAAAGATGGTACCGTAATGATAGTAAAGATTTATCGATAAAATGATAGAGTCATTTATAATACTGGCAGCCTTCATAGCAGCGATAATAGACACATCTCTTGGAATGTGTTATGGTACGGTTCTCACACCATTTTTGATCATATCTGGATATTCCCCACAGACAGTGGTTCCTGCTGTACTTTTGTCTCAGCTGGCTGTAGATATAGTGGGCGGTACCACACATGCCAAAGTGAAAAATTTTACAAAGAAGGATGTAAAGGTTGCATTGACTGTTGCAGTTCCAGCCACCATTCTTGCAGCGCTGGGGGCTTTTGCAAACGTGAGGCTTCCAAAGACAATTACAAAAGGTTACATAGCAATACTTGTATTGGTGCTGGGAATAATCACAATCTACGGAATAAGGCTGAAGAGCTCTCCCAAAGGAATCGCACTTATTTCCAGTGTTGCGGGATTTAACAAAGGATTTATGGGCGGTGGGTTTGGACCGGTGGTTGTATCGGGGCAAATGATATTCAACCATGATGTTAGGCCATCTGTTGCAATAGGGGACATTGCCGAAATACCTGTGTGCATTGTGGGATTGCTGACCTTTGCAGTATTTTCAAAATTGTCTTTTTCAATGATTTTCCTCATTGTTTGCATTCCGGCGATAGTGGGCTCAATCATAGGCCCTCACTTAACGGCAAAAATGAGTCAAAAGAATTATGCTGAAAAAGTAATAGGAGTAGTTATGCTAACGCTCGGGTTAATAACACTAATGAGAATTCTATAGACAAATTTTATTTTCTAAAGTTATATGTAGTCCGTCACGTTTAAATATCAAAAGACAATGTGGTGAGCGAGGCGAGCATATGGAAAAGGTTGGAATTGTTGGATACGGGGCTTATGTCCCGAGGTACAGAATAAAGGCAGAGGAAATAGCAAGAGTCTGGGGAAAAAACGGAAAAAGCATATCTGCCGGTCTGGGAGTTTATGAAAAATCTGTACCGTCAATGGATGAGGATACAGCCACAATATCTGTCGAGGCAGCACGCCGTGCAATAAAGTTTTCCGGCGTTGACCCAAAAGAGATAGGCGCCGTCTATGTCGGCTCGGAGTCACATCCCTATGCCGTGAAGCCGACTGCAACAATCGTCGGCGAAGCGATAGGCGCCACACCAGATATGACCGCCGCAGACTATGAATTTGCATGCAAGGCGGGAACAGCAGCGATACAGACATGCATGGGCCTTGTCAAGTCGGATATGATAAAATACGGGATGGCAATCGGCGCAGACGTATCGCAGGCTGCGCCTGGCGATGCGCTCGAATATGCTGCCTCTGCCGGTGGGGCGGCTTACATCATAGGAAAAGACAATATCATTGCAGAAATAAATGAGACAGTTTCATATACCACAGACACCCCTGATTTCTGGAGGAGAGAGGGGGAGCCGTATCCGGGGCATGGAGAGCGATTTACGGGAGAGCCTGCATATTTCAAACAGGTTCTGAGCGCAACGAAAAAACTGATGGATAAAATGGGAACGAAACCATCTGATTATGATTATGTTGTTTTCCATCAGCCAAACGGCAAGTTTCCCATGAGGGCGGCAAAAAGATTGGGATTCTCAAAAGAGCAGGTGGAGGAGGGATTGCTTTGTCCCGTCATAGGCAATACCTATTCTGGCTCAACTATGATAGGGCTTTCCGCAGTGCTTGATGTTGCAAAGCCAGGCGACAGGATACTTGCAACCTCATACGGCTCTGGCGCTGGCTCCGACTCATTTGATATTACTGTGACAGATAAAATAGAGGGTTATCCGAGAAATAACATAAGGAAGATGATTGAAAACAAGGTGTATGTTGATTATGCCTTGTATATGAAATATAGAGGTGAGTTCAAATGAGAGATGTTGCCATAATAGGCAGTGGAGTAACAAAATTCGGCGAGCTCTGGGAAAAGTCGCTTGCCGATCTGGTGGCTGAAGCAGGAATATCTGCAATAATGGATGCAGGGATAGACGGCACAGACATAGATGCAATGTATATCGGGGGCATGTCTGCTGGAAGATTTGTGGGGCAGGAACATCTTGGCGCTCTTGCGGCGGAGGTTTCAGGGCTCAGCGAGCTGCATATTCCATCTACAAGGGTAGAGGCAGCATGCGCTTCAGGAGGGCTTGCTCTCCATTCAGGATATCTTGCTGTCGCTTCGGGAATGTATGATACTGTCATTGTCGGCGGTGCAGAAAAAATGACAGATGTTGCAGGAAAGGAAGCAACAAACATACTTGCATCTGCAGCTGACAGAGAATGGGAGGCTTTCTTTGGCGCTACCTTCCCCGGACTTTATGCACTGCTTGCCAGATATCACATGCACAAGTACGGAACAACGCCCGAACAGCTTGCGGCAGTTGCTGTCAAGAACCACCACAACGGTTCAATGAATCCGAAGGCGCAGTACAGAAGGGAAATAACTATCGAAGACGTGCTGAACTCAACAATGGTTGCAGACCCCCTTCACCTTCTTGATTGCAGTCCCATAACAGATGGGGCGGCATCTGCAGTGATAACCTCCGTCGAAAAAGCGAAGGAATACACTGACGAGATAATAAAGATAAAAGCATCTGCACAGGCATCGGACAGCATTTCCCTTGCCGGAAGAAGCAGATTTGATGCATTGCCTGCCACAATCGAAGCAGCAAAGAGGGCATACAAACAGGCAGGAATAGAGCCATCTGACATTGATTTTGCTGAAGTCCATGACTGCTTCACAATCGCAGAAATAATGGCCATCGAGGATTTGGGCTTTTTCAAAAAAGGAGAAGGCGGCAAAGCAGCAGAAGAAGGTCTCACAGCGCTGGATGGCGAAATCCCCATAAACACATCAGGAGGTTTAAAATCAAAAGGACATCCTGTCGGGGCAACCGGAATAGCCCAGATACATGAGCTGCTTCTCCAGCTGAGAGGTAAGGCAGACAAAAGGCAGATCGAAAAAGCGGAAATAGGGCTGGCCCACAATGTTGGCGGGTCGGGAGGAACCGCTGTTATTCACATTCTGGAGGCGATATAAATGGGCATAGCAAGATATTGGAGAGAGATACCTCAGAGATATAATCTCATAGGGACAAAATGCGGCTCCTGCGGCAGGGTTTATTTCCCCCCCAAAGCCATATGCCCGGTATGCAGGAGAAAATCCATAGGAAAGATGGAGGAATACAAACTCAAGGGCACAGGAACCGTGGAGACATATACGATTATATACACGCCGCCGCCTCACTTCGAGGGCGAGGAGCCATATGCCATTGCATTAATAAAAATGGATGAAGGATGCTATCTCATGGGGGAAATAGTTGACTGCGATTTCGAGGACATCCACATAGGCATGAAAGTCGAAGCATGCTTCAGGAGGATAGAGGAAGACGGCACCAGAGGCGCAATACAGTATGGATACAAATTCAAAAAGGCAGAGTAGACAAAAAGTTTATCGTGCGCATATGTATACTTAGCTTGTGGAAGTGATAGCATGGCTGACATAAAAATACAGAATATGGTTGCATCAACTGCCATAGCGAAAGAGCTGGATTTGGACAAAATAATGAAATCTCTTGATAACACGAAATACAATCCCGACCAGTTTCCGGGACTGGTTTATCACATAGACAAACCGAAAGTTGCATTTCTGCTTTTCAAGAGCGGAAGGGTGATATGCACAGGGGCAAAAAACATAGAGGATATAAATACAGCAATGGGAAAACTATACCCAAAATTGAAAGAACTTGGATTTGATGTTATAAAGCCAGAAGCAAACATCCAGAACATCGTTGCTTCGATCGATTTACATGTTAAGCTAAATCTGCTGGAGCTCTCATTTGCATTTGGACTTGAAAATATAGAATATGAACCCGAGATATTTCCGGGCATGGTATACCGACTTGATGAGCCGAATGTTGTATTTTTATTCTTCGGCTCAGGAAAATTAGTGTGTACCGGAGCTAAAAAGGAAGAAGACATTGAGAAGGCTGTTGAGGTAATAACAGAAGAACTGAGCAAGAGAGGTTTTCTGTGAGCACTTTGAACGCATTTGAACGCATCACACCTTTGCTCTGAGTTTTTTTATGCTTTCAAGAATGTCGGCAATCTCTTTACCAGCATCTGAAAGGAAGTATCTTTTGTCCTCGTCCTGGTCTATAACTCCGTCATCTTTTAACTTCTTAAGATGGAAGCTCAATTTTGGGTTATCTTTTATGTTCAATTTCTGTGCTATTTTTGTGAAACTATATTTTTCTCCGTTCGAAAGGAGCTGAATTACCTTCCTCCTGAGATAATTCGATATGGATTCTGAGAAAAGCCCAAGGCGTATATCTGCGATAAGTTCTCTTATTTCATCTGCATTCTCCTCGTTCATGTCTCCAAAATCCGTGTGGAATATCAACGCGCTTTTGTTTGCCAGCGATATCTTATAAAGCCATTTCAAAAAATTCCTTACCTTCTCAACGGGATTTTTTTCCATGAGATACCCTACATCCATCATCAGAACAGGCATGCTTTCCGCCATATTCTTTTCTATCTCATCTTTGACAGCCTCTATGTCTCTCGGTTCCCAGCCCTCAACCAAACTTACAATTCGCACGTTGCCTATGCCCCCCACTTTATCCGGATTTTTTGTTATGCATATCCCTTCCCTGTCTTTCACCAGTTTCTTAAATCTTTTCAGGTTATTTTCCCCTTCAAAATTCAACCTTTTCAGTTTATCAAATTTTATCTCTTCAAGTGCCGCAAGTATGCTTCCCTCAAGCTCCTCGATTGCAAATGGCTTTCTTATATAATCAAATGCCCCCAGTTTCATTGCTTCTATGGCAGTATCAACTGTTGCATATGCAGTTATCATTATGACCGGAAGTGACTCATCCCTCTCCTTTATTTTTTTAAGCACCTCTATGCCGTCCATGCCCGGCATTTTTATGTCAAGAAAAACCAGATTTGCATCCCTTACTTTTTCCAGGCATTCCTCGCCGGATTTTGCGGTTATGACCTCATAACCATACGATTCTATTGCGGTTTTCGCAGCATCCAGTATGGAAGGGTCATCATCAACAAACATTATCTTTTCAGTCATTTTTTCCTCCTGGCAGAAGTAAATGGAACGTGGAGCCCTTGCCTACCTTGCTCTCGGCCCAAACCCTGCCTCCGTGCCCCTCAACTATGTTCTTCACTATCGGCAATCCCAGCCCCATCCCTCCGCTTTTCTTGTCACCTGTGTAAAACGGGTCGAATATCCTCCCCATCTCATCGTCAGATATTCCCACTCCATTATCTTTTATCTTTATATGCACCTTATCACCATCCGCTCTGGCATATATTTTTATCTTTCCGCCATCAGGGGTATACTTTATTGCATTCCCTATTATATTCTTAATAGCTTTGCCCAATAAATTTCTATCCCCCTGCAAGGCGAGGGCGGGCGGCACATTGACAGATACTGACTGCTTTTTTTCATGCAAGAGCGTACTGCAGTCCTCGACAACTTCTTCGATAAAATCCTTTGCGGGAAACTTCTCTTTTCTCAACTCAAGCTCTTTGATGTCTATTGAGGGTATCTGAAGCATGTCATTTATCAAATTTGCAAGTTTATCAACATTTTTCTCCATTATATCTAGCTTTTCTTTCTGTGTTTTTGTCAGCCTCCCGAGTTTTCCTTTTTTGAAAAGTTCGACATACGTTTTTATGGATGTAAGCGGCGTTCTTAGCTCGTGGGCGACAACGTCGAGAAAGGTGGCTTTCATCTTCCCGAGTTCTGCCTCTGCAAGCTCTCTGTAAGCATCCTCAAGTTTTTTCCTCCTCTCCACAAGTTCTTCTATGAGCTTTTCTCTGCTCATCAGAGTGACCTTTTCTTCCTCAAGTATTCCTTTCGGCAGTCTTTCAACAAGCCCCTCCCCGTACAATCTTTCTTTTATGTTCGTGGGCATTTTCCTGAAATTTTCTGTTATAATTGAGTTTGTATTTTCTTCTCCTATGCTCTGCTGAACTATCGGACGCATTTTATTGAGCACATACAGAAACTTTTCTATGATAAAGCCCAATCTGTCTTTTTCGGGATATGCCCTGTAAAGTTCTCCGATATCCATTTTTCCTTCTTTGTCTATCTTCACCCCGCTTTTACTCCTGTTTATAAGTATGGCGACTTCCATTATATCTTCTCGCCTGCATTTTCGCAGAACCGGTTCAAGCACCGTCTTGAACAGCACCATGGGAACAACCCATTCAAAAAGAAGGACATTTTTTTCCATTACCCTTCCCGTGCCGTTCCTTAGTTCGTCAACCGCCTTTTCTAAGGGCACGAAAGCAGAATACAACTCCAGAAGCCCCGAAATAAGTTCATAGAACGCTACGGAAAGTTCCTCCACTTCCATTTTCCCGACAACTTCTTCGAGAGCCCTTGTGTTCAAACGCTCATCTATGCCGATGTAGCTGCCTGACAGCACCGGATATTTCTCGATTCTGCTCTCCAGCAGTTCTTTTATGCTATTTGTTCCGATGAGGGGGACTATTCTGCTGACGAAAAAGTTCGCAAGCTGCTCATAGCCCCTCAAAATCGCAACATCATCCCTCAGCAGCATTTGATATTCTTCCTCTTCACCCGATTTTATGGAAGATATCAGGTTTTTCTGGGCTATCAGCATGCCTATCTCTATCACAATCACGCTTATCGGATATACGACCACCCCCATCTTTGATATGCCCTCCGGAGACCATATCAGACTGTATGCAAATATAAATGGCACTATGGAGAACGACAGAATGAACCACAGAAGGTAAACTCTCTTATATACAGAATACACCATAAAAATAACTGCCAATATTAGAACAGAGAGAATGAGATTTATGAGAGAGAGGGTTTCCGTTATCATCTTACCGCACCTTTCCAGTCCAAGTATATCCTGATAACGCCATAGAGCATTATTGTAAATGCCACCAGTATGAGGATATAAGAAAACTCCTCCATCATGGCTATTGATTTACCAACCGCTATCCACGGCATTATGAAAAATACATAACCCATAAGAAGGAAAATGCCGCTTGTCGCAAGTATTCCGCCCCTCCTTACCTTTACAAGTTTCATCAGCCTGCTGAAGTAATAGAAGGAAAATGCCGCCAGAATTACAACTACGGAATTGAGCAGCAGCATTGCTACCTGGATTTTTTCCATAACTGCCAAAACAGAGATTGTTTTTAAATCTTTGTTGCTTCACTCAAACTCGTCGAGAGCTTTTTTGACCTCCGAAACATATGTAAGTGCAGGTCCCCCGCCCATAAGTATCGCAACTGTGGACGCTTCCATTATTTCATCCCTTGTCACGCCTATCTCCAGACATTTCTTCACATGCAAAGCTATGCAGTATTTGCACCTTGCAGTTATTGCTGTTCCAAGTGCAATCAATTCTTTTGTTTTTGTATCCAAAACACCGGGTTCCAGAACATATTTCATGAAATCCTGGAAATGATTCATGCTGTTCCTGTTTTTTCTCATCAGAGCCTTCATTGCATCCTGAAATTCTTCTATACTTTTTCCCATTTCTCCCATTTATATCACTGCCGGTAATCAAAATTTTGCATTAATAGTTTTTTATCTCTGTCTTCATGAATTCCCTCAGAAGGCAGGTTGCATAGCAACCCTTCGGCAGGGAGAACGATAGTTTCAATATGGAATCACCCATTTCCCATCTTATTCTCTTTAACGGAGAGAGAATTATTCTTCTCATCCCGCCAGAAGATAGAAAAGGTATGTCATGCACCACAAACTTTTCAGGAGTGATGCCCTCCTCTTCAATCACCTTTCTTTCGATTTCACCCATTTCGCCCTCTGCAAATTCTGCATCATACCCCATAATAATGCCTGACGGGAAACAATTTCCTTTCCTGATCTGATTGTTTATTTTTTCAATATTACTTTTTTTTACTTTTATCCCCTTTCTGCTCTGAACATCTCCGTTCTCAAATGTTATTATGATATCTCCTTCCACTGCTTCATTTATCGGAATGCCCCTTTTCAATCTCATTGACAAGATTCTGTTGAACAGATAGGACTGATATGCATGAATGAACATTACGGACAGATTCTTGGGAAGTTTTTTTAATGCGCCGGTCCAGTCCCCCTCTCTTTTTGAGAGATGCTCTATCATCTGCCTCTCAAATATAAGCCTCTTCGGATACATTTTGAGTGCTCCGGCAAAATCCATATTATCTTCCAAAAACTTTCTTGCGTTGTATGAGCTTTCGTCTTCTCCTTCAATGGGATTGGCTACATATGTCATCACGGCTTTCTCCATATCTCCCAGGAGTATGTATTTGCCAACCGTATGGGTTATCGGGCGCATTACCCCGAATCTCTGAACTCCGAAGAAATTGGGGAATCCCCCCGCGTTTTCTATCTCCTCGGCTGTTATTTTCACAGAGCTCACATCATCTTTCACATCCCTCACAACAACATCAAATTTATTCCCCTTAAGCTGTCCTCTGAAAATTGGCTTATAAGACCTGTAAAGAACTTCCACCCTGACATTCCTCAGATTTATTTTTGCGACCTCATCAATCGGGCACGGAAATGACATTATCTGTCTGGTAACAGCCCTTCTATCCTTCATGCCTGCAAATCCTACCGCGCTTACAGGTATTCTCAGTATGGCTGAAAATTTTTTCAAAAGAGCGTTCATCTCCCAACCCCTTGCCTCAACCCTGGCAATTACATATTTCCCGTCGCCGGGATGCGGAAGGACAGGAATCTCTTCAACTAAAAAATCCTCGGGATAGACCTTTATGCGCCCGCCCACCCCTGGCGTGCTGGTGAAAAAAACTTCCATGCCGATGTATTTTTCCTGAGGGGGTGGGCTTATGTCCATGCGATTTTTCCCCTATTTTTCTACCTGGCTCTTGATTTCTTCTATGTTCTTCTTCAAATCGCTTATTGCCTTTTTTACAATCTCTCTCGCATTGCCTTTTTTTACCCTGACATAAAACTTTGGATTTGCGAGGAGCGGGTGACCTGCATCCCATCCTGCATAATCAACATCCTCATTGCGGAGCAATTCCTGTTTCAGTGGGTTCAATATTGTACTTTCCCCTATTACCTCAAATTCGATTTCCTTTTTTGTTTCCTTTTTTACAATGATTTCCATATTTTCACCTTCTGACGAACTTAACCTTTCTGTCGATATTGCCTTCCCCGTAATCAGATGCTATCTTTCTTTTTTCAACACGGCCGCATCTGGGGCACTCCAGAACGGAGTTTTTCTTCACAAGAGGAACCCTGCAATTTGAGCAGAAGGATTTTATCGAGCCGAGATGGGGACCCTCTGTGCTCAATCGCATGGCCGGTCTTGCCTGCATGACTCTTGCCCTTATGATGTCGCCTATCCTGTACTCGTCTCTTGCGCTTACAACATATCCTGCTGCAATATCTGAAACCCTTATCGCTGCGTCTTTATCCCCTGCCATCTCCCTGTTCACGCCGGCCACATGCAGTATATCCACCAGAACCATTTTGTCGGTTATTTTTTTCACCTCGCATATTATGGTGTCCCCCTTATGCAGGAGTGCGGGAACGCTTGTAAGGGGTTTTATTTCTGCCGCTGTTCTTTTTTTATTGATAAAGAAATTCCCGATTATTGTGCCTATTATATTCCCTCCAACATCCTTTGTTCCATATCCTGGAAACAGCTCCTCAGATGTCGCGATTATATCGCCGGGGAGTACTACACTTCCTTCTTCTATCATCTGGAAAGTAATACGCTCTTTTTATATTTGATTTTTTCTATTGCATGCCGCTTCTCATTCAACCGTACCCACCAAATGTGTTTCTGTGGCATCCGTTATTTTAACCCTGTAAAAATTTTTTATATTGCCGTCTTTCAAAAAAACGGATTTGTAATTTTCTGTCTTGCCGACCATCCATTCCCCCTGCTTTTCAATTATCAGCGCATTATAATTTTTCCCTATGCATTTTCTGTTGTTTTTCAGGGTGATGCGGGATGCAATCTCTGACATTTTTCTTGACCTTTCTTTTGCTGTTTTTGTGTCAATACGCTTCATTTTACTTGCATCCGTATAAGGTCGCGGGGAGAATCTCGTTATGTTTATCACATCCGGCTTTAACTCGTTTACAGCATTGCAGGTTTCTTCGAACTGCTCTTCGCTTTCGGAAGGAAATGCGACTATGACATCCGTGGCGAAAGTCACATCCTCAATCTTATTTCTCAACTCTTTAACAATTTCCTTGAACTCATCCAACGTGTAGCCGCGCCTCATTTTTTTTAATATGTCGTCAGAACCGGATTGGAGAGGCAGGTGTATAAATTTATATACCTTCTCTTTAAAAAAAATGTCCAGGATTTCATCCATCCTTTTTTGCAGGGATAAAGGATGCATCATTCCGATTCTTATCCTGAAATCCCCTTCTATCGAACATATCCTTTCAACCAAAGAAAAGAGCGATGAGTCCGAGTCCATGCCGTAGGCAGCAGTATCCTGCGATGTTAATCTAACCTCCCTGCAGCCATTTTTTATTGCGTGCTCTGCCATTCTGGCAATTCCATTCTCGGAATATGAGGTAAGATTTCCCCTCGCCCTTTTCGTTATGCAATAGGAGCAGTTGTATAAACATCCGTCAGAAATCGGAATGTTCACCTTGAGTCCCGTCCTTATCGGAAGCATCGCTTTGTCATAATACCCAAATTCCGCATCTCCCTCTCCCCCTAAAGCCTCAATTAAATTCGAAACGCGATGAATGGCCCGGGGCGGCAGGAGGGCGGCATCCGGCAGGACCTCCTTCACCTTCTCCGGCAAAGCGGACGCCATGCAGCCAGCCACTATAACCTTCTTTTTTGTTTCTCCAAAAACCCTGAGTTTATGGATCATTCTCTGTTCCGTCTTCTCTATGACAATGCAGGTGAAAAGTATGAGTACGTCCGCATTTTCCATGCTGTCCACCACCTCATGCCCCTTCTCCAAAAGAATGCCTTCTGCAATTGATGCATCTCCCTGATTTGCTGCACATCCGTATGCTTCGATATATACCTTCATTTCATGCCCTAATGACATGCAACTAATAAATTTTAGTATCAGAACACGGAGTTCAGCCTTCCTCCGTCAACAGGAATCATTGCACCATTTATGTAGGAAGCCTGCTCACTTGATAGAAATGCTGCCAGATATCCGATTTCTTCCGGCATTCCAAGACGCCCTGCTGGAATCGGCTCTGCATATTTCCCCATCGCTTCCTCAATGCTTATTTCCTCGCGCTTTGCCCTATCCTCTGCAAGCTTTTTCATTCTCTCTGTTTCTATCATGCCAGGCATTATTCCGTTGACGGTTATTCCGTGCTTTCCCACTTCTTTTCTATCATGCCGGGCAATACTTTCTTTGTGAGATATACGGCAGGATAAAGCAGTATGTTCGCAGCATTTTCCCAGTCATGCATCTCAAGCTCAGTGAAATATCCTGACCTGGGACCTCCTGTTGAGAAGAAAAATATGTCAATGCTATCTGTTTCTATTCTTTCAAGGTCATCCCTTTTTGATAAATCTGCCACAATGTACGAGACATCGCTGCCGCTTTTCTCCAGCTCTTTCTTTGCAGCTTTCAAATTTTCTTCATTTCTTGAAAGCAGAATTACATCTGCACCGCTTGCAGCCATAACCTTTGCAGCTCCAAATCCTATGCCCCTTGACGAGGCAGTCACAAAAGCAAGCTTTCCATCCAGTTTTACCTCCATGAAATGAAAAGCATGGTTCAGGTAATAAGCATTTTGTAGAAAATATTTATATGGAGAGTTCCATAAATAAGGGGAGCCAGGAGTGGGTGAGCGGCTCACGGCTTCGTGCTGAGGAAACTCCTCCCTCATTCCTGGACCAGGTGCGTAAAAGCTGGGGTGAGAGCCCCAAACGGGGCGCAGAAACGACACAGCCCATGACGAGGATGATTTCCTCGGGAATGACGTTGTCATGGGATTTGATGAAACGGCCCCGTCCTGGAGCAAGTCCAAATACCGGGATCGGTTGTCCAGGACCGCTCGGAGGTAGGACGCATAGGTGAATGCCGCATAAAACAGAAGGAGGGTTACTGCCCACACCTGGCTCCCAACTTA
>Ga0209834_10001652_pt1 | contig 12261 bp, 12 predicted proteins | sample Mar14236cmmetaG_FD_184134 | JGI IMG/M metagenome (GOLD analysis project Ga0209834, IMG submission 184134) | Marine hydrothermal vent microbial communities from Guaymas Basin, Gulf of California to study Microbial Dark Matter (Phase II) - Marker... ...
CTGTTTCGTTCCCTATCATCATTTAGTCCTTTCTTTTAAGGCTGTATTTTCTCCGACAGTCCATCCCTCCAAAGTGCTGAATGATAAATCGAGACTTTTTTCTCTAAAAGACGAGGTTATTTCAGATGACTATTGTTGCAAATAATTATCAAGCAAATTTCGGATTAAAAAAATCTTAAGCTTAAGCTGCCAAGTTTTTATGTCTTTCCTTGGGGAATAAACGTAAGGCAATATAGAAGAGTAGAAGAGAGCCCGACGAGCGGGCCCAGTGAAACAAGAACAGAAGTTGGGCAGACTGATATTTATGGCTTCTTTTAACAAGACGGAAATAAAACAATTTTTTTCTCACTCTCTTTAAACTATGTCCTCTATTAAGAATAAAAACTCAGTTTTCTCCAGAGGAAAAGAGCACGCCAAACCGATGTTTCCGGCCGCTTAAATAACCTTAAAGAGGGGCACATATATTCCTAAACTCCCACCCAAACTCCACTCCCAAGGAATACTTTATTCCCGTAAAAAACATCTTTTCCTGGACCTTATCACGACCCTTCCAGCTCCAACCAATTATTATCTTGAGCTGATTAAATAATATACGGACAGAATAGAACAATAGAGCGAGGGAAGTAGTAAACGCTTAAGTCAAAAAGCCTCAGCGGCGGTAAAATAGAAACCCGAACTTCTCTTTCCCCAGGCGAAATCCAGGCGCAGGGTTAACTTTTCTGCCTTATTAAAGACATACCTTAACCCCAGCCCATAAAATGGTTTGAGCTGGCTTAACTGAAACTTCCCCAGTTGAGGCTGGACATCGCCTCCACCCGCAAAAGCTGCCACCCCCCATTTCTTCCAGATAATCCCCCGATATTCAGCTTCGAAGCTGAGGAAATGTTTGTCACGGTAGCGACCAGCATAATAGCCCCGCATGGTGTTATTTAATCCGAATTGAGCTAACCGATAAAAAGGTGTCTTCCCAAAACAGGAATATAGATAGCTTTGGAGAGCAAAAACCTGGTCTCTGGAAAGTCGAATATATTTCCTTAAGTTTAACTTAAGCGTCCGAAAGTCAAAATCACTCCCCAGGGAAGGAGAAAAGAAAGATAAGGCTAGTTCATGGTAACTGCCAGAGCTGGGGAAAAAAATATTATCCCGTGAATCAAAATTAAAAACTAAGCCGATTCCAACTAGATTGCCGCCCTGCCTTCCCAGTAAGCCTGGCGCTCGCAGAAGAGTTGCGTCATCAAGAGGATCAATTCGTTTCCTTTCTCCCTCGAACTTAAAGCCTCCATAGAGAGTGGCAGTCAATTTTTTGCGCAGGATAAGTAATAATTTAGTCTTGCTAAAGGTGTATTTTTCTTCATTGTCCCCTGGCGCCTCAGGCCCTATTCCCCAAAACTTATCGTAGAATTTCTCATAAGAAATATTTCCTTCCACCCGAAGAGATCCATTTTCGAAATACAAATCTGGGTTTAACGACATCCTATACTGCTTCTTCAAAGTATACATCAGTAAACCAGAAATTTGAGATGGCCTCGTCTCTTGGCTTTTATCTTGAGGACGATAGTAGAACATGCCTCCCCCACCAAAGGCCAGGCTTGTCTCGGGAGTATAGAAGAGAACAGGGAGGGCCAAAAATCCGCTCGTTTTTTCTTTCGCCTTCTGTTTTTCTCCTCCACCCTGCTTGCTTTTTTCGACCTGACTAAAGGATGACCAAGGAGCAAGGAGAATCGCCACTCCAAGAAACAAAACCACCACGAACTTGAGTAGTGCAAATTTGCTCATTTTATAAATCTCTATCTTTAAACTTTTCAACTCTCTATTTTTAGAAAACCGTCAAAATTTTCACCTAAATACATTCCCTCTCCGTCATGTTAATCCTCAATTTAAAATTAAAAGTAATATCCCTATTTAAATAAATAAAAGCTAGATTTAACCATTTAAGAAATACTGTTGTCCACCCCTTTAAAATATTTTGCACTTATCTTTAAAAATTCCTCAGAAATGTTTCATTGAACCCAAAAGTGTGGTTGGCCATCAATTTCCTACCTCAAAAACAAAACGAAGGCTTACCTCTTAAAAGTCAAATTCAAGCCCAAAACAAGGAAGTATGCCCCATAGTCTTACTTGGGCAGGCTTCCTCTCAATCGAATTCCAGTAATAATTAATAACGTTTTTTCGATTATAAAGGTTCCAAATAGTTAAATAAATAATTAAATTAGTCTTTCCGAAGTAAAATCTTCTATCAACCCTTATGTTTAAAGAATGGTAATCGGGGAGTTTTTGGGAATTTATACTTTTTAAATCATAAATTCCAATGTTTGCCTTCAAGGAATTTTCTATTAAAAATTGGTGACAGTTCACCTATTTACCTATTTTTTTGTAAGGTGTGCCCGTCTTTTCCCGGTTTTTCAAAGCAATCTCTTCCCATCCCCCTATCACCTAGAAAGAAAAACTATTATTTTAATATTCTAGAATATTCTAGAGTCAAAACTTTAATAACTTGATATATTCAGTAGACATAATTGGTGTTAATTATTATCTTGACAACATGGTTTTTTGTAATATAAAATAATTTTTAAACATTGCAATAAAAGGGGTTGACATTAAAAGGCCAATTTGAATCAAATGAAAGGCGAGAAACAATCAGAATAAGAATCACTTTAGAACCAATACGAAGGGAAGTTTCTTTCCCATCTCATTACAACTTCACCCTGCAAGGATTCATCTACGAACATCTTTCAGCAAAAATAGCTACTGAATTGCATGATAAAGGATATGTTTATGGCAAAAGGCATTTTAAATTGTTTACTTTTTCGAGAATTTTGGGGAAATACAAAATTCAAGGCAACAATATTAATTACATTGGACCTGTTTATATCTGGATTGCTTCGCCTTTGACTGAACTTCTAGAGTCCTTTGCTACTAATTTTGTTAAAAAAGAAAAGGTGAAACTCGGTCAACAATTTTTTCGGCCTACTGCTGTGGAGGTATGGGGATTGCGTCGAATAACAGGGCCAATCACAGTCAAAACCCTTTCCCCGATTACTGTCTACAGCACTCTGCAAACCGAAACAGGCAAGAAAAAAACTTACTACTATTCTCCATTTGAAAAAGACTTTGATGAACTAGTAAAGAAAAACCTAATAAAAAAAGTTTCTTTATTAAATAATGGCCCTCCTCAACTTGACAGGGCTAAGTTTTCAATCAAACCAGTCAAAGTTTCCACTAAAAATGAACATATTATCAACTACAAGGGGACTATCATCAAGGCATGGTCAGGGATTTATGAAATTGATGGGTCAGAAGAACTGCTCCAGGTTGCCTTCGACGCCGGCCTCGGCTCCAAAAACAGCCAGGGATTTGGGATGATTGAGAAATATGAGAAGCAAATCAATATCTCAAATGTAACATCTAAAGAAAATCCCTTCACTAAAAAGGGTCGATACCCATCATGATCAAGCTAAGAAAGAACATCCGAAATCGTTATAGCCTGAGCAATAACCTTTTTGGAGGCACTATATTGACCACCAATATGTTAGCCAATTGTCTTGATAATGCTCCAAATCAAAATATGATAGCAGTCACCAGTTTTTCTGCACAGTTTTGGAGATGCTTAAATAGATTAATAAAAGTTTCAAGAAAAACAAATCATTCATTTATTACCTACAAATTGGCTAAAAAAACAGTATTTTCTAAAAATCTTATGACTAAAGGGGAACTCTCATGCTTGAAGGAGTAAAAGAAATAGGAATAGTTTCACTAAAGAAGAAAGGATTAACTATTGATGAACCTCTTCGTATCTTGATTGAAAATCCAGTTAACGAAAATTACCAGCAGTTAGCTGAAATTTGCTTCCAAAAAAAAGCCGGGCACTTAACATTTACAGGAGTAAACATAGTTCCTGCGGATGAAAAAAATTATTTTATTTATCTTTACAAAAGAAAAGGATCGGCCGGAGCTAATTACACACCAATTTGCCTAACAGGCGGTAAAGGATTAAAAGCTACCTTCGATAACCGCATAAAAACTTGGGCTCACAATAACATTCAAGAGACAGGATTAGTAGGACTCTTAAGCCAAGCTTTTTTAGAATATGAAGAGAAAATAATCAACGATTTAGAAGAGAAAGCAAAGGCTCATGGACTTGAATCAATCATCCTAACTCCGAAGATTGACAATCTTTATTTAGGTCAAATTAATGAATTTAAGGATTACTTCATACAGGCGTATTACGAAAAAAAATCAACTGTTTCCCATAAAAATGGTTGCTGTAGCATCTGTGGCCAGAGGGGATTTGTTATGGGAGATGAAAAACCCTGGACTTTTTACAGCCTAGACAAGCCAGGATTTATTGCTTCTGGATTCCGCAAAGAATTAGGTTGGAAAAATTATCCAGTATGCACTAATTGTAGCCTTTTAATAGAAGAAGGTAAAAAACATATCGAAGAAAATCTTTCCTTCCGGTTTGCTGGAATCCCTTATTATCTGATTCCTAAATCTATTTTAGGTAAGACTAATAATTTAGAAGAAATCCTTGGCATTATTGAATATAATAGGAAAAAGAAAGTTAAACTTAAAGAACTAAAGCACTTATCCGATAATGAAGATTACATTCTAGAAATCACGTCTGAGCAGAATGATTTAATCAATTTCAATTTTTTATTTTATAGGTTAAACAAACAACAATTTTCAATTTTCTTATATCTCCAGGACGTTCTACCTTCCTCCATCAAACAGTTATTTACTGCCAAACAAGAAGTGGAAAATCCTTGGATATTCAAACATGCTTATAAAGAAAAGCAGGAACTGAAAAATGTCGAATTCACTTTTAGCGGTCTTAAAGAATTCATCGAAAGCGTCAAAATCTTTTTAAATTTAGTTGAAAAAATATTTAAAAGGAGAAAAATCGATTACTATTTCCTGTTATCCAATATAATGAGGAAGTTAAGGCAATCTTTTGCCAATAATTATTTTATTAAACCTTTAATATTACATGCGTGGCAAATTCTTTTATTTTTGCAACGATTAAATATACTTGACAACTATGAAGGAGGAAAAATGACTATTAGTCAGAATTTAATCCAAAATGAAATCAGACCTAAAGTCGAGTCCTTTTTCAATTCCTTTCCCCAAACATTCAATTCTCCGGAAAAAAGAGCATCTTTTTTAACCGGTGTACTGGTGCAATTCTTATTAAACATTCAATCTCAACAAAGACAAGGCCCCCCTCCTTTCAGAAAAAGATTAAAGGGATTAAAAATGAAAAAGACTGACCTCCTAAAAATCTTTCCAGAAACGCAGAATAAACTTGAAGAATACGACGCTAACTACTACAAACAACTAGAGCAGGTAATTTCAGAATATTTTGTCCAAGCTGGTTCAGAGTGGAAGCTAAAAGATGATGAACTTAATTTCTATTTCTTATTGGGAATGAATTTGGCCGATTCCAAAAATAATGAAGGAGAATTTATTTTTAAAGCTTCTTCTGAAAAATCAATTTAAAAGGAGGAGAAATGAGTGAATTATTGAAAAACCGTCACGAATTTTTATTTCTCTATGATGCCCGGGATATCAATCCTAATGGAGATCCCATTGACGAGAACAAACCCCGAATTGACGAAGAGACAGGAATTAATATTGTCACCGACGTCCGTTTAAAAAGAAGCATTCGAGATTATCTGTCTGATTATAAAGGATTTGAAGTTTTTGTAAAAGAAGTCAGAAAAGAAGATGGAACTCTAAAAACGAAAGAAGACAGATTAAATGACCTGGATATAAATAATGCAAAAGATCTAATAAATAAATGTATTGATATTCGTCTCTTCGGAGCAACGGCAGCTGTCAAAAATAAAACAATCACCTTTACTGGGCCAATCCAATTTAAATTCGGGCGATCTCTTCATCCAGTTAAATTACAATATGTTAAGGGGACCACAGTTATGCCTTCAAAAGGAGCAAAAGGGCAAGGGACTTTTACCGAAGCATACATTCTTCCCTACTCGCTAATTGCTTTTTATGGAATCGCCAATGAAAATCTAGCCAAAATAACTCAAATGACAGAATCTGACCTGAACTTACTATTAGAAGCCATGTGGAATGGGACAAAAAATCTTATTTCCAGAAGCAAGATAGGTCAAATGCCCAGACTACTCGTCGATATTGAGTATCAAGAAAATAATTTTCATCTAGGAGACCTTGACAAGTTTATTAAACTAGAGTCAAACACTGAACCTGATGCCATTCGAGATATTTCAGAGATCAATTTAAATGTCTCCCCTTTACTCAACCTATTATTTGAAAACTTGGAACGCATAAAAAAAATCAGATTTGCCAGAGACGAACGCCTCAATTCCTCCCCTGATTTAACCATAACTGTCTTAAAAGAAAAAACATCTGTAACAGCAATTGAAGAATTAACTTATTAAATTAGAGGAAAAGAATATCAATGAAAACGGTTGCCTTTGACCTGTGGGGAGATTGGGGCCATTTCAAAAAGTTCTTTACGACAGCCTCTCCTTTAACTTTCCACATTCCACCCATAACAGCTGTAAAAGGTATCGTTGGAGCTATTATTGGGCTCTCTAATGAACCCGAGAGCACTAATTTTTATCTGCATAAATTACAAGGTTTTTCCATTGCAATTCAAATTATCAAGCCAATAAAAACATACCGAATGGGAATAAACTGGATCGAAACCAAAAAAGCTAAATACCTCTCCCGAATTCCCCATGAAAAAGGTAGATATCAAACTATAATTGAGGTTCTGAAAGAACCTAGCTACAGGATATTTGTTGCTTCCCCATTAAAAGATAAGTTTGAGCTTCTGAACAAACTTGAAGAAAAACTTATTCACCACAAGTGTATCTACACTCCCTACTTGGGTATTTCTGAATTTATCGCTAATTTCAGCTATCGCAATACTTGTTTTGTTCAAAAGAAAGCCTCCCTAGATCATGTGGAAATTCAAAGTATTGTCCCTCTAGACACAGTAGACCACCAGGAAGAATATTTCCTTAAAATAGAGCCAGGCAAAGTCTACCAACGAGACCGAATCCCTGTCTCAATGAATCAAGAAAGAATGGTCACCAAATACACTCCTATCCTTTACGAAATGAATACCCATACCCTCAAAGTCAAGTGTAATGAATATTGGGAACTTGAGGATGGCTCAAAAATCTGCTTCTTCCAGGATTAAATGGTATTCACATCCAGAAGTTGAGTGGAGCACCCATGCTCAAAAAGTAGAAAAAACAGCTCTTGCCTTTTTTGCTGAATTACCAGAATCGTTGATCTCTGTTTTTCCAGATTCAATCTGGAAGGGGCTCTTAAAAAGAATTTCTTTTCTCCACGACTTAGGAAAATTGACCTTATATTTTCAAAACTATATTTGCTCGGAAAAAAAATTAAAATCCGACTTAACAAAGCATGCTTTACTCTCTGCTCTTGTCACTTATTGGGAAGTTGAGTCCTGGTTGAACTCGCTTTCCGATGAATTTCAATTTAAAAGTATTCTGCCGGCCATTTCCTTCACAATTGTTCGTTATCATCATGGTCATCTCGAAAATCCAGAAATTGCTTGCCGTATAGATGAAAGCCAGGCTGAAATTATAAAACAACAATGGGTAAATATTGATTTAAATCAGCTTCAACTATTATGGGATAAAAACCATCTTTCATCCTCACTCAAATCAATAACAGATAAAATTAAGTTGTTACCAAACAGTTTCAGGCCTATTCGCCATCTCATAAAGTTCTTTTCCCAAAACACTGATTTCCGAATCTTTTTTATAACTAATCTTCTCTTTTCTCTACTTATTGATGCCGATAAAACTAGCGTTGGCCTAGAAACACTGCCTTCTCTTCAAAGTCAATTACCTCAAGACCTTGTTACTCACTACCACAAAAGGCAAGGCTGGAACAAGCCCAAGGGCTACTTTGGCCAATTACGAGCAAAATCTTACCTAGAAGTTCTGGACAACGTGGAAAAGGAATTCACTAGCCATATATTTTCTCTTCAACTCCCTACCGGATTCGGAAAAACACTGACCGCATTTTCCGCTGCCCTCAAACTGCAATCCATTAATAAGCTACAACGAATCATCTACTGCCTTCCCTTCACCTCAATCATTGATCAAAATTTTGAAGAACTAAAAACTATGATTACTCTCATTACTGGCAAGGTTCCAGATAGCACTATAATACTTAAGCATCATCATTTATCTGACATTTTTTATGAAGCCCCAGATTATGAATATGACCCTCTAGAATCACAATTACTTGTAGAAGGATGGCAAAGTAAAATTATCGTAACTACTTTTATTCAATTCTTTCACACTCTCTTGGGCTATAAAAACCGATCATTGCGTAAATATCACCGCTTGGCCAATAGCGTAGTTATCCTTGATGAAATTCAGACTATTCCTTTCAAATACTGGAAACTAGTTGGGCAAAGCTTAAAAGAATTTGCAAATCTTTTTAATACCTACATAATTTTTTTGAGTGCAACCCAGCCACGTTTACTCAAGCCTGAAGAAACCATTTCACTTGTCTCCCCCCAAAAATATTTCTCACCCTTAAGAAGAGTTCAATTACATATAATTTCGTCTGATTTCAAAAACCTAGAAAAATTTGCTGAGTTTGTGCTCCAAAAGTCACAAGGATGCCAAAAAACAATTGTGGTGATGAATACCATCAATAGTGCTCAACATCTTTATTCAATATTAAAGAACGAGCTAAATGATTTATATTTTCTCTCATCACATGTAATCCCCAGAGAACGGCTCGAGAGAATAAATATACTCAATAAATTAAAACGATATGTTCTTATCACAACTCAAATTATCGAAGCAGGAGTAAACCTAGATGCTGATATTATTTTCCGTGACCTTGGCCCTCTAGACGCCATCCAACAAGTTGCTGGCCGGTGCAATAGATTCGCTAAAAAAAGGAACGGTTATGTTTTTCTTTGTAAAATAAGAGACGAAAATAATCACCGTCTTTTTGCTTCCTATATATACGACAACTTCCTACTTGATTTGACGGAAAAAACTCTTCCTAATGAAAAAATATCTGAACAGTTGTTTCTCAACATATGTGGCGATTATTACTCCCAACTTGCCCAATTCCCCCAAAATGAATCAGAAAAACTAATAAATTCCCTCTTAAAATTAAAGTATCAAAATGATGATTATGCCATTAATACCTTTCGGTTAATTCATCATAATTATGAAAAATATGATGTTTTTATAGAAATAAATGAGGCAGCAAAAAAAATATGGATTCGATATAGCCAATTGATCGAAATAAATGACTCCTGGGAAAGGAAAAGGGAATACATGGCGATTAAAAATGAACTACTGAGTTATATAATCAGTATAAATATTAAAGACATAAGAAAAAATACTCCTCCTTTTATCAATAATCTTTACTACGTTTCCCATGACCAGCTTGAAGAATACTACGACAAAATCACAGGATTTAAAACCACAGGATCGATAAGCATATGGTAGTACTGACAATAAAAATAAAATTTATTTGGAGACATACTAAAACCAAGGTAATTACTGAAAATTAATTAGTAACAAAACAATGGATAAAATCACCGGGACCTTAATCTGGTATTACTACATTTGCCAGCGTGAAGTTTGGTTAATGGCTCACGAAATTAATCCCGAGCAAGACAATTCATTTCTAGAGTTAGGTCGCCTTCTCCATGAAGAATCGTATCCAAGAGAAAAAAAGGGGTTGGAAACAAGCGGAATGAAAATCGACCTTATCAAGAAAGGAAAGGAAGGATTAATTGTGGGAGAAATAAAAAAATCTTCGCGCTTCCTCCAATCAGCCAAAATGCAATTGGCCTTTTATCTTTTCAAAATGAAAGAAGCTGGAATTAAAGCTTCTGGGGAGCTATTAATCCCTAAAGAGAAAAAACGGATTAAGGTTGAGCTCAACGAGGAGGTAGAAAAAGAATTGCAACGGTCCATTAACAATATCCTTAATATCATTACCCTCAACAAACCTCCTCCCCCTCAAAAAATAAATTATTGCCGAAATTGCGCTTATCGAGAATTCTGCTGGTCATGAAAAAGAGTATTTATATATTTTCTTCAGGTGAAATACATAGAAAGCAGAATACTATCTATTTTGAAGGAGAAAGAGGCAAGAAATATCTTCCTGTTGAAAATGTCTCCGATATTTACATTTTCGGAGAAGTAACTATCAATAAGAAACTCCTTGAATACCTCTGTCAAATGGAGGTTATTCTCCATTTTTTTAATCACCATGGTTATTTCACAGGAACCTTCTATCCCCGACAACATTACAATTCCGGTCACATGATTCTGAAACAAGCTGAATTTTATTTGGATAAAGAAAAGAGATTGGATTTAGCCCGAAGATTTACTTCGGGAGCGGTAGAAAACATAAAAAAAGTAATCCGCTATTACATGAATAGGAAAATCTCTCTGAGCAGCATTTGGGATAACATAGAAAACCTAGAGAAATCTCTTAAAAATCAAAACTCAACAGAAAAGATTATGGCCATAGAAGGCAATATCCGAGAGCAATATTATAAAGCTTTTGATCAAATTTTAACGAATCCAAATTTTCGCCTTGAACAACGTTCCAGAAGACCACCAGTTAATCGCTTAAATGCCCTTATCAGTTTTGGGAACGGGCTGCTATATGTCGCTGTATTGAGCGAGATTTATAAAACTCACCTTGATCCCAGAATAGGCTTTTTACATACAACCAATTTTAGACGCTTTACCTTAAATCTTGATATCGCGGAAATTTTCAAACCAATCATTGTTGACCGGATAATTTTCACCCTAGTGAATAAGGGAATGATTCAACCAAAACATTTCTACGAAGAAGCCAATGGGATATTCCTAAAAGAAAATGGCCGAAGAACCTTCATCCAAGAATTAGAAAATCGTCTTTTAAGCACCATTGAACACCGTCAACTAAAAAGAAAAGTCTCTTACCGCCGATTAATAAGACTGGAACTTTATAAACTTGAAAAACACCTCCTTGGAGAAAAGCCTTATACTCCATTTGTTTCGAGATGGTGAGTTTATTTTAAGGAGAATTGATAGGATAATTTTTCAAATATTTAAGGAAGAAGATTTATTTGAAGTTGAATTGAATATAAATGGGTTTTATTAATCTTTTCGCAAATATTTATTTCAAGATTGGTCTGAAGTTATATTTGAGGAGCAATTTACTGCGTTATTAAGGATTGAAAATGAGTATACCCCCCAAACCCAGATTTTGTGTAGACAATGAATTTAATCCTTCCAATAAGAATAAATTACTGCATTTTAAAGGAGAATAACTCATGGCCTGATTTTCATTCTTAAATTGAGTTAGGAATTAATGAGAGAAATAAAAATAAATAAGAGGACGATATAAGGATAAAACATGTATGTAATCATGGTTTATGATGTAAATGTAAGTCGGGTAACAAAAGTGCTTAAGGTTGGCAGAAAATACTTGAATTGGGTTCAAAATTCAGTGTTAGAAGGGGAACTAACCAAATCCAAGATGGAAAAATTAAAATCAGAGCTGCGCAGAGTTATTAACGTCAAGGAAGATTCCGTAATCTTTTATGTTCTTAGAAGCACAAAATATATGACTTGGGAATATTTAGGCAAAGAAAAAGGAAGGGAAGAATTAATAATTTGAGGTCAATGTTTCAATAAAAAACTGATGAAAATGTTCTCAAAGGCTTCTTAAAGAAGTTAATAATTTGTGGAAAATGGGTCAACATGACTGGGATACGTTTCAAAAGGAATCTCACCTTTTTATAAATTATCTAATAATGGATGGTCTCAATTCAGGACGCACTCCAGGTTTTAAATTTATTTCTCATCACAATTCATCTGATAATTTGGCAGGATCCATTCTGTTTTTAATTGAATCTTTCATTACTCCTTCTCTAACTTATTTAATAATGAATAAACTGTGCCTTGCTAATAAGGCAAAGAATCCACAAAATTATATCAGAAAGATGCAACTTAAATTATTCTGTTCGCTAAGAAAGACTATATTAGCGTCGTCAATTTACAATACTACCAAAAAAAACGAAGAAAGACGACATGATTTTCTTTACAGTTATTTGTTGCATTTTCAATTAATTAATGCTAAATAAAAGAGATAAATGAGCCTAAGAATTAGTTGTATTAAATTGGGGTATAAAAAAATTTATAAGAGGAAGAAATGGATTTTTAGCCTACCTATGAGGGATTGAAACGACTATGCTTATCC
>Ga0209834_10001653_pt1 | contig 12260 bp, 6 predicted proteins | sample Mar14236cmmetaG_FD_184134 | JGI IMG/M metagenome (GOLD analysis project Ga0209834, IMG submission 184134) | Marine hydrothermal vent microbial communities from Guaymas Basin, Gulf of California to study Microbial Dark Matter (Phase II) - Marker... ...
CTCAAGTACCGGCCTGTTGGACACACTCCCTTCTGTTTGTCGCTGATTCCCCCCTCCCCTCTTCTCTTCCTCATCCCTTGTATCGCCGGTTTTCGTATCTCCGCGCTCCGGTCTTTCCTTTTCCTGATCCTTTTCATCCTCCGGAGATTCCTCGTGGGATTTTTCTTCTTCTTCATGTTTGTGCCGGGATGATTGGGGAATCATCCTCTTGCGATGGAACAGGACCAGGTCTGCGGCTTCATCAATATCTTCCTTAATCACCTCTTCTCTTCCCTCAAGGGATGCAATGGTCAAGGCCGCCTTTCGCATCAGGATATCCGCACGGTGCCCGGCCACACATGCGTCCACTGCGAGTCTTGAACAGAGTTGAACCATTTCCTCGGAAATCCTGACATCATCTACCCGTTCCCTTGCGCGTATAATCGTGTGGGAGAGGGCATCCTGGAGGGTCTTGTACTCCTCCATAAGGTCAGAACTGTTCCTGTCAAAGCGCTCTATCAGTTTGATCAGCCTGACCCTTTGATCCGGATCTTCTATCCCACGGACCTCTATGCACATCCCGAATCGATCCAGAAGCTGGGGCCTTATTTCCCCCTCTTCAGGGTTCATGGTCCCTATGAGGATGAATTCGGAACGATGCAGATAGGAAATCCCCTCCCTCTCAACGACATTAACCCCCATGCCGGCGGCATCGAGAACCACATCGACGATATGGTCATTAAGCAGGTTGACCTCATCTATGTATAAGATCCCCCTGTGTGCCTTAGCGAGCAAACCGGGGGTAAAACGCCTTTTCCCCTCCTTGAGGGCATACTCCAGATCCAGGGACCCTACGACCATATCTTCAGTGGCGCTGAGCGGGAGATCGACAACCTCTATTCTCTTTTTCCGCGCAGTGAGGGAGATTCCCCTATTCACCTTTGCCCTGCATCCAGGACAGAGACGTTCATATTCATGCGGGTCGCAATTGAAAGGGCATCCTGAAACCGCATCTATCTCAGGCAAAAGGGCAGCCAATGCACGGACGGCCGTTGATTTTGCCGTCCCCTTTTCCCCCCTTATCAACAGGCCTCCCAGGGAGGGAGAGATGGCATTCAGCATAAGTGCCCGGGTCATGGTTTCCTGGCCCACAATGGCTGAAAAAGGATATATATTTTTGGCGCTCCAATCCAACCTGATTACCTCATACGTAATAGCTCACATACAATTATCATCCCTTGTGCGAATGGCCGTGCGTATGCTCATACTCGTGCCTGTGCTGATGTGTGTGGGTAATAATCCCCTCGATCTTGCCTTCTTCCACACCATGTTTCTGAAACGGCCTCTTTCGCATCCTGTGCTGGAGGGCCATATCCGCCGCTCCCCGGACATCCTCTTCCAAAACCTCTTTTCGACCATTGAATGCAGCTAAGGTCTTGGATGCCTTTGCCATAATAATATCTGCCCTATGTCCATCCACATTCATATCAATGGCGATACGCGCGATCAGATACAACATGTCATCAGAAATAGTGACCAGGTCCAGAAGTTGTTCAGCACGGACAATAGCCTCGGCCAGCTTTTCTTCCTCATCTTTCCACATCTTCTCAAAATCGGTCGGGCTTTGTTCGTAAGACGCCCTTCTCTTGACTACCTCAACCCTCTGGTCAAGGTCCGCTATCCCTCCAATCTGGACACAGAGCCCAAAACGATCGAGGAGTTGGGGCCGCAGTTCGCCCTCTTCCGGATTCATGGTGCCGATCAGGATAAAACCGGCAGGATGCGAGTATGAGACCCCCTCCCTTTCCACCGTGTTAACACCCATGGCGGCCGAATCAAGGAGAATGTCAACGATATGGTCGTCAAGGAGGTTGACCTCGTCCACATAGAGTATTCCCCTGTTCGCCTGTGCCAAGATGCCCGGTTCGAAGCGTTTCTCCCCCTTTTTTATGGCGTGTTCTATGTCGAGTGTGCCCACAACCCGGTCTTCAGTTGACCCCACAGGAAGCTCAACCACCCCTGTTTTTCTCTTTTTCACAGGGAGATTTTCCCCCATTTCAAAACGATCCATACACTCCTGGCACATGCTTGCCTTTTTATGGGGGTCGCATCCGAATCTGCAGCCGTCGACTACCTCTATCTCCGGCAAGAGAGCAGCTAAGGACCGGACTGCAGTGGATTTGGCTGTGCCCTTTTCACCACGAATCAGAACACCCCCAAGCTTCGGGTTGATAGCATTTAAGATCAATGCATTCTTCATCTTTTCCTGGCCGACAATGGCCGAAAAAGGATAAATGAGATTAATACTCATAGTCCCTCCAATCATCCAATCACCAATCCCATCCGCAGATTACCCCGATGAAATAGAAAAAGAAGGGGCATTTCATGGGGCAGGCGCAGATTTTCGCAGATTATCCATTCAATCATCCAACAATAAAATTCACAAACTTCCGTTTTCAATCGACAATCATCAGTCAGCCCATACTCAGAAACAGAAGGAGAAAAGCCCCACGACTGAACATCCCCAGGCATGTAGAGACCAGCATGATGCTGCAGCCCAGTGAAAAGCCAAAGATCGATGTATATTTGGCAAATGAATATCTGATAGTGAATACGGGGAGCATCAATAGGCTTCCTAAGACACAGGCAGTAATCCCCTGGAGGCTGGTTAATGCGCTATCCTTTATCATGGCCCCTATGGAGGCCGCCCCGACCAGCGGGCTGAACATATACGTGCTTACAGGGATAGCGCATGAGGGTGGAAGTCCAAAAAACCCGGTGAGCGGAGCCACGTAGTCTACTAACCCTGTTATTACACCGCCGTTAATCACCAGAAATATCAGGAAAGTGGTTGATACGAAGATCATGCCTACCTTGAAAAAAACCTTTCTCTGCCGGCTGAAAGAGGAAATCACCAATTCACCAAATTTTACCTTATTCTCTGTTAAACCAGCACCGGCTGGACCCGGGTCGGCTGCGCTTATTTCTGACGCAGGGCCTTCCAGCCTCAACCTCCCGTAAGTTATGACAAAGACGATTTTGATTATTCCCGACGCAACAAAGGTAAAAAAATAGAGGAGGCCCACCTTCAAACCCAACAGGGGGATCATTACCGGGATCTGGTAGGTAAAGGTCTCCTTTACGTAAACCGGGGTTGTGTTGATAAGCGCAGTCAACAGCGTCTGAATGCGGTTTATTCGCCCCTGGTGATAGAGCCCTGCAATCATGGTGTTGCCGGCAAGGACTGAACCAAAGGAAGCCACAAAGGAAATGCCTGCTTCCTTCGGCAGGTGCCCCAGCCTGACAAGCGGCCTCCCGATAAATTCCAGTTTCTTGAACAGGCCTAAGTCTATCAAGATCTGTGAAGCATACATGGAAACAAATATGATGATCAATACCCGGGGAACAATGCCCCAGGTATTGACTAGGCTCTGTATTATTACTTCCAAAAAAATCTTTTTGCCTCTGATCTTTTGTTTTCTTGTTTTCCCGGTGTATCGGAATCTCTCTACAAGAATCTTCAACCGACAATTATCAATCCTATGGAAGCATCACTTGGAGTCTGCCCTATTATAAAGGCTTTTCTCTGACCACTCTTTGACATCCTTCCTTGTAACTATTTCAATGTTTCCGCCCTGGAAGTCTCCTCCCACGTCACCCATCTCCTCTTCCATCCACCCCTCAATCTCAAGATAGTTTTCCTGCAACCGGCTTAATACCTCTGGTCTTGCCTTCCAGATCCCCCGTTTCTCTGCTTCAAGGAGCCTCCGGGATATCTCTTCCAGGGCCCAGGGGTTGTTCTCTTCAAAGAACTTGCGGTTTTCCTCATTCAGAACAAAAGCGGTCGTAATACCATCAAATATCCAGTCTGCCACCACCTCTGCGGAGGCATCCCACCCGTAGACATGCCCCACGCGTTTGGCAATGTCGCTTGCCCCTCTATATCCGTGTCGTTTCATACCCTCTATCCATTCGGGATTCAGGAGCTTTGTGCGGACGACCCTCTCCATCTCGTCCTTCATATCCTCTGTCCGGGGCCGTTGCGGATCGCTCGTATCTCCCCAGTAGACCTTTGGCTCGTTTCCTGAAACGGTCTTTACCGCCGCGTACATCCCTCCCTGGAAGTCATAAAAGCAGCAACAATCAAGGGGATCTGACTCGTCCGACGCGAGCTTGTGAAACGTTGCATCCACCGTGCTCAGCCGGTCAGCATACTCCTTATGCGACATCTCCCCCCAGGCGCCATTTCCGTAGGCATACCCCCCTTTTTCAATATATTGCTCTCCAAGATCGTGGATATCTTCCCAGGCGCTCGCAGCAATCATAAAACTTATCCCGCCTCCGCCATAGGCCCCGGGCCGGGCGCTGAAAACGCGATATGTGGCCTCACGCTCCACCCTTTCTTTGTCATAAGGGCTTTCCAATCTCGCCATTTCCTTTTTCCTGTACTGATTTACATGCTTTTTTATGAAATTGTACTCATCACGTTCATTCAAGGAGGCAATCTTGATTATGGCCTCATCGATAAGCCTTATAAGATGGGGGAGGTTGTCTCGAAAGATCCCGCTTATCCTGATGGTTACATCAATCCTCGGCCTCCTGAGTTCTTTCAACGGGATCGGTTCCGTTCCCTTTATTATTCCCGATTCCGCCCAGACCGGCCTTGCGCCCATCAGATACAGTATCTGCGCAATCTGTTCCCCGTCCGCCCGGTAAGTGTCAATGGCCCACAGAACCATCCCCACATTTTCCGGATATCTTCCTTCCTGATGGAGGTACTTATGGAGCACGGTGTCGGCCATCTTTACACCCACCTCCCAGGCCGCTTTCGTGGGGACAGCCCTCGTATCCACACTATAGAAGTTCCTTCCCGTTGGAAGGAGATCTGTCTTTCCTCTTGTCAATAGTCCGGATGGACCCGGCTCAATATACCTCTTATCCATTCCCCGCAAGAGCTGGGGGATCTCCCTCTCGGTCATCCTCAGTTTCGGGGCCAGGGAGTCCATGGCCCACTTTATCAATTTAATGAGGGGATCGATTTTGTCGGGGTTTTTCACCTCCACCACATCAAGGATATCCTCCCTGAGCCGCCCGCTGTCCTTCAGCCCGCGCCTTATCAGCTCAAGGGCCAGATCGGTGCTCCTGGCAATAAGCTCTCCGGATGTGCTGTCGTTAATCATGACCTCAGGATGTTCGACCAGATGGTCATAATCGCAGCCCATCAGTTCCAATATCAGCCTCCTTATGGATGGTCGTTGGCCTTCAAACCGGATAATGGAGACCAGCATATGGGCCATCTGATCCTCATCAGGGGCCTGACCCAGGATATGCAGACCATAACGGATCTGGGTCTCACGGAACAGGCCCAGCTTTTGATGAAGTCTTTCAATGAAGAGGTCATGATCTGTCTCTTCCTCAATAAGATTACTCTTCTTTGCCAGCTCAAGGAGTTTCACCAGGATGACTTCTTTCCTGTTTTCCTCACCCAGGTCCCTTGCACGGGCGTATTCCCCTAACAGTTCCTCTATCTCTTCCAACTCGTCATACAGGCCCGAGGCCCGCATGACAGGGCCTAAATGATCTATCAGGGTTGCATAGGCCCTCCGCTTGGCCAGGACGCCTTCGGAATTGTTCTTTGCCGTATAGATATATAGATGGGGCTTGTTCCCAGCAATAATCTCAGGAAAGCATTCGTTAGATAGCCCCACCCCTTTACCCGGCAGGAACTCTATATACCCGTGGGTCCCCACTGAAACGATTACATCCGAGTTTTCCTGGACCCATTTGTAGGTGGCAAGGCATTGATGGGTAGGCGGGATGGCAGGATCATGGAGAATCTTACAGGCCTTTCCGTCGCATCGCGCGCCGTAGCACCCCCTCTTTGGTTCCACCAATACATTTACATTACCGAAATTAACCCCGGTCACCACAATCTTGCCGTCATGGACCATCCCCTGGCCCGGGGGCTCACCCCAGCCGTCAATCATCTTTTGCCGGGAAGCTTGCGGGAGCTGGGAAAACCACTGATCATACTTATCGGCATCAATAAGGTCTATGGCGCCCCCTTTTCTTACGATTTCATCCACAGTTGTCCATCTAAACTCAGATATGGCCTTTCGCCCCATTATAAGATCGATCAGGCCTTTTCCATCTGTGGGGCAGCCGGAAACCACATATCCCCTCTCATCCATCTGTTGCATGACCCTTACAACGCTCTCCAACGTATCAAGCCCGGCCCCTCCTGCAACAGATGCCTCGACCCCGGCACAGGGGCTCTTATGGAGGAGGAAAGTCGCCCTCCGCTCGTGAACGGGAAGTCTGCCCAGGTGGAGCCATGCAGAGGCCCTGTCCAACAGGAAATCAACCCTCTCCGGGATCGGTTTTCTCAAGCCGTACGGATCATCGCTATCTTCCTCTCGAGCGCTGATAACCACCGGTTCAATCACTCCATTGAACTCCGGCTGGGCTACCCAGTAAACCTGATTGAATGGATTTATCCCCTGTGGATCTTTTTTCCATTCCTCCTCTGTTCTCGCACTTGAATGGACCGCCTGAATGACCGGCACATCAAGGGTTTCCAGGATTGTGGGGTGGATCTCTTCTCCCTCGGGCATCTGGAGAAGGAAAGAGGCCTCGCAGTTGATGATCAGGTCCACCCCTTTCAGCAATTCAAGATTGGTCTCCGGATCAGGACAATCAGGGCCCCCATACTCCTTCTTCTGCGCAAAGACCGCCATAGGAAAAATCCCGCGCTTTTCCAAGCCCCCAATAAGAAGATCGATCAGATCCAGATCTTTCTTTACGAAGAGACTCCTGGGAAAGAAAATGCCCACCTTTTGTGAAGCCTCGTAATCTATAGATTCGCTCCTGCCCCGATACCATTCAAGATATGCTTCCAATGTCTCAAATATGGCTTCACTGCCGTAGTGATAATATCCGTTCCACGAAATCTGCATAACCTTCTCCCTGCTCCCTACTATCGCTGCCTACTGCTTACTCCCTACTCCCTACTGTCCACTCCTTGATCCCTCACCGGCCTGATCGGCAAGAAATAGGGACAGCCATTACTCGTATTGATTTCCGTTTCCACCCCGTAGACTGACATGATGTTTTCACGGGTCATTACCTGGTGTGGTTCGCCTGTGCAAAACATCCTGCCATTGTTTAACATTAACACGGCGTCGGCAAATCGAGATGTGAGGTTCAGATCATGCATCGCCAAGATAGCGGCAACCCCCTTTTCTTTAGCCATGGAGGAGATCATTTCCATTACCTCCATTTGATGCCTCAAATCGAGGGTGCCAGTCGGTTCATCTAAGAGCAGGTAGTCTGTCTCTTGCGCAAATGCCTTGGCCAAAAGCACCTTTTGCTTCTGTCCGCCGCTCAACTGGTCAAAGTATCTCAACGCAATATCCACAAGACCCATGGACCTGAGGAGATCCGCCACCACTTCCAAGTCGTTTGCTGACGGCCGCCAAGAAATATAGGGCCTTCTTCCCATGAGAATTGTCTCAAAAACGGTAACCGGAAATTTGGACGGCGCTGACTGCGGCACATACCCTATCCGCCTTGCAAGGCCTGTTCTTTTCATGCCAAAGATGTCCCTCTCATCAATCCGAATAGACCCCTTTTCAGGCTTCGCTATACCGGCGATACACCGCAAAAGGGTGGTCTTTCCTGCTCCATTGGGACCCACGACAGCCAAGATCTTTCCTCTACGGAGTTTCAGTCCTATATCCGACAGGACCTCTGCTCTTTTATAACTGAAACAAAGTCCATCAACGTACAACATCATTACTGTTCCTTTGCCCTGCAACTCATTTTAACTCACCATAGTTAAATCGGCTTGGCCCCAGTTAAATCAGCATACTATTTGACGGGGTAGACCTTAGGTGCTTCACACTTCAGTTACCAGTAATCTCTCTCCCTTTTCATTAACAAGTACAGGAAAAAGGGAACGCCGATAAAGGATGTGACTATCCCTATCGGTATTACCTGGGGCGGCCACAACGTCCTTCCAAGAGTATCCGCACTCAAGACGAGGATAGCGCCTGTCAGCATTGATGATGGAAGGAGAAATCGGTGATCGCTTCCTATGACCATTCTGGTTATGTGGGGGGACACGAGCCCGACAAACCCGATAACACCGGTAAAACAGATGGCACCGGCCGTAACGAGGGAGGCCAACACTATCCCATATCTTCTTATGCTTTCCACGTTTACACCGAGAGCCTTTGCAGAATCATCCCCCCCGGCAAGGAGATTGAAGTCCCATGACCATTTTATGAGGACAGGTGCGGGCAGGAGTATCATTGCGCCTGCCATACATATCTCGCCCCATCCGACCTTGGAAAGACTCCCGAAAAACCAGAATACTATCTCCTGAACCTCCTGCATGGTACCCATGTACTGGAAAAGCGAGCTGAGAGAAGAGAAAAGAAACATTATGGCAATCCCGGCCAAAATCATCGTCTCCGGAGTAGACCCCTTTAATCTCGCTATTCCGAGAATGAAAAAAGAGGAGATCAGGGCAAAGATAAAGGCGCTGCCTGCAATATGGTATTCGGAGCAAAAACCTGCGCCAAAGACTATGGCCGTTACAGCTCCGAAGCCTGCGCTGGATGCTATCCCCAAGGTGTAGGGTGATGCAAGCGGGTTTCTCAGGATGGCCTGGAATACGGTCCCGGCCAGGGCAAGTCCTGAGCCTGTCAAAATGGCCATAATGATACGGGGGAGTCTCAGCTTCCAGATAATTGCGTGGGCCGTACCAGAATCCCCGAACAGTGCTGTAAACGTTCCTTTGAAACCCACCGAGGCTGGGCCGCGGGTGAGGGCTACCAGGGCCACGCAAAAGAGAACCGCCGCCAATAGAAGCAAAAAAGAGGCCTTCCTTCTGGTAAGCCCTTTGAACTGTTTGGATATCTCTTCCATAAAAGAAAGCGCCTGAAGTTTGAAGCCCCGGAGTCAGAGGCGGTAAATTCCCCTAATGCCTGAATTCCTCAATCCCCAATTTTCAATCATCAATCCACAAAGCTTCCCCGGTATTTGATGCCCTGGAATTTCTCAAGGTATTCCCGGTGAATCTGCTCTGGATCAAGATCTCTCAATATGTCGGGATGAAACCATTTAGCCATATGGAGAACCCCTATTATTCCCCTCGGGCCGGTCCAGATACTGCTTTCCATCACATAAACCTTCCCCTCCTGAACAGCCCTGATATGATCCCAGGCAGGCCTCGCCATGATATCTTTTCTGATTTTTTTCAAGGGTCCTGAACCGGTTATGCCGTAGGCGTTGCTGACAGCGGCCGCCTTAATGATAACCTGAGGATTTTCCGCTAAGACCCATTCAGGCGTTACTTCGGGATAAGGGATGGAAAAACCCGCGGCTATATTCTGACCACCTGCCAGGACACACATCTCATTACCCCCTGAACCGGGCCCCGTTGTATGGTACTTGGAATAGCTCTCAACATAGACACGTGGACGGTATCTGATCTGTTTCACCCCTTTTTGAATAAGATCCCGGCCTTTATGGTACCAGGCGATGAGTTGTCCTGCCTCCTTCTCCCTGTTCAGGATTTGTCCTAATATTTTCACCTCCCTTTTCAGGGTAAACATCTTGTAAAAATCGAGGCGTACTACCTGTATGCCAAAGGAGCTGAGTTTCCTTTCCATAACCGGCCCGGGGCGCCCGGCATACCCTATTACAATATCCGGATTCAACTCTGCAATCAGCTCATAATTGGGATGGCTCCACCTGCCGACACTGGGCATTCTCTTTAATCTGGGCCAGAACAGCGGATCTCTTGAAATGCCGCTGTTAACACCTGCTACAAGACCTTCCGCCTTGATGGCGCGGATTACCTCTAAGGCATCGGACGTCAGGACCACGACCCTCTTGACCGGCTGCCGCACCTCTATTGACCGTCCATCAGCGTCCTTAAAGGTGATAATTTTACCTGTTGTTCTTTCTGCCTGACTTTGCAGGCCATGAGCTGTCAGTCCACTGAACAAAATAAGGCAAACGACGAGTAGTAAAACACCGACAGCAACAACATATTTTGCCAGGAGCTTTAATATCTGAAGGTCATTTCGCACAGAAAAGTTCGTCCATTTTGTTTGTAATATTCATAGTATTCCTTATCAAAGACATTATCGACGCAAAGGGATATATCTCCCCATTCAAACGGCGTGAAGGTTATCTTTGCATCCACAATAAAGGCCGGTTCATAGGTCTGATAAACACCCTCTGCCGTGTCCCTGTTGTCTGAATCGTTGTATATCTTACTGAAGTATCTGCCGATGATACTCCCCCTGAACCACCTCTGCTCTGCCTCCAGGGCGAGGTTGTACATATATTCGGGAATACCGGGCACCATCTTGTCTTCCGAGGCGGGATCAAGGGGGTTGTCAGTAATCTTGGCGTTGGTATAAGTGAAGTTCCCCCACGCCTTGAGCCAGTTGATGATCTTCTGGGACACGCCGAACTCCACGCCAATGGTCCGCCCCTTACCTGCGTTCATGCGGGTCTTGGTCTTTGCAGCGCTATCCACCTTGTAGTAGATCAGGTCATCAATATCATTGTAATAGCCCGTAAGAGACAGTTTGGTCCACCCGTCAAAAAAGCCCTGATCCACGCCTAACTCGTAGGCCCACAGGGTCTCCGGCTTCAGATCAGGGTTGCTCTGGTAGGTTGTTCCCCATGACTGCCAGGTTCGATAAAGCTCATAGAGAGTAGGGGCGCGAAAGGCATGTCCTACCGACCCTCTTATTGTGGTATCTTCAAGAACATTCCAGACCGCAGCAATCTTTGGACTGATCTGGGACTCGGTGTTGCTTCCGTACTCGGCTTCAGAGCCGGGCGCTCCGGATTCCCCGTCATAGACCTTCCATGAATCGAAGCGGCAGCCAATATACAGGCTTAAACTATCTGTTAGGCTCCACTCATCCTGGGCAAACACGGCCCAGATCCTGTCCTTCCCACCTGAATAAAAGGTGCTGTCGCTCTTCCCTGAGTAGCTTCGATAGTATGGGAGATCATAATCATTTGTGTCTGACGTGTCGGTTCTAAAAGACACCCCGGCAGTCAAAAGATGCGAGATCCCGAGCGGTATATCCCCACGAATCTCCGCAAACCAGGCCCTGCTTTTGGTCGTTTTGAGCGTACCCGGGGAGTCGTAATATGTGGCTGTAGAACCACCGGATTCGATCGTATAGCTGTCGATGACCCCTGTTGTCCCGACCTGAGCATCAATCTGAACCGGGCCAAACAGCTCCTTAAATGCAAGGGAGTACACGTCGGTATCATTTTTCCCTTTGCCCGTGTAGCTTATGAAATTATTGGGGCTGAAACTCGCCTTGTGGCCAGGGTCGACAATGGCGGAACCCGAAAAGGTTCCCATATAGGTGTTGGGGGGGGCATAGTCATACTTATGCCGACCTGAGGTTGCAGTAAATGCAAGGCTGCCGGTATCTGAAAAGTCAAATACTGCCTTGACATCAAAGCTGCTCCTTTCTGCGCTGTTTTCCCCCTTGTCACCAACCACCCATTTGGTTGGATTTCCATACTTGTCATCCATCGGATACCCACCGGAGCTTGTTCCACTGCCGGACTTGATGGTGCTCAGCACCGGCGTGGTAACGTACCCGTCCGTGGATTCGTTTTCATATCCCACCCTCAGGCTCAGTTTATCCAGGAACCGATCGCCGACACTCATGCGCAGACGTTTGGTATTATCAGTGCCGTATCCCCCGGTAATGCTTGCCTCGAATTTCTCAGGGGTTTTTGTAATGATGTTGATTACTCCTCCCATGGCATTTCCACCATAAAGGGCCGATGCGGCTCCACGTATAACCTCTATCCTATCGATATCATTCACCGGCAGGCTTCCCCATTCGATCCCTCCTGTATAGGCATCGTTTAACGGCTGGCCGTCCAAAAGGACCAGGGTGTACTGATTGCCCTTAAAGCCCCTCATACTAACAGAGGAAGTGCTATCCATCAGGCCCTTATTCCTTTTTGTAAAGATCCCTTTCACCTCTGAAAGGGCGTCATCCACGGTGTCCATGTTGCGCAACTCCATCTCCTTCTCAGAGATGACGGTAACGCTCCCTGGAACATCCTCTATCTCCTTTTCCGTCTTGGTTGCGGTAACCACGATCTCCTCTAAAGTGTAAGCTTTTTGTCCTTTCTCTTCGGCCCAACCCGTCCCGGCCGAAAAGAGCAGCATAATCCCCGTAACAATCAACATCACCCTAAAACCTTTCATCATAATCCTC
>Ga0209834_10001655_pt1 | contig 12255 bp, 6 predicted proteins | sample Mar14236cmmetaG_FD_184134 | JGI IMG/M metagenome (GOLD analysis project Ga0209834, IMG submission 184134) | Marine hydrothermal vent microbial communities from Guaymas Basin, Gulf of California to study Microbial Dark Matter (Phase II) - Marker... ...
AATAACTCGCTGCGCTCAAACAGATTTTCTTTTTTCACGTTCCATGTATTGATTTTATTTACGCATTTTTTCAAAGGTGGAAGCCCCCCATTTCGAGAGGACTCGATAACTATAAATCATTCACGGCTTTAATGCAATCTTTTGTCATCGTTTAGGACGCAACTGGTCATATTTGTACTTATGCAAATAACAACCCTCAAAATGATACTTTTGTAAGCATGGCATATGATTTGAGGAATATTCGTAATTTTGAAATTCATTAAAAAACCTGATGAGACGATTTGCCGGAAGCCTTTTCCTGTTGTTTTTTATTATTAATTCGTTGTATGCCACACATCAACGGGCAGCAGAAATTACGTACAAGCATATTTCAGGACTCACTTTTGAGTTCACCATTATCATGTACACCAGAACTTCCAGCCCTGCCGACGATACCCGTATTACTATGCCGGTGATCTGGGGGGACGGTACCGGTTCCGAGTTGCCCCGTCTGGTATTTGAACCCATTCCGGATGTAAGCGACATTACATTCAACTTATACAGAGGGAATCATACATTTCCTGCACCGGGCAGTTACACCATATCGGTGGAAGATCCTAACAGAAACAATGGCGTGGTCAACATTCCCAACTCAGTTAACGTACCAATGTTCATTGAAACAGAAATGGTGATCAATCCTTTTCTGGGATACAACAATTCTGTTCAGCTGCTTAACCCTCCTATCGATCAGGGTTGTGTAGGGAAACTGTATATCCATAATCCCGGAGCCTACGATCCTGACGGCGACAGTCTGTCGTACCGTTTGGTTGTTTGCAAAGGTGCCGGCGGATATGATATCCCCGGTTACACTTACCCGATGACTTCGGACACATTTTATATTAACTCCATAACGGGAGATATTGTATGGGAAACACCGGTATTGCAGGGCGAATACAATGTAGCTTTTGTTGTTGATGAATGGCGCTATGGTTACAGAATCGGTTCCGTGCGACGCGACATGCAGATAAACATTGTTGCCTGCGACCATGAACCTCCGGAGATTTACACCATAGAAGACACCTGCATATTAGCAGGAGAATTTTTACAATTCGATGTAACTGCCATAGATCCTGACGGAACAAATGTAACCTTAACGGGTTTTGGAGGTGCTTTTGAGCAGGTGGAAAACCCAGCTTATATAGAACCTGATCCGGCTACAGGAAACGATACGGTAACAGCTACGTTCAATTGGCCCACTTTGTGCAATCATGTACGTTTTAAACCATATACTACGGTATTTAAAGCGAGAGACGACGGCTACCCGGTAAACCTTGTCAACTTCAAAACTGTATTCATCAAAGTGATTGCCCCGGCACCTGAAAATTTACTGGCAGGGGCCCTGGGTATCGGGATTAATCTGGAATGGGAAAAAAGCATTTGTGAAAATGCGGTCGGCTATAAAATATACCGCCGGAGCGGTGAGTCAGGATGGGAACCCGGCTATTGCGAAACAGGGGTTCCCGAATATACAGGCTTCCGGCTGATCAAACAAATAGATGATATAAACACAACGACATACAGAGATGACAATGATGAGAATGGTTTGGTGCACGGAATTAATTATTGCTACCGGGTTACGGCTTTCTTTTACGATGACGCTGAAAGTTATGCCTCCAACGAAGCCTGTGCTTATCTGAAAAGAGACGTGCCCATTATCACCCATGTGAGTAACGACAGTCTGAACCTATCAAGCGGACATGGTGTCATTGTCTGGTCGAAGCCCGTAGAACTGGACACGATACAATTTCCGGGACCTTATAAATATGAGTTGTACAGAAATAATGGTCTTGAGTGGAACACACCTGAACTTGTAGCCACGTTCAACAGCCTTGACGACACGATTTATAATGATGAGCAAATTGACCTGAACAGCAACAACGCGCCGTTTAGTTACCGCGTTGATCTCGAAAGCGTTCCAGTTGGTTATGTGGGCAGTTCGCAAAAAGCTTCTTCCATATTTGTCGAAACAATTCCTACCGATCAGGAAGTGAAATTATATTGGGAGCCGGAAGTTCCCTGGGAAAATGAGAAGTTTATTGTTTACAGGAAAGATCCCGGTACAACATCATATGACTCCATAGGGCGCACATATATCCCGGTTTATCGTGATACCGGCCTGGTAAACAATGAACAATATTGTTACTACATCAAAGCCTTTGGCCACTACTCGCTGCCGGGATTGATTGATCCGCTGATCAATTTCTCGCAACTCACTTGTGCTACACCTGTCGATAACGTGCCTCCCTGCACACCCATGCTCTGGGAAGAAACATTGTGTGATGAGAACACCAACCTGCTGAAAATGATTATCCCTGTCGACACATGCGCTTACTACCAGAATTGTTTTCTATGCGACAAATGTGATTGTGATGCTGAAAAATATTACATCTACTATGCACAGACTCTTTCCGGCGAATTGCAGTTGATCGATTCCGTTGATTATATTTTTAACGATACGGTTTATTATTACCACGAAAATCTGGAAGCAGTTGTGGGATGTTATACGGTTACTGCCGTTGACTCGCTGGGTAACGAAAGCGCGATGAGCAACAAAATATGTATCGACTACGATGAATGTCCCGCTTATGGAATACCAAATGTGTTTACACCCAACGGCGACGGGTTTAACGATTACCTTCTTCCTTATTCATCTGCCAATGTGGACCATATCGACCTGAAAATTTTTAACCGGTGGGGAAAGATCATGTACGAAACCGATGATCCGGAGATTAACTGGGACGGTAAAAACCAGAACAACAACCAGGATTGTCCCGCCGCGCCATACTTTTATGTGTGCGATGTGTACATCATTACCATCGAAGGGTTGAAAAAGATCAACCTGCAGGGATCGGTGACTATCGTCAGGGGCAACAATTAAAAAAAGCCGCCCTTCCGGGCAGCTTTCTTTAAGATATTTACGAATTCTTAAAAATTAAATTTATCAATCAGGTCCACAACGCGGGCTGAATAGCCCCACTCGTTGTCGTACCACGAAAGCACTTTTACTGTTTTTCCCTGTACCATCAGCGCACTGGCATCGTATATGGAAGAGTGGTCGTTATGAATGATATCTACAGATACTATCGGATCTTCGGTGTACTCCAGGATACCCTTCATAGGCCCTTCGGCTGCTTCTTTCATAGCCGAATTGATCTCGTCTTTCGAAGCTTCTACTTTCAGGTTTACAACCAGGTCAACAAGTGAGCCTGTCGGTGTTGGAATACGAATAGCCATCCCGTCCAGTTTGCCGCTCAGATCAGGAATGATCTTGCCAACAGCTTTAGCGGCACCTGTGGTTGTGGGTATTTGCGAAACAGCTGCCGAACGGGCTCTCCTTAGGTCAGCATGAGGAGCATCCAGTATCCGCTGATCATTTGTGTATGCATGTATGGTTGTCATCAGGCCGTTTTCAATACCAAACCTGTCATTCAGCACCTTGGCCACGGGCGCCAGACAGTTTGTTGTACATGAGGCATTGGATACACACTCGTCTTCGTCACGTAACTCGTTATCATTCACACCCAAAACGATCATCCGGTCGATTTCATCTTTGGCCGGAACTGTCAAAACTACTTTTTTGGCGCCGTTTTTCAGGTGATCGCCATAGCCGCCTTTATTGCTTTCCTTAACCCGGAAAATGCCGGTTGATTCAACCACTACATCCGGTGTTTCTGCCCATTTAATATTAATAGGTGATCTTTCGGCGGTTACAGGTACCTTCCTGCCATTTATAATCAGATTGTTGGTATCGTGAGTTACCGTTCCATTGAATTTACCCTGTGTTGAGTCGTATTTGAGTAAATGTGCCAGTGTCTTGGTGTCGGTCAGGTCGTTTATACCGACAACCTCCATATTATTTCTTTCTTCAATGATCTTAAACACGTTTCTTCCAATGCGTCCGAAACCGTTAATTCCAATTTTAATCTTTGTCATTTTCTATCATTTTATAAATTAAACTTCGTTGATTCCTATTGACTGAGATGCTTAATCCTTTATCTTTGTTTCTCAGCTTTTAAAGCCAGACAAAGGTAATTATAATAATTATCGGGAAACAGCATATTCAGCGATAGATGGAAGAAAAATTTGTATCGAAAGCACTCGAAGCCAACCTTGCCGAAACACGCTATAAGGACATTAAAATACCTCCTGAACATCAGGCGTTTATAAATCTGTCGAAAAAGTATTACGGAATAAATAAACGCGCAAACGATTGCATTGTTGAATTTCACCATCCGTTATCAAATAAAAAGTTTGTTACGGAGGAGCTCCGAAATATCCTGTTAACGGATTTCTGGTTTTATACGGGCCTTGATAACGTTGATGAGGCCCTCACCGTGCCCGTCCGGCTTATGGATGATTTGTTACTTTCGTCTGATATCCCTGAGCTGAAGGTGATGATCATCAGGACCCTTTTTGAATTCACTTTTAAACTTTCCTCTGAAGAACAAGACCACTCCACGCTGATTCATACCGTTCTGAATACGCTGATAAAAGGATTCGAATCCGATCCGAGAAGTTTTATCATGGCGTCAAAATATATGAAAAGATATCTGGCCGTTATAGCTGAGCTCCCGGAATTAAAAGAAACTATATTTAAGTTTACATTAGCTGTGTATGTTGAAAACATTCACTTTTGGGAAAACACCTCAGAAATTGACGGTTGGCTGAAACAGGAAAATGATATTTTTAAGGGAGACAGTTCTTCCCTCCTAAAAACAGTCGGTCACAAATGGTTTGCACGGCTTTCCAAACAAATTAAAAACATCGACAAATGGCAGGATCTTGTTGAAAAGATCCCCGACTATGACCAGATAGCAGAACGATTTGCCGATTCGGCAGATTTGCTGTCTTCTTTTATCGAAAAGTTCCATTACATCTTTTACCTGATGCAAATGGACGGTATGCTGGCACACCGCGAGCGACTGATCTGGAAGCTGAACAAAATGCTCAGTCAAACCATTGACGAACTGGAAAATGAGCAGATCAGATCGTTTATTGAAACTGTATTCCGATTCGCACAGGAACTGCGGGCGGAACACGGCTCTTCAATTCTGGATATGTTTCTTACCATCGGTAAAAAAACCATCGATCTTAAAAAGGAAGCTAAAGCTGATCTGGTAAGCTATTACGAAAATAAGTTGATCGACTTTGGTTTTGAAACGCCGGGCATGGTGTATGTGAACGAAGACTGGCAATTATCGGTCAATGAAAACCATATCAAAAACATCAGGGTCTGGCTTGATCTGATCGAATACTCGGAGATGGAAATGGAAAAATTGCTGAGCGCTTTAATTGTCAACCTGCGCATCGGGGGTATTTTTATCAGCGACACGGATCTTTTCCAGAGGGAGATAACCAAAATCCTGAATTCCAATATTGCCCCGTTTTATAAAAAAGTGAAACAGCTTACAAGGATCTTTCCTGTTTATTTCAACGAAATAGGTGCCGAAGGCGATATACGGAAAGTAACCACAACGATAGACGAAGTTTATCACCGGGAAGACAAACTGGTGCACTTTTTACGCAAACAGGTACACACCGAAAGCAACAACACGCTTATTGAACTGACGCTGAAAGTTTTTAAATTCTGGTGTGACGGAAACCTGGAGATCCTGAAGCCCGTGCTCCCGAAGAATGTGTTCAATGCCATCGACAAAAAAAGCAAATGCTATGCGCCAATCCATAAGATGGCGGTTGCATTATGCCGCCTGAACAACAGTACACCCGAAGAAGTACTTGCACTGGACAGCAATACGCTTAACCAACTCATCGATCAGTTACCTGAAGGACATTCCATTGATAAGGAACGTTTACGCGACATTCACCTGCTGTACACTTTTCTCAAAGAAAAATATTCGTTTGAGACCGTAGATATTACTGAACTGCTTACCCGATTCCCATACATTGATGATAAGGAGATCAAGAAATTGCGTAAAGCACTTCAGGAAAACGATTTCGAAACTTCATTAAAGCTGATCTATTCGTTTATGAATCAGCTTAAATCCATCATTTTTAACCCCGAGCCAAGTCAGAGCTGGGAAAATATTTACCACAAAAGGCATATAGCCATTGGCATTCCTTCGATGTATGGCGTGTATCGCGAAACAAAATTCGAAGCGCTGGGGTTAACATTCCGGCTCGAAAATGTTGCCACCCGGCTGATGGAAAAAGTGGTGGAAGGAATCAACCTGAACTATATCTCGGCCAAAACCCTGAACGACATCTACTTTATCCTGGAATATTTCCGTGAAGGGCTGGAACTGGACGGTATCACCAACCAGAGTTTTAATGCCAACCTGCGGATGCTCAAATACAGTTTGAGTTCACAGAGTTTCTCGTTCGACCAGTATGTGAATATTTTTCAGTTCATTGCTGAAGATGTAAAACGGGTATTGATCAAATATTTTCTGAAGACATACGAAATACCCCTGCGGACAATCATTCCCCAGCTTTTTAACGGTACAAAGGAATATTCTGACAGGGAGACCGTTCAACTGGTAAACAAGGAATCCGAAAAATTTTACCGCGATGTGATAGCTGAAGCATTTCTGATGCAACCGTTGGATAATTTTATTTCCAGCATTCTGGAATCACTCCGTCAAATGACAGACAACCTGCCGGTTGAAACGATCAGTGAAGTGATGTCGTACAACTCCAACCTGATTATCACACGCTTACTGAAACCCAATAAATTTGTCGACAACCAGGTGTTTCTTGGTTCAAAGGCCTATCATCTGAAAAACCTGCGTATGGCCGGTTTCCCGATTCCTCCCGGCTTTGTACTGACGACTGAGATTTTCCGTCGCCGGAAAGCTATCCTCGGGCACCCCGAACTAAAAAAAGAGATGCACGACCTGATCAGGAAGCACCTCCGGTATATAGAAAGGGGAAGTGGTAAACAATTTGGCAATCCGGATAATCCGTTGCTTTTATCTGTTCGTTCGGGTTCCGCCATATCAATGCCGGGAGCCATGGATACTTTTTTGAATGTAGGAATGAATGATGAAATCACAGACAGCCTGAGTAAAAAACCCGGTTTGGCCTGGTCGGCATGGGATTCGTACCGGCGGTTACTGCAAAGCTGGGGGATGGCTTATGGCCTCAGCAGGGATGAATTCGATGAAGTAATGGATCGCTTTAAAGTAGAATACAAGGTGGGGCAAAAAGCTGAATTAAGCCCGGAAGCGATGAGGAAAATCGCGTTTGCCTACAAACAAACTTTGAAAGATAACCATATCCTGTTTGAAGAAGATATATTCCGGCAGTTGCTGGCAACCATCAATTTTGTGTTCGACTCCTGGTCGTCCGACCGGGCCAAAGCCTACCGCGAGCACCTCGAAATTGCCGATGAATGGGGAACAGCTGTTATTGTACAGCGCATGGTATTCGGCAACCTGCAGAAAAATTCGGGTACCGGTGTTGTTTTCACCCAAAACCCAAAAAAGAAAAAACACGGTGTCAATCTGTACGGCGACTTCACCTTACAAAGTCAGGGAGAAGACATCGTTGCCGGTCTTGTGAAACCTTTGCCCGTAAGCAACAACCAGCGCACCAATATGAATGGTGAGGAAACGACCTTGCAGGAATTATTTCCGGAGATTTACCAGCGAATTTATGAGATTGCTTCCAACCTGATCGAAGAACATGGTTACAGCCCGCAGGAGATTGAGTTTACTTTTGAATCGGGCAACCCTGACGATCTGTACATTTTACAAACCCGTGATCTGGATATGGCCATTTCACAGGCAGTGACTGTATTCAGCAAATCTGTGGATAAAATGATTCTGACAGGACGCGGTATCGGTATCGGAGGTAGTGCTCTGAACGGTCGCGTAGCTTTCGATCTGGACGATATTGCGCAACTACGCAAAAAGTATCCGGAGGAATCGGTGATCCTTGTCCGGCCCGACACCGTCCCCGATGATATTGCTATGATCTTTGAAACCGACGGCCTGCTTACAGGCAAAGGAGGTGCTACTTCGCATGCGGCAGTAACGGCTGTAAGGCTGGGCATTACTTCCGTGGTAAACTGTACCAGTCTTGACGTGGATGAGGAGAGCAAAACGTGCCGGCTGAACGAATATTTGTTCAACGTTGGCGATAAAATAGCCATCGACGGCAACCTCGGAAACGTGTATAAGGGAAACTACCCGATGGAAAAAGAACAGAATTATAATGAGTTCAGGTATTAGCTTCTATTTAGTACTTTTGCCCTTTTAACAACCGACTTTAACATCAGCTTTTATGGCGCAGAAATATACCATACCCAAAGGCACACGCGACTTTTCGCCGGAAGAGATGGCCCGGAGAAATTATATTTTCCAAACCATTCAATCCATCTTTAAAAAATACGGTTACCTCCCTATAGAAACACCGGCCATGGAAAATCTGTCTACACTGATGGGTAAATACGGGGAAGAAGGTGACCGGCTCCTGTTTAAAATACTGAACTCCGGCGATTTTCTGAAAAACCTGGACACTGAAGATATCGAAAACAAAAATCTGGGGAAAGTTACAACCGCCATTGCTGAAAAAGGATTACGTTATGACCTCACCGTACCATTTGCCCGTTATGTCGTCCAGCATCTCAATGAGATCACTTTTCCGTTTAAAAGGTACCAGATCCAGCCGGTATGGCGCGCCGACCGGCCGCAAAAAGGACGCTATCGCGAATTCTATCAGTGCGATGTAGATGTTATTGGTTCCCATTCATTACTGAATGAGGTGGAACTTATCCGCATCATTGACAGCATTTTCAGGGAGTTAAACATTAATGTAGTTATCAAGCTGAATAACCGGAAGATCCTGACCGGTATTGTCGAAACCATCAACGCTCCGGAAAGGCTGACAGACATTACCACAGCAATGGATAAGATCGACAAGATCGGTGTCGAAAAAGTTTACGAAGAATTGCGCGGAAAAGGACTGGACGAAGACACAATCAACATGCTGGAACCGGTGATGAACCTCAGCGGCGACAATACCAGCCGGCTCAACTGCCTGAAAGAACTGATCGGTGCTACTGATACGGGATCACAGGGGCTTGAAGAAATGCAAACGATCCTCGGGCTGACGAAACAACTCGATCTGAAAGCAGAAATTAAATTAGATCAGGTGCTGGCCCGTGGATTGAACTATTACACAGGTACTATCATCGAAGTTATTGCCAAAGATGTAAGTATCGGCAGTATTTGCGGTGGCGGCAGATATGATAATCTGACCGGTGTTTTCGGCCTGCCTGATGTTTCAGGTGTCGGTATTTCGTTTGGCGCCGATCGTATTTATGATGTGATGAACGAGCTAACTGTTTTTCCTGAAGAAGCGCTGAACTCGACAGATGTTATGCTGGTCAACTTCGGCGATAAGGAAGCAGCATACTCACTGGGGATACTTGAGCAAATACAACAAACAGGTATCAAAGCCGAATTGTATCCCGATGCTGCCAAAATGAAAAAGCAGATGAAATATGCCGACCAGAAAAAGGTTGGTTATGTTCTTCTTATCGGGGAAGAGGAAATGAACACGGGCATTTATACATTGAAAAATATGAAAACCGGCGAGCAAACTAAAGGTAATCTGGAAGAAATCCTGACCATACTAAAATCCTGACCACTTATGAAAGAAGATGTTTATTTAATCAGTCCGGAGAAATTAACGTTCAAAGCTATTTTTGACATCCTGAAAAAGGATAAAAGAATCCGGCTTTCAGATGTAGCTGTTGAAAAAATTCAGAAGTGCCGGACATACCTTGATGATAAAATTAAAAATCAAGACGAACCCATATACGGCATTAATACGGGTTTCGGCGCATTGTACAATAAAAATATTTCCAGGGAAGATCTGGGCCGGCTTCAGGAAAATCTGGTGAAGTCACACGCATGCGGCACAGGTGACAAAGTGCCGGAGAAAATCGTCAAATTGATGATATTGCTCAAAATCCAATCACTTTCCTACGGCCATTCGGGCGTGCAGCTTTCTACAGTTCAGCGTCTGGTAGATTTGTTCAATGAAGATATTATCCCTGTCGTTTACGAACAAGGTTCACTGGGTGCTTCCGGCGACTTGTCTCCTCTGGCGCATATGTCGCTACCCCTTATCGGGCTGGGTAAAGTATATTATAAAGGCAAATTCAAACCCACTTCCGAAGTATATAAAGAACTGGGATGGGAACCAATCGGTCTCCGCTCGAAAGAAGGTCTGGCGCTGCTGAACGGCACTCAGTTTATGAGTGCATACGGAGTTTTTTCCTTACTGAAGGCTTTTCGCCTTTCCGAACTGGCTGATATCATCGGGGCCATTTCTCTTGATGCCTTCGACGGCAGGATCGAACCATTTATGGATGAATTGCACCGGATCAGACCGCATAAAGGACAAATTCAAACAGCAGAAAGATTTCGCTCGCTGCTCAAAGACAGTGAAATCATTTCACAGTCCAAAGAACACGTACAGGATCCCTATTCATTCCGTTGCATCCCACAGGTACACGGAGCATCCAAAGATTCAATCAATTATGTAGCTACGGTTTTTTCCAGCGAGATAAATGCTGTTACCGATAACCCGACCATTTTCCCCGATCTGGACATCATTGTCTCAGGTGGAAACTTCCATGGCCAACCCCTGGCGCTGGCACTCGACAACATGGCCATTGCTGCTGCCGAATGGGGCAATATCTCGGAAAGAAGAACTTATCAGTTACTTCACGGAAAGCGGGGCCTTCCTCCTTTTCTGGTGGCAAACCCGGGCTTAAACTCAGGGTTTATGATCCCGCAATATACAGCTGCCTCTATCGTCAGCCAGAACAAACAACTTTGCACACCTGCCTCGGTAGATTCTATCGAATCGTCACAAGGACAGGAAGATCATGTGAGTATGGGCGCCAACGCTGCCACAAAAGCATACAAAGTGGTTAATAACCTGGAACGCATACTGGCTATTGAACTTTTTAATGCTGCCCAGGCGCTCGACTTCAGGCGGCCAAAAAAATCGTCACCGTTTATTGAAGATTTTGTGGCCAAATACCGGAAATATGTTCCTTTTATCAGCGAAGATAAAGTGATGCATGATGAAATTGTAAAATCAGTCCATTTTCTGCAAGAGGTGGACTATGATTTACCCGATGCTCTCGTTCCGGGAGTTTAACCTAGTTTGAAAATAACATAGTGTAAGGCCGCTCAATGGTCTGTGCCAATTGAGGGATGGAAATATACTTGCTCTCCCGGCGGTATTCCCTCCCGCCAAAAAACAGAATCAGCGTAGGATTAGAGAATGCCCCGAAATGAGCCGTAACTTCCGGTTGTGCCAGCGAGTCGCTCAGCACCATTTTGATCTTCGGAAACTGGCCGTCGATCAGATCAATCACTTTCGGACGCAGACTCAGGCAGGGGGCACAATTGTCGTTGTAAAAATAGATTAATACAGCATCTTCTTTTTCAATAAGATCCTGATAATCATTTACCGTAGCCAGCAATTCTTTTTCCATTTCCATATTCTTTGTCATTAGTCCGAAAAATGGCTGCAAAAATAATATTCTTTCCGAGAAAAATAACCTCCTGACGAAAAACCGTTTATGAGGGGTTTTCCTTACTTTTGTTTTTTCAATTTTTTAGATTTTTTAATTTTCAACAAAATCGTTCTATGACCTATATAATAAAAGGTAGCGGCCTGACCATAGAAGATGTGGTACGCGTTGCCCGTAACGGTGAAAAAGTAGAGTTACACCCTGATGCCCTGGCCAGAATTAAAACGTGCCGGGCTATGCTGGAAAAAAAGATTGAAGCCAACGAAATCATGTACGGCGTAAACACCGGCATAGGGGAATTTTCGGAAGTCGTATTAAACGATGATCAGGTAAAGGAATTTCAGAAATACCTGATTTACAACCATGCTGCCGGCATTGGTGATGCCATGCCTGAAGATCACGTGCGGGCAGCCATGCTGGGGCGAATCAATGTGCATGCACATGGCAACTCGGGCATCAGGCCTGAGATTACCCTCACACTTGCAGAAATGCTGAATAAAGGGGTAACTCCCTATGTATGTAAAAAAGGCTCTGTTGGCGCATCGGGTGATCTGGCACCCATGTCACAGATTGCTTTATTGTTATTGGGTGAAGGAGATGCATTTTATAAAGGAGAGTTATTAGATGGTAAAGAAGCTTTTGCCAGAGCCGGTATTAAAATTCCGGGTTTAATGGCCCGCGACGGACTAGGTACGATT
>Ga0209834_10001656_pt1 | contig 12254 bp, 11 predicted proteins | sample Mar14236cmmetaG_FD_184134 | JGI IMG/M metagenome (GOLD analysis project Ga0209834, IMG submission 184134) | Marine hydrothermal vent microbial communities from Guaymas Basin, Gulf of California to study Microbial Dark Matter (Phase II) - Marker... ...
TTCAGGTTAAACAATTTTGAAAATGTCGGGAAAAAAGGAGAGATATATTCAAAAACAAAAATTTCGGTTGCTTCCAATCTATTTCAATATAATAGAAAAGTTCCTTATATTACCGCACTGATTAAGACAGAGGATAAGCTTGTTTTTGGTTTGGTTGATGAGGATAATGTAGAAATAGGAGATAAAGTTGTGGCGAGAATTGGAAAATTGGGAATTACAAAATCAGGTTTGCATGTTTACGGCGTGGTTTGGGAGTTTGATAAAACTTTTGCAAAACCGGAAGTAGAAGAATCAAAAATAAAAAGAAAATTGCCAGAAGAAAAAGTCGGAATTTCAGGTTATGGAGTTTATATACCGAGATACAGACTTGATTTATCAACTTTAAATAAAGTATGGGGAAAAGAAGTTAAGGGAGTAAAAAGTTTTCCCGGAAAATATGATGATCAAGCAACATATGCTTGCAATTCAAGTTTAAATGCTTTGAAACATGCCGGAATAGAGGGAAAAGAAATTAAATTTATTCAGGTTGGAAGTGAGAGTAAAATTTACGCCGTAAAACCAACTGCGAGTATTGTGGCTGGACTTCTAAAAACGGAGGATTGTTTTGCCGCCGATATAGAATTCGCTTGCAAAGCTGGAACGCAGGCAATAATTAACGCTTACAATTTTGTTAAAACGAATGGCGGATATGGACTTGGTATTGGAGCGGACTCTGCTCAGGGAGCACCAAATGATGAACTTGAACTCACAGCCGGGGATGGTGGAGCTGCTTTTATAATTGGTTCAAAAGAACCAATTGCCGTTATTGAGGGAACCGCCTCTTATACAACAGATACTTCAGACTTTTGGAGAAATGAAGGAGAAAAATTCCCAAAACATGCTGGAAGATATTCCGGAGACCCTGCCTTTTATAAACATATTATGAATGCCGCAAAGAATTTAATGGAAAAATTAAATCTAAAACCAATTGATTTTGACTATGTTGTTTTCCATCAACCAAATTCTAAGTTTCCAAGAGTTGTTGGAAAGAAATTGGGTTTCACTCCAGAGCAGATTGAACCTGGAATTGTCTTCGATTCTATTGGAAATACCTATTCTGCAAATTCATTATTGGGGCTTGCAAAGATTCTGGATATCGCAGCACCTTATCAGAGAATTTTGTTGGTATCCTACGGTTCTGGAGCCGGAAGTGATGCAATTTCTTTTATTACTACTCCCGAAATTGAAAATAAAAGAAAAAGAATCGAAAGAAGCGTCAAAAGCTGGTTGGGAGAAAAAGACAAAGAAAATTTAATTCTTTCTGATTATTCGGTTTATTTGAAAAATAAGGGAATTATTTAATTTTTAGAAATTTATTTGTCTTGTTCAACTTTTAAGATTTGGAATTCATATAGTATAAAAACCTTTGTTGGAAAAAGGAAAAGAGCGGTCCAAGGTGAGAATAAAAAACGGAGATAAAAAATAATGATTAACAACAAACCATTATTATGGAAAATAATAAAGTTTTCAAACTACTCAGAAAAATTCCAGAAGGCAAAATTACAACATACAAAGAGATTGGTTTGACATTGAATTTAAATCCAAGAAAAGTTGGCTGGATTCTGTCAGAGAATGAAGATTTGGAAAATATAAAATGTTACAAAGTTGTTAAAAGTGATGGGAAAGTTGGAGGGTATAAACTAGGAATTAAAGAGAAAATTAAGAGATTGGAGAAAGAGGGGATTAAAGTTGAGAATGGAAAAATTGTGGATTTTGAAAGAAGAGTTTTGAGGTTTTCTTGATTTTAACTTTCTCTCCTTTTGTTGATAAATACACAAACCATCAAAACAGCATTTTGGCTTTATCCACTTTCAAATTCGCTTACAAAATGGTTTTTAGAAAAATAATCTGTTCCATAGAAATAATATACCTTGTTCCCTCTGTTCTAGTTAGTATATATGTTGTTCCACTAAATATATCTATGGAAGCAAAAGAGAAAAGTTGGATTGGCAAATTTCTAGTGATGACTTTAGTGTTAACTTTAGTTTTAGGAGTGATGCCAGTATATGCACAGAGTTATGGTAGTGTAAAAATAACAAATCCAAAAGATGGAGAAACTGTTTCTGGAATTGTTACAGTAAAAGCAACTGCAAGTGGTCCGAATGAATTAAAAGAGATGTCTCTTACCATTGCAGGAAAGCATGAAGCCAAGCATTTTCTATTGACTGATTGTACTAAATCTGTGACTAAGCCAATAAGTAATGTTACTCATGAGATTTATACAAAAACCTGTTGGTACGACTGGGATACATCTAACTATGCAAGAGAAAAAGTTACTTTAACAGCAAGTATAAGTGAGCAAAAGAAAAATGGAAAGAAGAGAGAAAAATAAATATACAAAAGAAAAAAATATCAGGACCAAAAATAGTTGTTGGGACTTTAAAGGCAGATTCAATTGACTCAATTGAGATAGAACCAGGAGCTTACGAGCTAATTACTTATGCAATAAATTACGCACTTCACACTAATTATAGAATAACAATAGAAGCTAGAAAGGAATACAACTTATATGCTCCTTTATCAAAAGGTAAGATTATAACAATTCCAGAGGAGAAAGAAACAAAACTAATTACGGTAAAAACAGGAAAATTGGTTAAAGTAGTTCCAGAAGTTAAAGAGACAGAAGTGGAAGTTATACCTGCTACGAAAATTAGAAAAATTTCAATAAGACCCGCAAAGGAAATTGGTAAATCCATTTTAGAATCTGGAAAAGTAGAAGCAACTACAAGCGAAGAAATTGAGATAGAAGAAGGGAAACTTTACACAAAGACTAATAAGACAAAAAAACAGGTAAAGGTTTTACCAGCAACAGCTTCTGAAAGAGCAAGAGAAGCGGTTAAGATGCACAAAATAAAAGACATTGAGTTGGATGTAGTTGACAAAAGACCTGTTTATATAGTTAAAGGGGGACAAGAAGCAAAATTATTTGGATTTATTCCAATCAAATAAATACGACTGTGGAGATTAGCGGAGAAGACGGAGAAGTGGTAAAAATCATAAAACCCTGGTGGAGTTCACTGGCAATAGCAAATAAATAATTTATTTTTTTGATTTTTGTTCATTTTGTAATTTGCCTAAAATCTGTGGGAGGTATTCATGGGAATAAGAGCTTATGAAGTAAGTAAAGATAAAAATTAAAAGTTAAGAAAAAACAAAAAATAAAATTATTTAGTTTCTTGTGAAAATTTTGCTTCAATTTCTTTTCTTAGTTCTTTCAATTTATCTTCTTCTGTTTGCTTAATAGTTTCTTTTAACTTTTCCTGAAGTTTTCTAAGCTCTTCAGCCAAAGAAGGATCATAACTTTCTGCAACATCAATTACACGACCTATATTGCCATACTTTGCTACACGAAGGTCTTCTTCAGATTTACTACTAATTTTTGAACTGGCCGCATTTAGATATCTCCTTTTATTAAGTGTATTTGTTATATAACTACCAATATCTTCTGGAAGAACTTTACCTTTTTTTGCGTCTTCTATAATATCGTTAATCAATTCAATCTCGTCACTATGTATGCCTGCATCTTTACTACTATGAGTTCTTTTAATGAAATCCAAAACATCTAAATAATCTTTTGCATGTTCATATTTTCCTTCTCCAATACTGGTATAAATTTGTTTTTTAAGACCCTCTACAAATTTTTTATCTCCAGTAATAACTCCTTTAACTTCATCAGGTTTTATTGTGCCTTTTTCTACATAGGTTGTTGCTTGTTTTAGTCTTTCTAATTGTGAACTCAAAGCTATTACAAGTTCTGAGTCTGGGTAATCAAGTTCATGTTTATGCATCTCCATATATGCTCTCTGCATTTTACCTAATTCCTTATATCCCTTCTCAATTTCTTTCTTTACCTCATCAACTTTTCCTTCTTTTAGAAGGGCATATGCCTTTTCTATCTCCATATTTCTATTTGTTTTAACTATTTAAATACTTATTTCTTCCTATTCCTCAAAATCTCCTCTAAATTTTTGTGCAATTTCCTGTAAATTTTTTAAACCGCAAAAGTTAAGATTAAATTAAAATGAACCTCCCAACCGAGGCAGAGCCTCGGAGTATTTGGATATATAAAAATTGATTGAAACATACCAAGAATTTTTATCAGAAAGAATAGAGATTGAATATACTTTTGAGATGTACAAACTAATAAGTAAACCTGAACCACTCAATTGGTTTATCTATGTGCTAACTTTACTGGCAATTGTTGTTGGATTTTTCATATTTTTCAAATTTAAACCAAAATTCAAATTAAAAAAGAGTTTTTCTAAAAGACAAGCCCATCTATCAATGACTTTTATCCCCTTTAGAGTTCTCTTAGAGCTTCTACAGGTTGTAATCTGGATGCTCTACTCGCGGGTAAAATTCCGGAAATAGCACCTGCAATAAATGAAAATCCAATTGCAAATAAAATTAAATCCAGCGACACTTTAGCTTCAAGAAAACCGTAGCCAGCAACCGAAGCAAATTGGGTTACACCTAAAGCGAGAGCAATACCCAAAATACAGCCAATAATTCCCCCAACCAAACCAATAAAACCGGACTCAAATAAGAAGATTATTAAAATATCTCTATCTTTTGCGCCAATGGCCTTCATTATTCCTATATCGCGGGTTCTTTCCAAAACTGAGGTATACATAGTGTTCATTATTCCAACACCTCCGACAAGTAATGAGATTGCTGCTATGCCTATTAAAACTATGCTAACAATTCCCAAAATTGTATTAAAACTTTTTATCAGGTCTTCTGTTGTTTCAACAGCAAAATCTTCTTCTCCTTCTTTTAAACCCCGTTCTCTACGCAAAGCTTTTTTGATATCTTCTGCAACTTTGCTTGGTTTTTCACCATTTTTAACTTTGGCAATAATCATGCGATATTCATCTTTGAGATCAAAAATTTCTCTTGCAACTTCCAAAGGTATTACAACTGTTGAATCGTCCATTCTGTTTCCTATTTTTTCAAGAATGCCAACAACCTTAAATTCCTTGCCCTTTATCTTTAATTTATCTCGGACATGCACCTCTTTGCTAAAAAGATCTCCTCTTGCAACATCATAACCAACAATAATCTTATATTTATCTCCCTGCCTCAAATCCCTGCCTTCCAGTATCTTAAATGATTGACTATCCTCTAAAATTTCCCTTGAATTTTCGTCTAGAGGAATTCCTGTAATAAAAGATGTTTTTTCTTCATCTCTAAAATTTACAAGGGCATTTGATATAATCATTCCCGCCGCATACTCCACACCTTTAACTTTTCTGATAGTTTCTAAATCTTTTTCTGTAAGTTTAGATGATGTAAAAGCCGCTTGAGAACCAAAAACAGATGTTCCAGGAACTATTGTTATTTTATCTGTACCCAGTTCTTCAAATTGTTTGGCAATGGCTTCTTGCATTCCTTGACCCAAAGACACCAATCCTACAACCGCAGAAATTCCAATAAAAATTCCAATTATTGTAAGCCAGCTTCTCAATTTTCTATGTGATAATCCTTTAAAAGAGAAGATTATTAAATCAAAAATCATTTTTTCTTTCTAAATTTGAGGTATATAATTATAATAGTAATTATTATCGCAACAATATAGAAAGTATAATTTTCCGAAACGAAATTGTATTTTTTTAATTCTTTCTCGTCGTAAAGTCTCAAATTAACCGTTTTCTCTTCATTATATGCCACATTGTTATTATCTCTGTAATTTAGAACAAATTTCAATGGAATTTCTCTGGCATTGGAATTGATGTAGAGTTTAAAGTCTATTGTATTATAATCATCCGGCTCAAGATTGCCTATGTAAATTGTAGAAGGGGATAATAGCTCATAGTTATCGCTTTCTTCTAAACTAACTGTAAGGAATTTAATTTTTGTCAATCCTCTATTAACAACATCCAATGTTATTTCTCCTTGTTGATTTGCGGTTAGCAAAGTTGATTTATCCAAATTAATAATTATGTCTGGTTTACTGCTCACCGTTATAGTTATATAATTTGTTTTTTCATATTTTTGACCTACACTGTCATAATAGGATATTTCTAGAGGAATTTTGTAAGGTTCGCTATCCGCATCCGGTAAAACAAGCAAATTAAATTCCACTGTTTTTTCTTCTCCACTTTCCATATGATAGATTCTTTTTTCTTCTGTCTGATTCAGTGGAGCAAAAGGAACATTTGAAAGATCCAATTTTAAATTTATATCTCTCAGATACGAATCGGCTTCATTTTTTATAGCGATTTTTAAGGTAGTTGCCTTGCCGGGAATTGCGGATTCACTTTTAAAATTTTTTACAGCCAGATTAGCATCCAAAGTATGAATGGTAAGGGTTATTTTCTTTTCTATCCAGGTGTTGCCGTCTGTTGAATAACGCAATTTTAGTTCATTATCTCCCTCCACAGCATCACCAGCAACCCTTATTTTGTAATCTATAAGTGCATTTTTAGACGGTTCCAGTACTCCAATATTTCGAGTTGCATTCTCACTCTCATCCAGATAAAACGGATAATTTGGTTCTAAAACGACAATTAAGTTGTTTGCATTAGCAGTGCCAACATTTTCCACATTTAAATACAAATGCAGATATTTTCCCGGTTGTGCCGGAGAAGGTTCATATTTCAGGGTCGATATTGAAATTAAAGCATAATTGTCTGCATATGCGGGCATTAATAGTGAACAAATGATGACCAAACTTAATAATTTTATTCTCATAATTAACTTAATTTAATTTATTTAGGTCTCTTTCTCTATTTTTCCATCTCTGATATGAACAACTCTATCCGCATAAGAAGTCAAAGAAATATCATGAGTAACGACAATAACAGTTTTTCCTTTTTCATTAATTTCTTTTAAATTATTCATTATCTTTTTGCCCGTTTTTGAATCCAAATTACCCGTAGGTTCGTCTGCAAGTATAATCTCCGGATTTGTGACGAGAGCTCTTGCTATAGCTACACGCTGCTGCTCACCACCACTTAATTCAGTCGGTTTATGATTTTCTTTTCCCTTCAGGCCAACAAGTTCTATATATTTCTTTGCTCTTTTTGTTCTTTCATCAAGGGGAATATTCTGGAAAATTAAAGGCAAAGTTACATTTTCTAAAATATTTAGGGTACGAATTAAATTAAAAGTTTGAAAAACAAATCCAATCGTCTTGTTTCTTATTTCTGCCAGTTTGTTTGAAGAATATTTTGATATCTCTTTTCCTTTCAGAATTACTTTTCCTTTTGTTGGTTTATCTAAACAACCAACAATGTGCATTAATGTTGATTTTCCACTGCCGCTTGGACCAAGAAATAAAATAAATTCTCCCTTATTTACTTTAAAATTTACATTATTCAGAGCATATACTTCCGAATTACCCATTTTATAGATTTTATAAACATTTTTCAATTCAATAAGCGCCATAATTGACTTAATTAAGAATAAGAGGAATATTTAAAAATTCAAAATAAATTATAAGATGGCAACACCAAATGGACCGAGAAGAGGAAGTTTGCAATTCTGGCCGAGAGTCAGAGCGAAGAGAATCTACCCCAAAATCTCTTTTTGGGTAAAAGATTCTTTGAGCGGTTTTGCTGCTTATAAAGTTGGAATGGTGCAGTATTCTGCAACAGAAACGAGGAAAAATGTAAATCAGGGAAAGAAAATTGTAAGGGCCGCAACTGTTCTCGCCATTCCTCCAATTTATCCAATTTCTCTGGTTTTTTATAAAAAACACCAGAAAATAACGGAATATTTTAATATTAAGGACACCCCAAAAGATTTCAAAAAAGATCTGAAAAGAAAAATTAATTTTAAGTTAGACGAATATGGCAAGATTCCGGATGAATTTGATGAGATCAGAATAAAAGTGGCAACTTTTCCAAGAAAAACAAAACTCAAAAAAACTCCGGAAATATTTGAATTGGGTTGCAATCTGGAATTGGAAAAAGCCAAAGAACTGCTCGGCAAAGAACTGAAAATTGAAGATTTTTTTTCTGCTGGAGAGTTTGTTGACGTTACCGCAATTACAAAAGGAAAAGGAACGCAGGGGGTTATAAAAAGATTCGGCGTTAAACTGAGAAATCATAAATCAAAAAAAGGAGTAAGAAGAGTCGGTTCCATAGGAAGCGTTGTTCCCAGAAAAGTAGACTGGAGAGTTCCAATGCCGGGGCAACTTGGTTTCCAGCAAAGAACGGAATATAATAAATTAATTTTAAAGATTTCCGATAATTTGGAAGAAATAAACAAAAAACAGGGGTTTAAAGGTTACGGCCTGGTAAGGACAAAGTATTTGTTGTTAGATGGTTCTGTTCCGGGACCAAGAAAAAGATTGATTATTTTGAGAAAACCGAAAAAACAGAGAAAAAATATTATGCAAATAGGTGAGATTATAAAATGAAACAGTTGTTTAGCAGAAGTTGGGTTAAAAGCAAACAGCCGAGAAAGCAGAGAAAATACAGGCATAACGCTCCCAAACACATCCGACAAAAATTTATGCATGCGAATTTAAGTAAAGAATTAAGGGAAAAATATAACAGGAGAAGTCTTCCAGTGAGAAAAGACGATAAAGTTAAAGTAATGAGAGGCAAATTCAAGGGAAAAATTGCCAAAGTTACCGAAGTGAATTTAAAAACTTTGAAAGTTTATTTAGAAGGAGTAACAAGAAAAAAGGTTGATGGAAAGGAGGTTCAGGTTCCAATACAACCATCAAATTTGCAGATTATTTCAGCGGCGATGGACGATAAAAAAAGAGAAAAACTCGTAAAGAGGAAAAAAGCAAAAGATAAGGAAACAGAAGGAAAATAATTCATAAAAAGTCGAAGAAAGGAAATAAAACACAATACATTCAAATTTATATTTCAAGATTTGCAATTGCTAAAATTTGTTTGCTATTTTTATTTACGGATTAATTTATGGTTTAAATCCCGTTTTACTTAAAATTTATTCTAAAATTTCGGAACTTCCGAAAATTTTGTTTAAGGATATTTCATAAAATTCAGGTATTCTCCAGTTTAATAAATAAATAGTCGGTTGGCGACGTCCTGGTGTTTCCGCCAATTAGGCAGTACTTACCAGATCGCTGGGCTGCTTAACTTCCGTGTTCGGTATGGGAACGGGTGTACCCAGCCCGCTTTGGTCGCCAACCTAAATTAGTTTATATTTTAAATTTTAGTATAATTTTTTATCTCTTTGATAATTTCAATCATTTTGTTCTGATCTCTCTCATTTATTGTTCCCGTAACTATGATATCTGCTCCGGCCTGCAATTTTTCTCTTGCCGTTTCCCTGTCTCTGATTCCGCCGCCCACAATTATTGGAATATCCACTTCTTTTTTAATAGCGGAGATAATTTCATTAGAAATAGTTTCTTTTGCTCCACTTCCAGCTTCCAGATAAACAAATTTCATTCCAAAATATTTGGTGGCTAAAGCATAAGCAACGGCAATTTCCGGCTTGTTGTTTGGTATCAATTTGGCGTCAGAAACAAACTGCGAAGTGCAGAGATTACCGCTCTCAAACATCAAATAACCCATTGGTATTGGCTCCAGATGGTAATTCTTAATAAGGGGAGCTCCCTTTAATTGCTCTTCTATCAGCGGACCAGTATTTCTTGAATTTAATAAAGACATAAAAAAAATTGCATCCGCATATCTGGAAATTCCTGCATGAGAAGAAGGAAATAATATTATTGGCAAATTTGTAATTTCCTTCATTTTCTTTATGAGTTCGTCCAACTGAATAATGACCGTAGAAGTTGAACCTCCGACCATGAACGCGTCAGTTCCGGCCTTATCCACTTTTTTCACCAATTCTATTGCCTTTTCTATACTTTGCTTATCCGGATCTATCAAAGTGAAATGAAGTTTCTCCTTCTCAAGTTTTTTCATCAATTCTTTTAACACCATAAATTATTTTAATATTTTTATAAATCCAATCTTATTTTCTTCTGACAGATTTTACATTTTTGGAATCTCAGGAACAAATCGTAAATGCGATAATTAGCACATTAATAACATTTTAGAATTATAAGTGAAAAGGAGCTTGCCAGCAAATACAATGATTCGGATAAATAATATTTAATGTTTTTTATCTCAGCACTCTGGCGGAAGTGCTTATATCTTTATAAGATTTATAGAAGTGTGCGAAATTACTTAAACTTAACAAATTCTGTTGTAAAAACAAGCAATCTAATAAAATGAGCAGTAAACAGAGGATAGTTCTATCCCAGAAAGGCGGGAATGAAGAACTATTTTATTGTTTAATAGATTAGTAATTGCAATTTATTCTTTAAATAAGTTGGATATTTTATGAATATAAAATCTATAAAAGAATTTTTTAGACCAACAAAAGTTAAGATTTTGATATTGGTAAGTTTTATTGTTTTATTTCTGTCACAAATGATATTTAATTTTTCAACCTTTTGTATTAGATACCCTTCTCCTACACTCATTATTTTTGATATTTTACTAAAATATATATATAGAAATGATTTTATATATGCCATTTTTTTGATAGTTTATTATTTATTAAGTTGTCTGATTGTATACTTTTATAATTATTTTGAAAGATCTAAACAGGGATTTATAGGACTTATTTTTACAGCAGGAATTATTTTAATCTTATTTATACCCATATCTGCGAATAATGTTTGCGTTCCTCCTCTATCAAAACTAATAAAATCAGAAATAGAATATAACTATTGGTATTTCGAGGGTAGATGTAACGAATTGTGTGAAGATAAAAACTTAATCGGATATTGTACTTATTATTTTGGTAAGAATAAATCGGGAATAACTGATTTAAATGAAGATAATCAGAAAAATAGTCTTGTTTTGGTTGGAGCGCAGAATTGGCCTGCCTGTGAAAGTAGAATATATTGTTTCTTAACAGTTCCTTGTAAAAAGTTGGGTTCAACACAGAGCGAAGTAATGGAACAATGTGCAAAATTATTATGTCAAAATTATTTAGAGAATGAAAGCAACATTACCCTTGCTAGTAAAGCAGTGCTAAAAGAGATTATAGAGAGTGATAATTTAAACGAATGCAATTTTGTAAGTATTCCAGATAAAAATAATTGGCACAGAAGATTTTTCCCGGAATATGTTTGCGAGAAATATATCAATTCTTGTTCTAATCTTGATAAAGAAGGAGGAACTTATTATTTAACAGGGGATATTATAAATTCTACAAATATTTCCTGTATAAATATAAAAGAAAGTAATATAATTTTAGATTGTCGAGGACATATAATTGATGGAAATCAAAGAGGTATTTTTGCTAAGGATGTAAATAACATAACAATTAAAAATTGTATTATAAGTAGGTGCTCCAATGCACTTTATTTAGTTGATGTAACTAACAGTAAGATTTTTAATCTTACATTTAGAAACAATGGAAGAGGTATCTTTTTAGATAATTCTGATAATTGCTCAATTGAAAAAGTCAAAATAACAAATTGTACAAGAGACGGTATTTGGATTTTTGTGGGAGGTAATAATAAGATTAAAAATTGTTGTATAAATAACTCTCATACTGCAATCATTTTAGGGCCAGAGGTTAAAGATAATAAAATTTACAATAATCATATTTATAATAATACGGTAGGGATACTATTTCGTACTGCTTTTAGTTTTATTAGTAATCATGAAATTTACGGCAATATATTTAACAATACACACAATGCCGAAGCTTTTTGGGAGAAAAAAGAATGGGGTATAATAACCAAAAATTTCTGGAATACAACAAAAGAAAAAGGCGGGGGAAATTATTGGGGCAATCCAAACGGAACAGGTTATTCTGATACTTGTGAAGATTTAGACAAAGATGGGTTTTGTGATAAAGAATATATTTTAACTTCTGAGAATATTGATTATTTGCCTTTAAGTAAAGAATATCTTGCTAAGAAAGCTGAATGAACACACTCACCTAAGCAGAGCTTGTGGTTTGGATAAATAAAAAATTATTAATATAAACTTATCGTCACCTTCTAACCACTAAAACACTCTGCAAAACCAAGAACAAAAATATCTTAACTATTAATTCTCTGGAACTTAATCTTTTATTCCCAAAACTTCACAGGGAACTTTTTTTATTCCCAAATACTCTCTAACTTTGCCAGTTAAATTTTTTCTAAAACCTTTCTTTATTACCCTTCTACTTCCACAATACTTGCATTTCATGAATTTATTGGGTGACGGTTGGTAAATATTAATTATAAGGGAGTCATATATGGTTTGTATTTGGTTTTG
>Ga0209834_10001659_pt1 | contig 12232 bp, 10 predicted proteins | sample Mar14236cmmetaG_FD_184134 | JGI IMG/M metagenome (GOLD analysis project Ga0209834, IMG submission 184134) | Marine hydrothermal vent microbial communities from Guaymas Basin, Gulf of California to study Microbial Dark Matter (Phase II) - Marker... ...
AGGGTTTTGTCCTTCTACCTTAGGCCTTACGCAGTATGCCCTGAGCCTTCATACTTCCGTGCGAGAGTGGCGGAACTGGTAGACGCGCTGGACTTAGGATCCAGTGGGGCAACCCGTAGGGGTTCGACTCCCCTCTCTCGCACCACCAATAAAATCAACTACTTGGCTGGTTCCAACCCGCCCATCAGTCACTCCACCTTCACCCGATTTTTGCAAACTCCCCCAGCCTTCTAGGCCCCACCGAACCCGACAGCAAGTGTTCCCTCTTCTAAATCTTCTTCAATTTCAGGGTGGCAAAGGCAGCCACTTAAAAAGAGAAGAAGTATGAGATGGTCTCGCTTCTTGCTGATGGCAACCATACTGGCGCGGATGCTCTCGAGCCTCCTTCCTTGGAGTGGCAAGAATCTCTATCCTCCTGAGGCTGAAATACAGAATCACCTATCAATTGATGGTTACTTCTACAGCGGTGACATTGGGCGGTTTGACGAAGACGGTTTCCCGGTCATAAGCGATCGGAAGAAAGACCTGATCGTCACGTCGGGGGGAAAGAATGTGACCCCTCAAAAAATTGAGGGGCTAGTTCTCAAAAGGGGGAGGAGAACTCACGCCCGCCCTCAAGGTAAAACGCTAGGCCATTTATATTGACTTTTGATTACAACTCGCTTAATGGGAAAGGATTCAAGGGGAAGAGAGATGATTGAGAAAATTCGTGAGGCAGAGTTATTCTTAAAGGAAAGATTCAATGTTAGGCCAACCATCGGAATCATAACCGGTACGGGCCTAGGGGCGGTCAGCGAGAGAGTCTCGGTACAGTTACGTATCCCATATGCAGAAATCCCCAACTTCCCAACCTCAACCACCGAGGGGCACAAAGGAACCCTTGCCTTTGGCACCATCCAGGGCAAGACCGTGATGGTATTGGAAGGCAGGTTCCATCTCTACGAGGGGTACTCTGCCCGTGATATAGCCTTCCCCATCCGCGTCATGGCCTCGTTGGGTGTTCAAAACCTTATAGTTTGCAGCGCGGCCGGCGGCCTAAATCCTTTGCTTGAGGCCGGCGATCTTATGGTGGTTGTAGATCACATCAACCTCATGGGAACGAACCCGCTTATTGGGCCTAACCTGGATGATTTCGGTCCCCGCTTTCCTGACATGACAGAGGCTTATGAGGAGAAGCTCATTAGGTTGGCAAAGGCCGAGGCCCTTAAACTGGGCATGGACCTGAAGCAGGGTGTTTATGCGGGGGTACACGGCCCAAGCCTGGAAACTCCCGCTGAAACAAGGTTCCTCAGGATGATAGGGGCTGACGCAGTGGGAATGTCAACGGTTCCTGAAGTGATTGCTGCAGTGCATTGTGGAATCAAGGTAATGGTAATAGCCGTGATTACCAATGTAAATCTTCCTGACTGCATGGAAAAGACCGATATTGAGCAAGTAATCCAGGCGGCCCAAAAGGCCAGTCCGCGCCTTGCGGAGTTAGTGGAGGCCATTGTACAGAAGATTGATATTTGAATTAGGATAGTTTTCTAGACACGCAGGGAGGGCTAAGTTGGAAAAGAAAGTGGATTTGTGCGTGAAAAACGCCCTGATCCTAACCATGGATCCCAATGATACCATCATAGAAAATGGGTACCTGTGCGTTGAAGGGGATAGCATCCTCGAGATAGGCACCGGAGACATGGAGGAATCCATGGCCCACAAAACCATTGACGCACAAGGGGGATTATTGCTTCCAGGCCTAATTAATTGTCACACCCATGTTCCCATGACGCTGTTTCGGGGATTGGCCGATGACCTACCCCTTATGGAATGGCTCACAAATTACATATTCCCTGTTGAAAGAAACATGGACGAAGATTTCGTGAGGGTGGGGGCGCTTCTTGGTTGCGCAGAGATGATATTATCGGGCACCACGACCTTCTGCGACATGTATCTCTTTGAAAATGAGGTGGCAAAGGCAGCAAGCGAGGCGGGCATGAGGTGTCTTGTGGGGGAAGTGTTGTACGATTTTCCTTCGCCCAATTACGGTGAACTGGAAAACGGGTTCCGTTACACTGAATCCCTGATCCAGCAATGGAAAGCAAACCCACTGGTTTCAATTGCTGTGGAACCACATTCGGTTTTCACGTGCAGCCCCACACTGTTAGAAAGAGCAGCGGATTTGGCCTCACAATACGGTGTCCCTTTTATCATCCATCTTGCGGAGACCCGTGATGAACTGGACCAAGTCCGAGAAAGATATGGCAAAACCCCAGTGGAGCACCTTAAAGACCTGGGACTCCTCACTGATGAGGTAATAGCGGATCATTGCGTGCATCTTTCCCCCAGGGATATGGATTTTCTGCAAGAAAGTGGGGCAAGGGTCGTGCACAATCCTCAAAGCAATATGAAATTGGCATCAGGGATAGCCCCTGTTCCAGACCTGCTAGCCAGGGGTATTGCCGTTGGTATTGGCACAGATGGTTGCGCTTCCAACAATAACCTGGATATGTTTGAGGAGATGGATACCACTGCCAAGCTGCACAAGGTGAGCAAGATGGACCCCACGGTGATGGATGCTCTAACGGTTCTGAAGATGGCAACCATTGGGGGTGCGAAGGTGCTGGGCCTGGACAAGCTCATTGGCTCCATAGAAGTGGGGAAAAAGGCGGATTTCATTGTCCTTGACCCAAACTGCCCTCACCTTGTGCCCATGTACAATCCCTATTCCCACATTGTTTATGCTGCCCGCGGAGATGACGTGCACCACTGTGTGATCAACGGTAAAGTCGTGATGGAGGACAGGACGCTCCTTACCATTGAGGTTGAAGAGGTTATTGCCAGGGCGAAACAAAAGGCAGCCCTTGTCCGCAAGTGGGTGCAGCAGTCGCAGTGAACCTTATCCCCGTTATTAGAGTGTTATTTCATGCACTATATAGCTCTTGGCAGTAGGCTGCTAGGCATTCCTGAGGTAAGAACACTTGGGGTAAAGCCCAATTTTTTTGACTATGGAGCTGAGGAAAGGAGCCTGATTCTTGATGCCAAAATTATCCTGTTTCCCACCCTCAATTATGCCCAATTCCTATCAACCATGGGCAAAAGAATATTTCCAAGCCTTGAATCTTATCTTTACGCTGACGAAAAAATAAAGCAAACTACCTTGTTTTACATGCTCGGTATTCCCCATCCAAGGACAAGGATCTATTATCACTTACACCATGGGGACATATTGAGAGACTTTAGCTTCCCCTTTATTGCCAAGCTCCCGAGGTCTTCTGCGAGGGGAAAGGGAGTGTTTATGATCAGGTCTCACGAAGAACTTGACTCATACTTGAGACTCACAAATGTTGCGTATATCCAGGAATATTTACCTCATGACCGGGACCTGAGGGTAATCCTGATAAACTACAGGCCCATACTGGCCTACTGGCGTGTGGCAAGAGCGGGTTCTTTTAAGACCAACCTTTCCCAAGGGGGGCGCATCTCATTTGAAAACATTCCGCCAGAGGCCCTCTCCATTGCCCAGGACGCTGCAAGAAAGTGCCTTTTCAATGATGTGGGGCTTGATTTGATTTACTCAGGGCAAAGGTGGTACGTAATTGAGGCAAATATGAAATACGGCAGAAAGGGACTGAAGCTAAAGGGCATGGACCTAAAGCAGGTCTTTCGCCAAATTCTACTTTCAGGTGAGATTTTACCACGATGACCATAAAGCGGAAAATATTTATTACTGCCATAACAGCGATCATTGTTACCCCTATTGTTTTCTTCACTTACCTTTACGTGGAAGTAACAAAGGATGCCTCCAGACGAATACAAAAGGGCATCATCTTACAGGTAATCAATTCCGAAAGTCCGGTTTACTACGATGATGGTGTCACACCCATTGGTGTGTTTTTCCAAAAGACCCATCGCAGGTATGTGCCATACAAGGAAATCCCAAAGACCTTCATAAAGGCTCTGGTGGCAGCAGAGGATAAGAATTTTTTTCATCATCACGGTGTGGATTTCAAGGCCATAGCCAGGGCGCTCCTGGCTAACCTCAAGGCCCGGCGGGTGGTTCAGGGTGGAAGCACCCTGACCCAGCAGACTGCCAAGAATATATTCAAGCGCGAGAGAAGGTCTTTAATGGCCAAGTTAAAGGAGCTTATCCAGGCCTTCCTCCTTGAACGCTATTACACCAAGGAGGAAATACTGGAGATGTATGTGAACCAATTTTTTGTTGCTGGCTATGGAAAGGGCCTTGGGATTGCGGCTAAGTATTTTTTTGACAAGGGTGTTAAGGACCTCAACCTAGTTGAGTGCGCATTCATAGCGGGCTCTGTCCAGGCACCCAATCGATATAATCCATTCATAAAAAAGACAGAGGCCGAAAGGCAAAGGGCCCACCAGTTGGCCAACGAACGAAAAAACTATGTCTTGCGGAACATGTTAAAGCTCCACTTTATTTCCCGCCAGGAGTATGAGTGGGCAGTGGCCCAGCCAGTACCTTTCAGAAAGGGGACCATCAGTTATAGGCTAAATGTCATCTTGGACTACGTGAGGGAGCAGTTGGACTCCCAGTACTTTCGGAACATTTTTCGCCAGCAAGGTATCGATAATATAGCCACATCAGGCATCAGAATCTTCACGTCTGTAAATAAGGAAATACAGGAGGCGGCTATTCAAAGCCTGAGGGTAAGGCTCCCATATATGGACGTGTTGCTTAACGGCTATAATAAGCCTGAGCGCAAAGACTTAAAGGCAGAAACAGCGAAATTTCGCAGGACTGAGCGTGCCATACCCTTTCTCGCAAGGATAACCCACGTAGACCCCTCTAACCAAGAGGCATGCCTGGTTGTTAGCTGGAAGGCTGGCGGGGGAGTGATCGGCTATGAGGGGGTCAGGGCCATGGCACAGGCATGGCTCAAGTGGAAGGCTGGCCCATGGGCCCGCCTTGACGAGAAAAAACTAGTGAACTTCATTCGCAGGTTCCACGAGGGAGATCTCATCTGGGTGCAATTTATCCACAATCTACATAATGGCCCGGAGAAAAGACTGGCCCTCACCACCCTTCCTAGGTTGAACGGGGCCATTGTGGTCTTAAACGATGGCATGGTGAAGGCTATGGTGGGGGGCTTTTACAATCGGTTTTTCAACAGGGCAGTGGATGCAAAGCGCCAACTGGGCTCCATCTTCAAGCCAATTGTCTATACCGCGGCCCTGCAGCTCAAGTGGAGTAACCTGGACAAGATACCGAACCGCAGGGACATGTATGAGTTCGAGGGCACTAGGTATTTCCCTCGGCCGGATCATGAGCCAAAAAGTGATGTTGTATCCATAGAATGGGCGGGCGTAAAATCTGAAAACCTGGCCACCGTGTGGCTGCTATATCACCTCACAGACCGCCTCAACATGGCCGAGTTCAGGCAGGTGGCCGAAATGCTCGGCCTTGCGCGGAAAAATGATGAGTCATACCTCCAATACAAGAACCGCATAAGGGATGCATACGGCGTGGTAGTAAATGACGAATCTCTCATGGAGGCAGCATTTGAGACCGCAAAAAATGAGGTGGAGCCAGACCTCATTTTCGAGGGCTACGAAAATATTATCCCGGTTCTAAGGCGTCTGCACTGGGATATAGACCCAGAAAGCATACCTCCCGAATACAAAAACAGGACCGAGCTTTCGCGACTTGGCTTCAAGAGGCTCAGGAACACTGATGCCAAGATGAGGGCATCTTTTTCAAGCCTCCTGCGGATACTCCAAGACGAGTTGGGTAAGAGGCCTGATGCAGAGTTACTGCCGGAGCTATCCAGGCTGCTTAGGGGATATTACGTGTCCATGGCGGCAGATAAGACCGCCAGTGTAGCGTATTTTGATGAATCATTGGGCCCGCCTGACATGAAGCTCTATCAGCCATTGGGTCTCAACTGGCTGGCACAACACTATCAGGAACTGGACTCTGATCAGGTATTGATTGATGGCCTGGTTCCTTCACATGTGATTGGTACCCTGGAAAGGGCAGTGAACAAAAAGTATAGGGAATTCCTCACACACAAAAGATACGACATGGAGGTGCTCTGGAAGATTCGTGATTTTCGCGTGCTGGTTAACTTGAGCTATGTGGTAAATCTGGCCAGGACCTTGGGTATCACCACTCACCTTGACAAGGTCCTTTCTTTCCCTCTAGGGCCAAATTCCATAAGTATTATGGAGGCGGCCCTCGCATACCAAAGTATCATGAGTGGCAGCATCCATGAGCTAGACCATATGAAGGGTCCCGAAGGTGTTCCTATTATAACCAAGATAGAAGACCGTAACGGTGAGGTCTTATGGGAGTATCAAGCAAGCCCTGTCAGGGTGTTAACTGAAAGGCAATCGACAATAATAAAAGACATCCTTCGCAATGTTGTGCTCCATGGCACGGGCCGCAGGGCAAAGAAGGCCGTTAACCTCTCAATCCGCGCCCAGGACCTGGTTCTCAATATCCCGGTGCCCACGTTTGGCAAGACAGGCACCGCAAATAGATTCACCAACTCCAGCTTCGCCGGGTTTGTGGCAAGGCTTGACCAACGGATTCCTGCATGGGATAGCTCAAAAGGATTTGTTATAACCGCTTATGTGGGATATGATGACAATAAACCCATGAAGTCCAAGCACACTGAAATCTACGGTGCCTCGGGGGCCCTTCCCCTTTGGATTGACACCGCGGTCGCAATAGTGAACAGCCCTGCGTATGTTAGTAACGTACAATTGGCTGATTTGGCCTTTGAAACACTCGAAGACGAGGCCACCAATCGCGTTGGACTAAAGAAAATAGCGGTATCCCCCATTAGTGGACTTCCAATAAGCACAGGGATTATTCCTGAACAAGGACAGGAGATCCCGGTTGTATTGAGCGACGTAACGGAACAAGGGAAAGAAATCAAGCTCAACAGGGTGTTTGAGCCTGTTGGAGGACCTAACCGATGAGAAGAACTTGCATGGCTTTAATCCCCATTGCCATCCTATTCATGTTCTCAAGCTGTGCACCGATTTGGCAGCAGCCTGGGCCCGCTCCATCTCTGGAAAAGAGGGTCATGTCACCAGTTGACCACACCCTTATCGAGGAAAGGATAAACCGTATAAAACAAGCCTTAGAGCGCCGTGACCTTACAGCGTCAGAAAGAACGGTCCTTTATTCGTTGCTAGAGGCCTACCAGGCCATGGAGAATTTGCCCGGACCCTCAAGAGAGAGGGAGTATTATAGAGACACCATCAGGAGGCTATTTCATGTGTTGAGTTCCTCGGAGGATCTCTACCTAAGCCTTAGGCCCCAGGTGGGAACCAAGGAAGGGTCAGCAATTAGTGTGTTCGAAAGGAAAACAAGCGAAATCCTGAACAGCTATTTGTCGGGCAACTACAAGAGTGTCATTGACCAGTGCATTCAACTAAAGGAGACCTTTGGCCCTGATGCCTTGACCCCAGAGGTTGGTTTGCTATTCGCCCTTTCCCTTGCTCGCCAAGGTATGGTTAAGGATGCCATTGCCATCGGAGAACAAATAGCCAATAGGCTCCAGGCAAGGCCAGATGTGGTGGTACTGAGGGCCCAGTTGGCCAGGTGGAACCTACAAATGGGAGACAGGGAGGCCGCAATAAGAAATTACGAGAAACTTGCTGACCTGCTGGATGAAAGACAAAGGTTAAAGACAGAAATTGGCCTTGCGTTGGGTCCAATCCCCACTGGGGAAACAAAAGAGGTTGCTGCTTCTCCTCCCCATGTTTCGCAGCCGCCCGAGGCCTTCACAGTGGGGGTAACAGAAGCATCTGCGACCCTGTCTCTTGACGAGTTTCTTGCCAAGATAAAGGCCCTTGTTGATGAAAAGAAATTCGAACATGCGAGAGACCTTATCAAGAAACGGAGGCACCAGACCACCTCGAGGGAAGAGCTGGAAAGGCTTTCGGAGGCCATAAAAGAGGTAGACAAGCAAGAGGACCTGTTCTTGCAAGAAAGGATTTCAGTGCTTTCCGAACAGAGCCAGGTGCTTAGGCAGGCTGAAAAACTAATTGAAAAGGAAAAGTACGATCAAGCCCTGTCCAAGCTGGATCTGATTAGCGGAGAACTGGCACATAACATGGAAGTCTCCAGGCTAAAGCAAGCTGCCATTTCGGGAATAATAAATCGTGACAGAAATAGGGCCGCCAGGCTTTTCCTGGCCGCGAAACAGACCACTGACCCTGTAAAAAAAGAGCGCTACCTTAGGGCATGCCTGGAAATACTTAAGGCATTGGTTGAAGAATATCCTTCATCTCCTTTAATTTCCAAGATAAAAGACCATATCCAAAAGGTTACTGAAGAACTTGAAAGGCTTGGTTGATAGGGCAGGCGGTTTAGTCTCACCTGGACAGGACCATGGCCTTCATTTTTTCGTAACAGAGTTCCATGAGAGGCTCAAGGTTGACAACATCTGCCCTATTGTATTCAACTAGACGGTCTAGGGCCTCTTGGTCTCCCCACTCATGGGCCTTCCATAGCAGGACAGCGTCATAACCGTTAAGGTCGCTAATATCGTGAGCCCTAGAAATACCCAATTCCTTTTCAATTTTTTTTAGCCCACCACTATATCCTATTCGCCTCAAAAGAAACCTTAGGTCTATGTGTGCTGGGGGTAAATCTATGTGTCTGAACCATTTGCGGATAAAAGGGAGATCAAATGTACTTCCATTGAATGTTATTACCAGTTCATATGAGCTTATGGCTGATTCAAAATCCTCTAGGTTTCTGCCATTCACAAATGAATAATATTGAACACCATCGTAAAGGCCTATGACTGTAATGTCGTTGATTCCCTGATATCCGCCTGTGGTCTCAATATCCAGATAAACCGCCCTTTGCCTGAATGAGCCAAATACTCGCCATATGTCTTGCGAAGAAAGACGTTCTCTGAAAAATCTAATATCATGTCTGTGCCTCTTTGATTCCATAAGTTGTTGCCGGATGTAAGAATCCTTCGGGGATGAAAATATGGTGTCTGGATATTGTATAAACTTATCCCAACTCTCTATTCCCCTGTTCCATATGGCCTTCTCGCTCTTCGGGCCTACTCCAGGAATGTGTATAAAAGTACGTTCAAGCAAGGCACGTTCCTCTCTTTATCCCTCTGCCGTAATAGCTCAACACATGGTATCAATGAAAGCCAGGTCAAGGCAACCCCATTGTGTCGGCCTAAGGCAGCAACACAGAGGGCCTTTTGGGTTGCTTGAAACATGCTTTTGTGGTTAAATTAATTACAATAGAGTTTCTGAAGCTCTTCATTACGTTAGCTTAGGGGGTTATTTCTTATGCGCAAACACAGTAAGATGATTATGGGTATTGTGGCATCTCTTGTTGGGCTTCTTATCTCTGGATTATATCCCATGGCCGCAATGGCTGCAGGGCCCTCTTCGCTTCAGGTAACCGAAGCCTATATTTGCTTAGATGTGGTTGATCTCCAATGCCAGGGCAAAGACACCACATTTTCCTCAAGCCTTGGTAAACTTTATTGCTTCACCAGAGTTATCGGGGCCCAGGAACCCACGCAAATTTTTCACGTTTGGTACTATGGACAAAATGAGCGCGCAAGGGTTCCCTTACAGGTCAACTCATCCAATTGGCGGACGTATAGTTCCAAGATCATCCAAGCCCATGAGGCAGGCCAGTGGCGGGTGGAAATCTTGGGACCAAACAATGAACTCTTAAACGTGGTTCGCTTCCAGGTTGTTCCCTAATATTCTTCCTATGGCCATGGCCGAGCTAAGCCTTTATGGTCTCCTTTTTGCGTATTTTATTGGAGGTGGCTTGAAAAGAACGTTGCATCAGCGGCGGCTATATCTTTCCAACATGAGTAAAACCATTGAAAAAGGAGGATGATGAGGGTCTATGAGGGCTAAAGGCAAGCTGAGTCTAAAGTTGAATGAGAAAGATCTGGAGTTCCTAGTGGAGTCAGCCTCCCCCGAGGTTGCTGACAAAACAAAGCTGAAACAGATCATCAGCGAAGATGAGGACTTTCGCAACACCTTCATATCTGACGAAAGGGTATTCAGGCGTGTAATGGATGATAGGGAAATCTTTCTAAAGATCTCCCCTGCCCTTTTTTTCGAAATATTGCTCAGAAAAGCCGCCAGGGACCTGGAAGACGCAAGCTTTACGGTCGAAAAATCCGGCACCTCAAAGATACCCATCTTTGACACCCAGGAGATTGCTGAACTCATGTCCAACGAGTCCCTAGTTACATACCTTGCCGACATGCTCTCATCATTCATAAAGACAAGAAGTTACAGGCTCTCTTTTAGGGCAAAGCCCGGAGTGTGGAAAAAGATAACGTTCAGTGACCTGGACATCCAGGCATTAATGGATTTCTCCGAGGCCGTTAGTGAGGCCCACAGGCTGCGTTTCTATAAGCGCATTGCAGATATTTGTCTGTTTATCCTAGGAATGTTTCCTGAGTATGTGGAAAGGGAATACCGCTATCCCTTCTCCGGCCAGTTAAGGCCCCAAATACCGGGAAAGCTGAGGATTAGCCCCCAACAGTATGAAGAAAAAGGGAAAAAGTTTTACAGGCTTGCCGCAGAACACGAAGAGACCAGGAACCCAACCCTTGCAGACGTGTTCTGGGCCCTACACGGCAATTTCCGTGTAGCCACAAAACCCTTGAATGTGATTTCAGAAAGGTACCTCCATTACAAGAAGGAGAAAATGTTTGGCAGTGCCTAGTGGGCGCGCAATCTTGATGCCCTAATCCCTCTCAGAGGGCCTGGCCAAGGCCGCTGAAGATATGCAGTGCAATCACAAAGGGTGCGGGAATGTGAAACGCTGTCGCAAGGCACTTTTTTCCTTGCGCAAAATTACGCTTCCCCTTATTTATATTCGCTTAATGTTGAGTCTTAAGATTTCCTATTTGGGAGGGCGCAGCTATGTTAAAAGTAGGTTTCGTGGGATGGAGGGGCATGGTGGGATCCGTGCTCATGGGAAGGATGAAGGAGGAAGGCGATTTCGGCGGCTATGAGGCTACCTTTTTCACCACCTCCAACGTGGGTGGGGAGCCCCCAGACGTTGGCATTGATGCCCCACCACTTCAAGACGCCTTTGATATCAAGCTCCTGTCTTCCTTGGACATGGTAGTTACGTGCCAGGGGAGCGGCTACACCAAGGAAGTGTATCCAAGGCTGAAGCAGAGCGGGTGGAGAGGGTACTGGATAGATTCGGCTTCGGCACTGCGCATGGAAGAAGACTCCATAATAGTGCTAGATCCAGTCAATAGGGATGTAATCGATCAGGGCCTAACTGACGGAATTAAGACCTATGTTGGTGGCAACTGCACGGTCAGCCTCATGCTCATGGCCATGTCAGGACTTTTTGCCGAGGGCCTCGTGGAATGGATATCCTCCATGACATATCAGGCCGCCTCTGGTGCGGGTGCCAAGAACATGAAAGAATTGATGGCCCAGATGGCGGCCCTTGGAAAGGTGAGCGAGTTATTTCTAAACGACCCGGCCTCCTCTGCCATTGAACTTGATAAGGCCGTAACAGATGCATTGAGGAGCGATTCCTTCCCAGTTGAAAACTTCGGCGTGCCCCTGGCAGGAAGCCTGATTCCCTGGATAGACTCGCCCATGGAAAACGGACAGACCCGGGAGGAATGGAAAGGCTATGCAGAGAGTAACAAGATACTACAGGCCGATCCCCCTATTCCCGTTGACGGGGTGTGTGTGCGTGTGGGGGCCATGAGATGCCACAGCCAGGCCCTAACCATAAAGCTTAAAAAGGATTTGCCTCTCAACGAAATCGAGAGTATTTTGGCGAGCGGAAATGATTGGGTAAAGGTTGTCCCAAATCAAAAGGAAATCACCATGAAAGAGCTAACACCCGCGGCCGTAAGCGGGACCCTTACAGTCCCCATTGGGAGGATCAGAAAGATGTTGATGGGGCCCGAGTACGTGGCAGCATTCACAGTGGGGGATCAGCTTCTTTGGGGGGCAGCGGAGCCAATCCGTAGAATACTAAAGATTATTATTGAATATGTTGGCTAATATTGACAAACCTGCCACCTACTCTTAAAATATGCATGCGCTTTGAGCAGCGGCGGAAGTGGATAGCTCACTGGTGGGGCTCCCGGACTTCAAATCCGGTGTGCGGGGCTAAAACCCTCGCAGGTGGGTTCGATTCCCATGCACTTCCGCCAATTTTATTGTTATTTTCGTGTCTTAACTTTACTTTGTCAACGCTTTGTTCAACTTTTACTATTTCTATAGG
>Ga0209834_10001661_pt1 | contig 12230 bp, 9 predicted proteins | sample Mar14236cmmetaG_FD_184134 | JGI IMG/M metagenome (GOLD analysis project Ga0209834, IMG submission 184134) | Marine hydrothermal vent microbial communities from Guaymas Basin, Gulf of California to study Microbial Dark Matter (Phase II) - Marker... ...
GGCGTTAATCGATAAATCAATAAAGAACCAGAAGCTCATCGAGGAAAGATTACTTACGGCTTATAAAAGGATCAGGGAAAATGCACGAAATGGCCTGGCCGTTGTGCAAATTGAACGTGATGCCTGTGGTGGCTGCTTCAACAAAATTCCGCCCCAGCACCAACTGGATATCAAAATGCATAAAAAAATTATTGTGTGTGAGTATTGCGGACGTATCCTGGTTGATCCTGAAATAGCAGAAACAGAAAGCAAATAAAAAGGAATACCAAAGATTTAAAAAGGAGGCTGAGAAATCAGGCTCCTTTTTTTGTTTTACTTTTACCTGTTCAATAAAGAATGAGCAGAACCAGTTATGACAAAGCATCAACTTCTTTTTGTTGTTTTATTGATTTTTTTCGGGAGCTCGACGGCTTATCCGCAAGTGCAATTTGATGAGAATTGCCGACAGGCCTACAATCACATATTATCATTACAACTTGACGAGGCAGAAGCCCTTCTGGATGATGAAGAAAAACAGCACCCCGATAATGCATATGTTCCTTATCTGAGAAATTATATTGATTTCATCAGTGTGTTTATCAGCCAGGATGATGACCTCTACAACTTACTGGGCGATCAAAAATCCAATCATTTTTCCAAAGTGGGCCAGTTGAGCGATACAAACCGTTATAAAAAGCTTATGCTTGGAAACATGCATCTTCAGTGGGCGATTTCTAAAATAATTTTTGGGGACTTGTTCACCGGAGCAATCGAATTTAATAAGACATATCACCTGATTGAAGACAACACGGAGGAGTTTCCCGATTTCAAACTGAACCAGCTGTCAATGGGCGTGTTGCATATAATTGTGGGACTGGTACCTGATAAGTATGGCTGGTTGCTTGGTTTGCTGTCGCTGGAAGGTGATATCGACGAGGGAAAGAAGGAGCTTTCGGAGTTTTTGTCTGTTGCGAAAAGCCAGGATGAGTACAATGCATATTATCCAGAGACGCTGTTTTACTCAGGTTTTATTGAGATGAATATCTATCCGGACAAGCGAAAACTGGATCAAATATTGCAGGATGTTTCCCATGTCGATGATTCGGTTCTCCTGTTAAAGTTCCTGGAACTGAATCTATTGATGAGATCAGGAGCGAACGATGAAGCCCTTATCTTATTCCGGCGCATCGCAAACAAAAAAATACATACATATCCGTTTGCCTATCTGGATTATTTATACGGGGAAAGCCAGTTAAGGTCATTAAATACTGATAGTGCGCGTTACAACTATACACGCTTTATTACAAATTACAGGGGAAAGAACTACATTAAGGATGCCTGGCGGAAAAAAGCCTGGACTGCTTTTCTGAACGATGATACAACTCTATATTTTAATTATTTAAAGCGTGTATTAAAAGAAGGGACGATGCAGCTTGATGTTGACAAGGAGGCGTATCACGAAGCACAAAAAGGACTGTTACCCGACAAACAACTGCTGACAGCCCGGCTTTTATTTGACGGAGGATATTATGAAAAAACACAGGACTTGCTCAATAATATAGATACTTCCGGATATACTGCCCTGCAGCAAGTAAAGTATATTTATCGCTTGGCACGTGTATCTGATAAACTGGGTGCCGTTACAAAAGCTAAAACATATTATTTACAGGCAATAATAAAAGGAACCGGATTTCCAGAGTATTATGCTGCAAATGCAGCGTTTAAGCTTGGTGAGATTTATGAGCGGGAAGGAGAACTGAAACTTGCTGAAGAAAGCTATGCTTTATGTTTAGACATGGATTTCGAACTGTATAAAAACAGCATCACAACAAGGGCTAAAGAAGGTCTGAAAAGAGTTCGCTTGAGATAAGCTTATCTACTTGAACAGATATTTGAAAGTTAATACGATAGAACTCTCGCTGAGCTTATTCTTTACAGGATTCATATCGTCATAAATGTATAAATAGTAATCCTCACTGGATTTCGAATAAACATAGGCTACGTCCAGGGCAAAATTATCTCCCCGGTAACCCAGCCCTCCTGAATACGACTGCCTGCTTCCGTCATTAAGATTGTTTTTATACGGACTGGCATAGAGCGCATATCCCCCCCTGAAGCTTATTCTGGAGACTCTCCACTCAGTTCCTACTCTGAAATTATGCGTTGCTTTAAAGTAGGTCTTAATATCCTGGTTTTCATTATAGAAGTCGTAATCATTTGCTTTAAATTTAGCGCTGGTGTAATTTACATATTCATATTCTCCCGAAATAAATCCGATCTCTTTGATAACAATCCCGAGGTCACCAATTATTCTCATGGGCGTTGTCAGTTTGTATTTGTATTCTCCAATAACAGATGCGTAATTATCAAAATCGGGTGTAACCCATGCGTCGGTACTTAGCGCGAAAACATCACTTGTTGTATAGGTACTCCATGTGTCCCGCATTCCCCAGTAATAAGTAGGAGTATGAAAAGCAGCTCCGATCCTAAGCCAGTCAACAGGTCTGACGATGGCACCAATTTTAAAATTTACCCCCATACCGCGTGTATACAGGTCCTCGGTAACGCTCCAATTATCAAACGTAGCTATGGTATCCGCAATATCAGTTTCAAAATAAGTAGTTGTGCGCAGGTATCTTGTGTAAGGAAGACCCAAAGTGGCGCCAATATAAAGTATGTCATTGAAATTAGCCCCTGCTGATACGAACCATTCATTAGTTGATCCGTGTGTTTCTACGGCTTGCGATTGCATTAATCCTCCGGGCGGAACAGGAGAGACCAAATATGTTGTCCCATCAAATGTTAAGGTGTCCAGTAAATATGTTTCCCATGCAGGACCGATATAAAATGGGTCGTAATTAGTCAGATTATCCAGATCACCTCCACCATCAAGATAATCTAAAGCTTCGTCAAGATAGGCATCAATCCGCGAACTTTTATTGTTAATCCCTTGCGTAAAAGTATTTGTGTTAAAATTATTTAATCTGTTCATTCCCAATGCAAATTGAAAATATTTCCAGCCCTTTCCTCCCCTGCCAATGCGTTTGGCGTTCACGTATCCGAAATTGTTAAAAGACATAACGAAGCTGTTGTTGTCAGCAACGGTTCCATTGTAAAGTGACGTAACTTTACGGGGAGTGAAACTGAGGGTTCCCAGAATCTCACTGGTTCTGTATATGCCTATTCCACCTGGGTTTGTACTTAGTGTTGAAAAGTCACCACCAAGAGCACCAAAAGCTCCGCCAACGGCCATGCTTCGTGCAGTGCCCTGGTAATAAATTTGGGAATACCGTAGAGCATCTTCGGCATATTGAGCCGAAAGGATATAGGTCAGGAACAAAAGACCCGTTATAAGGATTGATCTTTTCATGAGTTAACTGTTTAATGAACACCTGGTTGGTGGAAAATTAAATTATCTTCTTCTCGGACTGGAACCGCCACCTCCCGAAGAAGAACCGGATGACCTTGATGATCCGGAAGAACTACTGCCGCTGTAAGATCTGGAACTGGAGCCACTTGAGTAATTACTGCTTCGGGAACTACCTGTTCCTGATGATGAACTTCTGCTGGGCGACGAATAACTACGTGAAGAAGAACTGGACCTTGACGGCGATGAGTAACTTTTCCGCGAAGTTGACGAGCCAGATGTTGAGCGACCTTTTGATGATCTGTAAATATTGTTATTCCCTGATCTGGAATAATTCAAATTTCGGGTAGTTGTCGGGTTTGTTCTCACATTACGTGTCCGGGCTTTATTTTCCGATCCGGCAATCGTTTTGTTGGTCGGGCGAACATATTCCGACCTGCTGTTTGTATTATTCTGGTTAGATAAATTTTGATATGATTTAGGTTTCTGATAGGTCATAGTCCGGTCACCTTTTTTGATGCTTCGCTGGCTTGTACCCTGAGTTGAAGTTGTTTCATTACCCGGCTTGCCTATTTTTATACTTCTTCCGTTAGTTCCTCTGCCGGTTGTATTGGAAGCCGTTTGTCCTGATGAGGCACCGATTGTATTTCCTCCCCTGTTTATGGAAGTTATTGCTCCTCCGCTTGCAACTGTGTTGTCGCCGGAGTTACCAGCTCCAGGGGATAACGTTGATCCTCCGCCACCGCCACCTCTGTTTCTCGGAATGGTAGTACCTGTAACACCGCTGCCTCTGGGGCCGTATGCAACCGCCGGGCTATAGCCGTATTCGGGGTAATAACCACCGCCGTAAGGTGGATAGTAACCGCCATAAGGTGGATAACCGCCGTATGGTGGGTAATAACCACCATAATAGCCGTTCCAGTATCCGGCATTGTATCCTGCTGAGTAGCCCATCATGTAACTGTTGTAGCCGTAGAAAGGATCGTAATAATAATTTGGCCATCCGTAACCATATCCCATCTGCCAGCCCCAGCCGCCATAGCCCATTCCGTAACCAGAGCTCATACCGATTCCAAAGGAAAAGTTAGAACCACTGTTGCAACCACAGTTGCCGGTATTGTACCCGTCATAATATCCAAAATCAGAACTGCTGCTGTTGCTCCCAAATCTGTTGATCCGGCTTTCGTAACTATCATCGTAGTGGTCGTCTATATAATCGTATTCGCCGTCAGAAGAACCTTGTGCAGCCACATCATCATTGTATGTAGAGCTGTAATCGAATGAGTCTCCACTACTTGTATTGGTTTTTACGGTCTTTGAACCATAACTATCCGCATTTTTTTCAAAATCATCCCAGTTGTACTGACCCGGGTTGTTAGTGCCTCGGGCATAATAAATATCGTCATTTGGAATATCACCGACTGACGAGCAGGAAGTGATTGCTAAACCCGCCATGATTAAGGCGAGAAGTAAGACTAGATGATTTTTTTGCGCTTTCATGATACTTGGTTCTTGTACATTAATAAACATTGTGTAATTTTGTTCTCCTTTAAAATTGCAAATACTATACCAAACTTAAGATAATGGCAAAAGAGTTAACATCACGGGAGGAAAATTATTCTCAATGGTACAATGATCTGGTAATTAAAGCTGACTTAGCTGAGAACTCAGCTGTAAGAGGCTCTATGGTAATAAAACCCTATGGGTATGCTATCTGGGAAAAGATGCAGGCAGCTTTGGATAAGATGTTTAAAGAAACCGGACATGAGAATGCCTATTTCCCTTTGTTTATACCGAAATCCTTTTTTGCCAAAGAAGCAGCCCATGTAGAGGGTTTTGCAAAAGAGTGTGCTGTAGTAACACATTACCGGCTTAAAAATGATGGTAAAGGTGGTATTGTTGTGGATGAAACAGCAAAACTTGAAGAAGAACTTATAGTACGCCCCACATCAGAAACCATTATTTGGGACACATACAAAAAATGGATTCAGTCGTATCGTGATCTTCCATTGCTGATCAATCAGTGGGCCAACGTGGTGCGCTGGGAAATGCGTACGCGTTTGTTCTTACGCACAGCTGAGTTTCTCTGGCAGGAAGGGCATACAGCCCATGAAACACGGGAGGAGGCTGTTAAGGAAGCGGAACTGATTTTAAACATTTATGCCGAGTTCGCTGAAAAATGGTTAGGTGTTCCGGTACTTAAAGGTATAAAAACTCCTGGCGAACGATTTGCCGGTGCCGTCGAAACATACTGTATTGAAGCTTTGATGCAGGACGGAAAAGCATTACAGGCAGGAACTTCTCATTTTCTGGGTCAGAATTTTGCCAAAGCTTTTGATGTAAAATATTTGACAAAAGAAAACAAGCTGGAATATGTCTGGGCTTCTTCGTGGGGTGTTTCTACACGACTCATAGGTGCTCTGATCATGGCACATTCAGATGATAATGGTCTGGTGCTTCCTCCGAGACTGGCTCCCATACAGGTTGTTATCGTACCAATCTTCAGGAAACCAGAACAATTGGAAGAAATCTCCAAAAAAGTCAATGTACTTACTGACCAGCTGAAAGCAAAAGGAATTTCGGTTAAGTACGATGACAGAGATACATATAAGCCGGGTTATAAATTTGCTGAATGGGAGCTGAAAGGTGTTCCTGTACGCCTGGCTATAGGACCGCGCGACCTGGAAAATGGGACTGTAGAAGTAGCGCGCAGGGATACTCTGGAAAAAGAGACACTGTCGATGGAAGACATTGCTGTGAAGATTGAACATCTGCTCGAAAATATTCAGGATAATATTTATCAGAAGGCTCTTTCATTCAGGGATGCCAATACATTCTATGTTGATACCTGGGACGAATTTAAAGAGCGAATTGAAAAAGGAGGATTTGTGTGGGCTCACTGGGATGGTACAGATGAAACCGAAGAGAAGATAAAAGAAGAAACAAAAGCTACGATCCGCCTGATTGCTCTGGATGGGAAAGCGGAAGAACAAGGTAAGTGTATTTACACGGGAAAACCTTCAAAGCAAAGGGTGGTTTTTGCCAAGGCATATTAAAAAAAGCACATCACTCCCACTCTTTTTCTGCTCTGTTGATTATCTTATCAATCCGCAAGAAGTTGTCCCAATACCTTTCTTTATTCATTTCCGACCAGTGGATGTAACCGTTTTTATACTGGTAGGTCTGTATCTGGCATATGATGATCAATGCTAATGTCAGCACGGTAAGAAACTTCTTACGTCTGCTTTTTTGCAACAGCAATGAGAAAAGAATGAAAAAGTAGATATAGTATTCAATCATTACCCTTTGCGAAAAGCTGCCCCCGTAATACCACAACCACCACGAAGAAAGAATATAGATCACAAGCGCGAGAAAGACCATCAGCGTATAAAACCTGTATTTATCCTTATATAAATAGATAAACCCAAACAGGGAAAGGAATAAAATGGGTGTATAAACGAAAAATCCTTTCCGGTAAGAAAACATAAATTCAACAGGATGTGGCGTAAGGAAGTTAAATCCCTCATTGGCATATGAGTAAACAATGAAATGACCGGTCTGTAATTTGTAAATGATGAACTGTATGGAAACAATGCCAAGAAAGATTAAGGCTCCGATGCCTAATGTCTTCCAGTGAACGAACAGGTGTTTGAGTCCGTTTTTGAGGTTATCAGAAGTTTGCGCGAGAAATGGCAGACTGAAAACAACCAGAATGTTGACAGGCCTTATGAGCGCAATGATTGCCAGAGCGAAAACTCCCCAAAGAAAGAATTTTACTCGTTGCGTATCGAAAAACTTCAGAAAACAGTAAACAAACAGGTTGACAAAGGCAAACGAATAAATGTGTGACATCATGGGTTCCGAAACAACATAATGAAACATGTTTGTACCAAGTGCGACAGCAGGAATTGCCAGGGCGATCACTTTTTCAGAAAAATGATAAAACCGGAGTGTTTTTATCATGAAGAATAAACCCATCAGGGCGTAAAAGATGGCTCCGATATGCGCAAAGATCCGGTAATAAACAGCATATCCGTCAAGTGGTAGCCCGTTAATGTAGTTCGTGATGTGCCCCAAAGTAAAAAACGGAACCAGGCAAAGGGATGTCCCAATAAAATATTTATTTACATATTTTCCGTTAATTTTTGTAACAAACCCTTTATTGATATTTGCATTTATACTGTCGTCTTTTACCTGTTCAATAAAATTATATTGAAGATCGTGATAAATAAAAATAGCGGGGAGATAAGCATAATAACCGTTTCCGTCAGAAGTAACAATCCGGCTCCATCGTCCATCGCCCCAGCTCAGATTTGCACTGACCCAGATAAGGATGACAGCTGTTACCATATAACTGTAAAGTGTGTATTTCTTATAACTATTCAAAACTAATCTTCAAGTTTAATTAAATTTCCCGTACCTCTCCTGTCAAGAGTAATATTACCGGGGTTTCCCGTATAATACACATTTCCGATATTTTCAATCGTAACGCCCAGTGTTTTGTGTGCATAAACATATATGTCGTTACTGCTTCGGTTGTTCAAATAGACAAAGTCAGTGATGAGTGACCGGTTATCAATCAATCCGAAACTATTGGAATACACATAACAAACTTCGCACAACCCTTTCATCTTGATAGTGGCTGTTCCGAAATGAAGATTACAATGTAAAAAAGTGGCATTAACGGTAAACCCGATTTCGCCTGCGCCTTCTTTCACATCAATTACCATGTTATTAGTGTGTATGGTATCAATACTTGTAATATTTCCGATAGACCTGTATTCGATGGTGTCGAGTTGTGTAAAGCGCAGGTGAGCTGTAATCGGTGTTTCGTAACTTCTGACCCAGTTACAGCTGTTGTAGTTGCTTATAGTCAAAACACTGTCATTTACTTCGGTAATAATTTTTTTCATCAGGTTTTCACCGGCTTCAATTGTCAAATGGTTTGTACCTGACGATTCCAGTACCAGATCAACATTGTCGTGCAATACCACTGTATGAAATCCGCTTATAGGTCTTTCTTCTTCTGTCACCGGCCCTGTGCTTTTAAAGCAATCCAGTACGGAGGTCTTTTCACACGAGAAAACTGTGAATAGAAACAAGAGTGCAGCTATATGTCGGATAATTCTTTTCACAAATGCTTGATTTTTCTTTTGTAAACAAAATTCAGTTTATAACCCAGGCCAAATCCAACGTACTCAGCCCGGCCCCAGTTTGTGTTCAGCACAATGTGGGCGAATAATTGATCTATAAAATAATACTTCAGTGTTAGTCTTTGGTACACAGTACCCTCACTTTTTTCCAATGTGTAAAGGTAGAACCCGAAGTTAAACATAAACCTCAACCTGTTAACAACAAGTTCATAAACGCCACTGATACCCGGTTTTACGGTTTGGATTTTGGTTACATCTTCGTTCCCGTTGAAGTTCATCATATATTTATCTGACTCATCATAAACAAGATCAACGCCTCCTCCAAACCTGCTTTTGTACGAAACTCTTTTTAATACATTGATATATACACTGTATACATTAAACCGCTTGCCAAATTGTTCGGTCATATCCTTACCGGCATAAGAGAACGAAAATTCTATGTCAAGGTCTTTTCTCCCGTCAAATTCAAACGGGTACAATCGGGGTAATATCTTTTTATCGAAAGCAGGATTGGGTTTTCTTAAAAAAGCACTTACACCGACATTAGCGGTAATAATGTTCAGTCCGTAATTGGGTGTTTTGGTTGCTCCGTTCGAGAAATGAGTCAGGCCGACACCTCCGGAAATGGTCACTGATTTGCTAAGTTTTCTTCTGTATTCAACAGATATACTGCCGGCAACATTGATGTGTGATCCGATGGCGAAATTTTTAAAATTGGCTGTCCGGTGAAAATAGTTGGTGAGATAGCCAAGCCCGAGGCCCAGCCTGAAGTTCAGGCTTTGTTTTTTGTCGTAGACTATAGGAAAGTTAATGAAAGGGTATAAGGCGATGGCAGAGCCTATTTCCTCAAATCCACCAAGCTGTGAGTACCAGAGACTTAACCCGATGATCGGGTAAGCATATTCAGCCTCCCATCGTTTTGCGCCCCATGTTGCCTGTTCAATACTTAGCTCAAAAGCCGGGTAGTGCGCCTGGAACCGATCTAATTCTAAATGGTGGCTATAAAGAAAACCATAATGGCCTTTAAACTCTGCCATTATATTGAACTTCGAGTACTTTCCGCTGGCAGCCTGACCGTTTAGCTGATTACTCATAATGGTAAGGGTCAGAATGAGCAGAAGTTTTTCTATGGTTTTCTTATGAATCAAATCAGTATTAAGTAAACAACAAAATTAGAAGAAAAGGCTTACTCAGGATTTAATATTTTATATATGTTTCGTTCGAAAAAAAATGGTTCTTATCATTGGAACGGTAAAATTTGTAATAACTTGCATTTTTTTTAAAAGGAAGTAAAACCTGCAAGTGAATGGAAGAGAAATTAAAGTCGTTTGAACGTCTTCTGAATATAATGGATGATCTGAGAAGTGGTTGTCCATGGGACAAGGTGCAAACACTGGACAGCCTGAGACATCTGACTATCGAAGAGGTATATGAGTTGTCGGATGCCATCCTGGAAAAAGACCTGAATGAAATTAAAAATGAGTTGGGTGATTTGATGTTACACATAGTATTTTATGCCAAGATCGGATCGGAAAAAGGAGCTTTTGACATAAAGGATGTGCTGGATTCTATTGCCGACAAACTTGTTCACCGTCACCCGCATATTTATGGTGATGTGGAAGTTTCAGGTCCCGAAGACGTGAAAAATAACTGGGAAAAGCTAAAACTGGAAGAAGGTAAAGAATCAGTGCTGGAAGGAGTCCCGAAATCAATGCCCCCCCTGGTAAAAGCATACAGGATACAGGAGAAAGTAAAAGGAGTTGGCTTTGAATGGGAACATGCCCGGCAGGTTTGGGATAAGGTAACAGAAGAAATGAATGAGCTGAAACACGAAGTGGCTATAGGTGGAGGTAAGGAAAAAATGGAAGATGAATTCGGGGATCTGTTATTTGCCCTTGTAAACTACGCCCGGTTCATTGGGGTAAACCCGGAAGATGCCCTGGAGCGTACGAACAGAAAATTTATCCGCCGTTTTCAGTTTATTGAGACGGAAGCAGCCAAAGAAGGAAAAAAACTGGAGAACATGACACTTGCCGAAATGGATGTGTTTTGGAATCAGGCTAAGGAACTAGAAAAATCGCACAAATAGATATCTGTCTGATAGATTATTGGGTGAATTTCTGATATAAAAAAAAGGTACTGAACGTTCAGTACCTTTTTCATGTATTTGATAAATATTTTTTAGTGTTGGCTCAGGTATTTGGCTACACCTTCTGCTGTTGCTTCCATAGCGTCGTCGCCCGGATGCCAGTCGGCAGGGCAAACTTCACCGTTATCTTCGAAGAATTGTAAAGCGTCCACCATACGTAAGGTTTCTTCTACCGAACGTCCAAGCGGCAGGTCATTAACAACCTGATGGCGTACAATACCTTGTTTGTCAATCAGGAATAAACCTCTGTAAGCGACTGCTTCACCATGAAATACCATTTCACCTTCTTCATTGTAATCGTATTCGCCGGCTAAAACATCGTAGTTTTCAGAAATAGTTTTTGATAAGTCGGAAACGAGCGGATATTTCACCCCTTTAATTCCGCCTTCGTTTTTCTCTGTATTGAGCCATGCCCAGTGTGAAAAAGGTGAGTCGATAGAACATCCGACTACGGCTACATTTCTTTTTTCAAATTCTTCCATTTTATCCTGGAAAGCAATAATCTCTGTAGGACATACAAAGGTGAAATCCAACGGATAAAAGAAGAAAATAACATGTTTTTTTCCAATATACTGTTCGAGTGAGAATTTCTCAACAAATTCGCCGCCATTCACAACGGCTGTTGCTTCAAATAGTGGAGCTTTTTTTCCAACTAAAACTGCCATAAGTAATTAATTTTTATTAGTTCGTATTAAAATTTGTAGTGCAAAATTAAGAATAATTTTAAATAAGGAATTATAAGTAATATAAATTAAACGGTATCAGTCGGCTATTCGGGTATTATGGAACAAGCATAGTGCTGGTTAGGATGTTATCAGTTGATAATATTATCAAAACTGGCAACAATGGGAATGTCTCTTTTAAAGTCGTATAACGTGAGTTTTCTTAATTCGAAATAACTTTTCCAATAAGTTTCCAGTGACCGGAAATAATTGATTTTCGACCGGTCGTTATCTATTTGGGCATTATTCAGTTCCAGCACATCGTTCACTTTACCTATCATATAGCGTTTCTGGGTTACCTCAAATCGTTTCTGTGCCACCGTGTCTGATTTGGCTGCGATCCTCAGCTGTTTTTTCTGCATGTTAAACTGCATGACTTTCAGGAAAACATTATGTTCAAAATCAATCCGCTCCTGCTCTATTGTTGTGGCAACCAGGTCAAGGCTTGATTCGGCCATTTTGATGTTCCCTCTTGCTTTTCCCCAGTCGAGCAAGGGCAATGAGATGCCCAGTGTCACATGCTCTTCATCAAGAGGATCAACATAAGCCATCGATATATCGTTGGAAGTTTGGGTTAAACCAAAAGAAGCGAACAGTTCGGCATCAAATCGTCCTTCTCTTTTTGCACGGTTCAGCTGGCTTTCTGCTTCCAGCATGCGTCTTTGGAACTCCAATCCGGAAGATGTGTTGTTTTCCGCTTCAATAATAGCTTTCTCGACCGGAACATCGAAATAAGTGATGTCGTCAGGTGGTATCAGTTTTACCGCATTATCAATTTTAAGACGGAGGTACGATTTAAAAATAAACAACGTATTTGTGTAGTTTAACTCGGCATTTTCAACCTCGGCTTCGGCCTGAAG
>Ga0209834_10001662_pt1 | contig 12220 bp, 11 predicted proteins | sample Mar14236cmmetaG_FD_184134 | JGI IMG/M metagenome (GOLD analysis project Ga0209834, IMG submission 184134) | Marine hydrothermal vent microbial communities from Guaymas Basin, Gulf of California to study Microbial Dark Matter (Phase II) - Marker... ...
CTATACACAAAGCAATCCTCGCTACGAACTCAAACGATGGAAAACTCTCTCTAAAACTCACAGATGAAGTTGTCGCGCTGATCGAGGAAAGAATTTCTGGCATTCCGACCGTTGAGGATGTGCAGAATATCGTGGAGGAGGTTCTTGTCAGAGATGGATTGTATGAGGTGGCAAAGGCATACATCCTGTACAGGGAGAGAAGAAGCGAAATCAGGGATGCAAAGAAGTTCTTTGGCGTCTATGATGAACTGAAGTTGACAGTTAATGCGATCGAGGTTCTGAATAAGAGATACCTGATGAAGGATGAGGCAGGAGATATCATCGAGACGCCGGATCAGATGTTTGCGAGGGTTGCAAAGGCGATCTCTGGCAGATCAGAGGAATTTGAGAGGAGAATCTACCGATCGATGAGAAATCTCGAATTTCTGCCGAATTCTCCGACACTTATGAATGCTGGAACGAAACTCGGTCAGCTCAGTGCGTGTTTCGTGATACCGGTTCATGATTCGATCGGAGATATCTTCGGTGCACTGAAGGCGATGGCGATCGTTCAGCAGAGCGGCGGAGGCTGCGGATTCTCGTTTTCGAGACTGCGACCGAAAGGAGATATCGTGCGATCAACGATGGGACGCGCATCAGGTCCTGTCTCGTTTATGCGCATCTTTGATGTGACAACCGATGTCATCAAGCAGGGGGGACGGAGACGCGGGGCAAATATGGGCATCCTGAACGTAAACCATCCTGATATCACAGATTTTATAACTTCAAAGGAGAACGAAGGAGTTTTAAGGAATTTTAACATCTCTGTTGGAATAAATGATGATTTCATGGAAGCGGTGAAGAAGCACAGGGACTATGCGCTGATCAATCCGAGAGACGGAGAGTGTGTACGAAGTCTTGGTGCGGATGACGTCTTTGACCTGATAGCGACGATGGCATGGAGAACAGGCGACCCTGGCCTGGTCTTTCTTGACGAGATCAACGCACACAACCCAACTCCAAAATACCGGATAGAATCCACAAACCCGTGCGGAGAAGTCCCTCTACTGGACTGGGAATCATGCAATCTCGGATCGATCAATTTAGCAACGATCATCCGGAAGAACGATATCGACTGGGAAAGATTGAGAGACCTGACCGCAATCGGGGTTCGTTTCCTTGACGATGTGATCGACGCGAACCGATATCCTCTGCCACAAATTGGAGAGATGGCCAGAGCGAACCGGAAGATCGGTCTTGGTGTCATGGGATTTGCAGAGATGCTGCTCGAACTTGAGATACCATACAATTCGGATGATGCACTGAATCTTGGCAGGAAGTTGATGAGATTTATAACGAGCGTTGCAAGGGAGACATCTGTTATGCTCGGCTGTGCGCGGGGACCGTTCCCAAATATCGATGAGAGTGTATGGAAGGGCACGAATATGAGAAACGCAACCCTGACAACCATCGCCCCAACAGGAAGCATCTCGATCATTGCAGGAACAACATCAGGGATCGAGCCGCTCTTTGCGGTCTCCTTTGTCAGAAATGTTCTTGATCATGCGAGACTGGTGGAGGTCAACCCTGTATTCGAGAGGGTTGCGAGAGAGAGGGGATTTTATAGCAGGGATCTGATGATTACGATCGCGAAGACAGGTTCTGTGCAGGATCTTGACATCCCAAACGATGTGAAGGATCTGTTTGTTACCGCTCTGGATATCGATCCGGACTGGCATGTCAGGATGCAGGCAGCGTTTCAGGAGCATGTGGACAATGCGATCTCAAAGACGATCAATCTGAGAACGAATGCGACCCCCGCGGATGTGAAGAAAGCGTTTCTGCTGGCGTACGAATTGAAGTGCAAGGGCATAACCATCTATCGATATGGCAGCAGGAGCGAACAGGTGTTATCGTATGGAGGGTATGTGAGCGCTGAATCCGATTATGCTGGCGGGTGCCCTGATCGTAGTTGTGCTTACTGATGATTCAAAAAGCACAACACATTTTTACCAACCCGACCAACCCTTAAACCATGAAGAAACCGGTCCTCGCAATCATGCGCCCTGATATGCATCTCGATTCATCGATCGCGCTTGCGCGTTCTCATGGCTTTGATGCGGTCGCAGCGCCCATGATTGAACTCAACGATCATCGCGACAGCAATTTCGATGGAGTTGTGCAGCGTGTGCTCACATACAAATCAGACATCGTGATATTCACGAGCGCAAACGGCATCGCATTCACGCTGCAGAAGCTCGATCTTCCTGACCGATTCATCCGGGCATTGAACCGGACATGCGTCATCGCCATCGGATCGAAGACGAAGAAAGCCCTTGAGAAGCATGGTATCCGTGTTTCCTTGATGCCGGAGTCTTACAGTTCAAAGGGGATCGCGGAGATGCTGTGCGAGATCGATGGTAAGGTGATCGAGGTGGTGCGGAGTCTGCATGGCGATCCTGCGCTGATCAGATCGCTGGAAGAACATGCTGGAGTGGAGGTGCACGAGACCGCGGTGTATGAACTGGTACTCCCTCTCGATGGCAGACAGCAGCGGCTGATCAACGATGCCCTCGCGGGCGGAATCGATGCGTTTGCATTCACCAGTGCGATGACTGTCCGCAATTTCATGGAGGTTGCACGCAGCATGGACGCTGAATCCAGAATCGTGGATGTGCTGAACAGAAGAATCGTTGCTGCGATCGGACCTCCCACGGCAGAGGTGCTGCGGAAGTATGGTGTGGAAGTGGATGTCATGCCAGAGCGGTTTACATTCAAGGACATGATCGATGCAATTGAGGAATGCGTGAAGCGATGAAACAACCATTAACTATCACACAGCATAACCAACCACCATGCATCTGAATCTTGCATGGGCGATCACTGGCGCCGGGCATTATCTGAGAGAGAGTTACGATGTATTTAAAAAATTAAAAGAGAGCAATCCAGATATCAGAATCACCATCTTTGCATCACAATCGGCAGAAGAGGTTCTGCGGATGTACGGGTTATCTGATGGATTAAAAACTATCGCAAACGGAGATTATCTCGAAGAGATCTTTCTGGAGAGCGAGCAGGGCAGAAGTTCTCCAAAGGTTGGCAGATTTCTTTTGAACAAATATGACGCTCTATCTGTCACGCCAGCGACTTCCAATACCGTGGCAAAGATCGTGCACGGCATAGCAGACTCGCTGCCAACGAATGCGGTTGCACAGGCAGTAAAAGGAGAAATCCCTGTGTATATCGTGCCGGTAGACATCGAAGGCACCATCCGGTCGAAGATGCCGTATGCGATCGACCGCGAGATATGCGCTGAGTATCAGTGTGATGTCTGCATTCCGAAGGAACAGTGTCCAAAGAGCGCGATCGATGACCAGATCGATCTTTTAAGGTGTAATGGCTGCGGCGAGTGTGCTGCATTATGTCCGCATGGTGCCATCAGCGGTGGATATGCTGAAATCAGGGTGCGGGATGTGGATATGAGAAACACAGCAGAGCTAAGAGAGATGGAGGGAATTGTGGTGCTCAAGAACCCCGATGATCTGTTCTCGATCATCTCTAAAGAATATCAGGTGAAACAATGTCATTCAGAAGTTTTATAAACCAGTTGAAGATCGACGGCAACCTGATCGAGATTCAGGAGCCCGTATCCCGGAAATATGATGCCGCAAGGATTGCGGGGAACGAGAAGCCGCACCTCTTCCACAACATCAACGGTCACCGTGTTGCTGTGAACGTTCTCTCATCCAGGGATGCGTTGTGCACGGCACTCTGCATCAACAGGGAGGATATGGTGAAACATCTTGCATCCATCGAACCAACAGGGGAAATAAAACTTGTGGATGATTCTCCGACAAAAGAAATCATGCGAAAACCTGATCTCTCAAAACTGCCGGTTCTTACATACTTCAAAGGGGATCCTGCGCCTTATATTACGGCAGGTGTCCTGATTACAGAACTGGATGGGGTGATGAACGCAGCCATCCACCGGATGATGGTTATTGCGAAGGATAAACTTGCAGTAAGGCTGGTTGCGCCGAGACACACATACCTTATGCACAGGAAGGCACTGGAGCGAGGAGAGAGACTCCCTGTTGCTATTGCGATCGGGCTCGATCCGGCGGTTCTGTTTGCTGTATGCACACGTGTGCCGCAGGGCATGGAGTTTCAGTACGCATCAGCGCTCACTGGCGAACCGCTTGAGGTGTTTGAATGCGAGAATGGCATAAGAGTGCCGCACTGCGAGATCGTGCTTGAAGGGTATATCGGAAAAGAGCGCTCAGATGAAGGTCCGTTCGTTGATATCACAGGTACGTACGATAAGGTACGGAGCGAGCCAGTGATTTACTTAACAGGGATGCTTCATCGAGAAGATCCGGTCTATCATGCGATCATACCATCAGGCAGTGAACACAAACTGCTGATGGGAATTCCGTATGAACCAACGATATTCAGTGCGGTAAACCGGGTTGCGGACGTGCGAAATGTTGTGCTGACAGATGGAGGATGCTGTTATCTCGATGCAGTGGTGCAGATCAGAAAAGAGACCGAGGGTGATGCGAAGAATGCGATGCTTGCAGCGTTCGCCGCACATCCGAGTCTCAAGAACGTGGTCGTCGTCGATTCTGATATTGACATCTATGATCCGGATGATGTTGAGTTTGCGATAGCGACCAGAGTGCTCGGTGACAGGGATGTGCTGATGATCACAAATGTGCGTGGGAGTTCACTTGATCCGATGTGCTCGGATGACGGTACGACCACGAAGATCGGCATCGATGCGACCATGCCGCTCGGCGAGGAGGAGCGGTTCATACGAGTTGTGGAATGATTGTTGGTTAGCTAACACCGTTTCATGCGTGTTCAGGTGGGGTGGAGAGAAGAGATTGATTGAGGAGGTGGAAAGGAGAGGATTTGTCTATTCAGAAAGAGCGCGAAGGATCTTCTTGTTTACAAGGATGGTTGAAGGAGAAGACCGCATGGATAAACCAGAACCAGACCTTCATTTCAAACTCATGTATTCGGCAACCATTAAGAACCCATCATCATACTATTGATCGATGGGCAAAATCATGAACAACTCAGATGTTGCCAGAATCTTCTATAAAATGGCATCGCTATCGCAATTCCTCGACGAGAATCCATTCAAGACGAGAGCTTATGAAAAGGCGGCAAGAAATATCGAGAGTCTTGATGTGGATATCAGACAATTATCCGGAGAGGGAAAACTTGAGACGATACCTGGCATAGGGAGGGCAATCGCTAAGAAGATCATGGAAATCCTCGAAACAGGGACATGCAAACGATATGAAGAGATGAAGAGCGAGGTACCTGTCGATATATTCCAGTTGCTTGATATTCCGGGTATTGGTCCAAAGACGGTACAACTCGTTTACAAACATCTCGGCGTAACAACGCTAGACGAACTTGAAAAAGCAGCGGTTGAACATAGAATACGTAAACTCCCAAGAATGGGCGTGAAGCAGGAGGAGAAGATTCTCAGATCGATTCGAAGATCGAAAGGAAAGGAAAAACGGATTCCACTCGGTATGGCACTGCCGATTGCCGAATCTGTCATGAAATACCTGAAACAATGCCCGGATGCGGAGAATATCACGCCAACAGGGAGTCTCAGAAGACGTAAGGAGACTGTCAGAGATATCGATCTCATCGCAACCTCAGATCATCCGGAGTCCGTGATCAGAGCGTTCACAACGATTCCGGAGGTAACAGAGGTGATCGGGAGCGGAACCACGAAAGCATCAGTGATCTTTCGGGATATCCAGATCGATCTGAGAATCGTTGATCGATCCTCATTCGGATCGCTTCTCCAGCATTTCACCGGATCGAAGGAGCATAACATCAGGCTTCGGGAGATAGCGATCAAGAAAGGCTTTAAACTGAGCGAGTATGGAATCACAGATCAGAAGACCGGAACACTGATGCCATGCGCGAGGGAGGAGGAGGTGTATCAGAGACTTGATCTGCCATTCATCGTTCCGGAACTGCGTGAGGATAGAGGCGAGATCGAGGCAGCGATCGCTGGAACACTGCCAGACCTCATAACATTAAATGATATCAGAGGCGATCTCCATGTCCATTCAACATGGAGCGATGGTGCGAATACCATCCCTGAAATGGTAGATTTCGCTATGCGTCTCGGGTACGAGTACATCTGCATATCTGACCATTCAAGATCAAGAACGATTGCAAGGGGTTTGAGCGAAGAGAAACTCATCGAAAAGATAGCGGAGATCGACAGGATCAATGAAAATCTGGATGGTTTCAGGGTTCTTACAGGCAGCGAGGTCGATATCCTTGCAGATGGAACGCTGGACTATGACGATCGCATCCTTGCGATGTTTGACATCGTTGTTGCAGCGGTGCACTCCGGTTTCAGTCAGGACAGAAGAACGATGACCTCCCGTATCGTAAGAGCGATCGAGAACGAGTTTGTCGATATTCTTGCGCATCCGACAGGAAGGCTGCTTGGTGAGCGGGTAGGCTACGAGGTTGACATCGACAGGGTGATCGAGGTGGCAGCAGAGACCGGTACAATAATCGAGATCAATGCATCTCCATCACGTCTGGATTTAAATGACATCAATGCAAGAAAGGCAAAGGAGTCTGGTGTGATGCTTGCGATAGATACGGACGCACACTCGGTTGATCATCTGAAATTCATGGATTTCGGCGTGCAAGTTGCTCGCAGGGCATGGCTTGAGCCAGGTGATGTGCTGAATACGATGAGTGTTACGGATGTGCTGAAACGAGTCGGATGACAATCGAAGAAACGATCAAAGATAATCTCAAAGATTTCAGTGTAACTGCTGCAATCCTTTTTGGGAGTTTTATTGAGAAAAAAGAGTACAGAGATATCGATATCATGATTGTACTCGAAACGATGGACGATATCGATTTGATAAGCGATGCACTGTTCAATATCGATGCCCGGATCGATCCCTCATTCATAACAAGTATCGCATTCGAAGAGAACATCTCGATCGGCGATCCATTCTATCTGAACGTACTCAAAGGAAAACCAATCATTGGAAGCGTTTATATCGAACGGTGCAGAAAAAAGGCAGGCACACCATCTGGAGAGATCATCCAGCGTTATTTTGATCTAGCAGTGCGTGCACACAGGAAAGCGAAGATAACAAGGGAATATTTTGACTGCTATGTCTCATGCAAATTCTTAATCGAGTATCTGATGATGAGAAAGGGGATGTATGTGACTGATCCGCATCGATACGATTCATATCTCTGTGAACTGGGACTGCCAGTTAGTGATGAGGACATTCAGGCGGTATCGCGGATACTGATGCACCGCAGAGGGGATGCGAAACTCTGTGATTCCGATGTTGAGCGTGCAATGATGGCTGTCGAGAAAATATTAGAATGATCTTACTCCCACTTGATCTCTACCTTCTTTGGTCTGCCCTTCTTTCCAGCCTCTTCTCTCACAAAAGCGCGCATCGCAAGCATCAACTCCTTCTCGGCGTTGTGGAGATGCTGGGCAGCCTCTGATTCATGTATTCTCAGAATGATCTGGTATATCGGGCAGATCTCGCATGGTTCTATCTTTTCTTCACTCATCGTAATCTCCAAACCTGATTTTTAGCACATCCTTAACATATCTCGCTTCCTTTGGCTCCTTTCCTGCAAGACTGGTCGGCAGTGATATGGTTCGTTTTCTGCTTCCAACGGTTATGGTCAGTTCGTCGCCTCGATGATGAAGATCCACATCCCCTTTGCCTATAAATGGCAGATGGATGCTCATAACATCCGCGCCCTCCTCTCTTGCGATCGTTATAGGAATCCTGTCATAGAATATCTCTGTCGGGTCATCCTGATACAATTCTTCTGCCAGCAGTTGCAGCATCTCCATGCCGATTAATTCCCGATCGAAGAGTTTTGCTGTGGTGATCGGTATCGGGGAGAACGACTCCTCGATTGTTTTCAGGTGCATCGATTGAATCTCCTTCCATCTGCGAAGATACGGATCATTAATCTCGTCAGGAAGGAGCTTGTTTACGATTACGTTATCGACCGACACCCCAAAGAGACAGAGATATGTGAAGGCTCGATGCGTCTCTTTTATCACCATCTTCTCAGGATTCATGACCAGTCTGACTGATGTCTGGGTGTTATCCGTTAATATGCGGCTGAACTCATCGATATTTCTGTAGAACACCTCTGCTGAATCGAAGACCTCCTCAGATGGGAGTGGCATTGAGAGGACACGTTTCGCGACCGGTCTGATCGCTTTCACGGCTCTTCTCTCGATTCCGAAGAGATGCTTCATGTACCATCTGGTAATATCAGGAAAACTGAGCAGCCGCAGTGTTGCGCCTGTCGGTGCGCAGTCGACGATCACCACATCGAACTCTCCCTTCTCCTGGAGCTGCTTGATCTTGATCAGGCTGAACAGTTCCTCCATTCCCGGAAAGACGGAAAGCTCCTCTGCGATCACTTCGTCGAGCCCCTGTGAACGCATGAAGAGCGTCAGATAGTCCTGAATCGTGCCCCAGCCCTCCTGAATCTCGTGCTGTACATTGATCTCATGACCCCACAGGTTATGATCGATCTTCTGTGGCTCATCTCCGAGTTCGATGTCAAAGGAGTCAGAGAGGCTGTGGGCAGCATCGGTTGATAAGACCATCGTTCTGTGACCAAGTCTGGAGGACTGGAGCGCTGTTGCTGCTGACACGCTCGTCTTTCCAACGCCACCTTTCCCTGTAAATAGCAGTACTCTCATCTCAATCTACTCCTCCAAAGAATTTCTTTACCTCTCTCTCATGCATCGATCGTATATATACAACAGTGCCCTCCAGTACCCTGAACTCGAAGGAATTTTCACGTAGTATGTCTCTTGATCTCATCAACACCATCCAGTTCGTCTCTGAAATGGTTTCCAGGGAATCATAATATTCTTTTGCATCGAATCCATCCCTGACCAGTTCCTCATAACTCTTTCCGGACGCTTCGAGAAGTCTTATATAAAACCACACATTCTCTCTTACGCCCTTCAGAGCCACACCTTCCATATCTTCGTCATACACTCGACCAAACTCATTCCGGGATAAAAAGAGCAGCATCGTCCTCACAATCCTCCTTGCCGCATCACTGACATCCCGGTCATAATCCTGGATATCGTTCTTCCTGAGTACGATATTCCTGGCTATCCCCAGGATATCGCGCTGCACCGCTATAGTCTCTTCTCTCACCTTGTCCAGATACTGCCTCTTGTATCCATCCTTCAACCTTCTTGGTATCAGGAACAATACCAGACCCTCCTCGCTTTTCGTGATATCCGCGACTGCTTTTACGATCTCCTCTGTGGTTTTTATGTTATATTCATCGATGATCTTCCATTTATTCTCGATCTCGCTCATTTCACAGCTCACCTCTTGCCCGGAGATAATAGAGCTCGAAACCGGCAAGAATGATCACGAGAACGATCAGATATCCCCACAAATCCTTCTCTACATCTGTTTTGACAACGTCAGGTTCGAGATTGCGCACCTCCTCTGGCATCGCCGGCACCGAAAGATCGGACTCTTTTGGGTTGTACAGGTTCGCGGCAATATCCATATCACCGATCCGGTATCCACCAACATCGTCAAAGAGCAGATTATCTGTTACGATCGTACCGGTTGGCGTGACCACCTCCTGCTCTGCTCCCAGCGGATACATTCTTCCTGTTCTGACATTGTATTCATCGATCTCACGGACACCGCTCATCCAGTCCACGATCTGCCTCCAGAAGATCGGGTAATCGACCCTCGTATGAAAATCATTCCATGCCGGATCTCCTTCGCCGAATCCGGAATAAACAACGGTGCCAGCTCCCGATTTCCGGTATGCGAGCATCGGAGACTCATCATCTGCGACCACGACAGCGATGGATTCGTCGATCGATTTACTTATGAGATGCTTGTTCACAGAAACATCCTCGAACGCGATATCCTTTGTGAATGCGGTCGGTATCATCGTTTTCAGCACAGTGGGCCCCTTCATCCCGGATATGCTCACAGGCAGCAGGTTATCAGTGTCAATTTTACCCAGATCATCCGATGCAAGGACCACAAGACTTCTGCCTGAACCAACAAACGATGCAAGATCATTGAACGTCCCTGGCAGAAGCGAATCCTTTGTGATATATCCGATCACAACGAGGTCATAATCGTCGAACGATGGGAGAACAGGTGGTTTTACAATCGTACATTCGGTATCAGGGAGTGAACTCAGTGCTATCTTCGCCGGGGGGTTTTTATTCTCGCTTATAAACAGTATCCTTCGTTTTTGTACATCAGGAATCGCAATGTATGCCCGGTCATCAACCGCTAGTGAGTCTCCGCTTTGCAGGGCAACGACCGTTGCTCCTGGCTTAAGATCAGAGAGTGCGAAGAGTTCGTTTGAATGCGGAGCTATGGTCAGGCTATCCGATAAAATTTTTTTGCCATTGCGAGATATTTTAATTGGTATTGTTTTCTTAGAATCGATATAATTTTTAATATTGCATGTGTAGCCATACCCGTCTCCTTTCCGCTCCAGTTTACCATAAGTAATTCCAATGTTATCAGCATCGTGCCCAACCTGTTTGTACGTCACATCGATTCCCGCAGCATTCGCAAGCATCTTCGATGCTGCTATCGAGTCGGAATCGATATTTGAGAAATCAGAGATCACAACGATTGCGCCCTTCTCAGCCCCGATTATGCTCTTTGCAAGGAGGATTGCGTCGCCAATATTTGCTGTGGTCGCACATGGCTTCAGGTGCTGCAATGCAACCGTTGCATCAGACCGGCTCCCTTCCTGCAATGCGACGACCGGAACATTCTTTGCCAGGATGATGCTTGTTTTTCCACTCACAAACCGGGTCGCAACATCCCTTGCACGATCGAATCGGCTCGGATGTTCTGCCTGCATCGATGCGGATGCATCGAGGATGATTGCGGTATGGTCAGCGCGCACGGTCTCCTTTGCAACATAGTATGGCGATGCCATCGCAAGTGTCAGCAGGATCAGAAAGAGCAGCTGCATGATCATCAATGGATCCCTGACGATCTTTTTCAACATCGTCTGGTATCGCTGCTCCTTTCGTTCCATATCCAGAATAAACATCAGCGATGGGATTTTTATATCCCTGGGCTTTGGTTTGATCAGATATAGAATTATGATCGGAATAAGACTTGAAAAACCAAGAAGCGCCAGCGGATTTGCAAATGGCATCCGATCACCTTTATCTTGCCTTCACAGCCTCAAAGAATGCATCAAATATCGGAACGTCCGTTCCGAACGAGAGAAAATCCGCCCCGATATGCATACATGTCTCTCTTATCCCTCCGAAATGATTATCGAGCAGCGTTCTATACTCCTCTTTTAGTTTTGGACTGATATACGTCTTTCTGACCTCACCAGTCTCCATATCGTATAATTTCACATCCCCTTCAATGGTGAGATTGTATTCGGCAGGATCGAAGACCGAGATTATAATCAGATCATTCGCTGAAAGCCGGTATAAACCCGCACGTATCGAGTCGAGATCGGTTAAAAAGTCAGATATGACGATGACAATCGATTTTGACCGGATCATCTTCTCGTACTGCATGGTGCAATGATCGAATCTCGTTTTTCCATCTAATTGAATTTGATTCAATTTGTCGATCGTATGAAGCAGAAATCCCCTACCTCTTTTCGGAGGATTGATATCGATATTCTCTCCAAACGTGGATATTGCGAATTTCTCGTTCTCTCTTGTCACCAGATAACCGAACCCGCAGGCAAGCATCGCGGCATAATCGAATTTTGTTATACCGTTGCTCGAAAAATCCATGCTTTTGCTTGAATCAAGAAGTATGTGTGTGGTTACATTCTTCTCTTCCTCGAACTTGCGTATATACAGTTTGTCTGTCCTTCCATACACCCGCCAGTCTATCGTCCTGATGTCATCGCCTGGCATATACTCGCGGTATCCAACGATCTCGATTCCTTTTCCCTGCAATACCGACCGCCTGCTGCCAGCATACACGCTCGACACACGCTTGCGCACCATGAGCGAGAATCGGTTCAGTTGATTGAAGAAATCGGTGTCGATCATTGTGATTGATTATATGATCTGGGTATGATAAAGATGATGTTTTCCGCAACCTTATTAAACATCGATTGAACAGTACTAGTGATGAAAAGACTACTATTGATCACAATCATTGCGATCTCACTTGTGATAACCGGA
>Ga0209834_10001664_pt1 | contig 12215 bp, 9 predicted proteins | sample Mar14236cmmetaG_FD_184134 | JGI IMG/M metagenome (GOLD analysis project Ga0209834, IMG submission 184134) | Marine hydrothermal vent microbial communities from Guaymas Basin, Gulf of California to study Microbial Dark Matter (Phase II) - Marker... ...
TCTTATACCGAGTTTTTTGAATTCTTTTGATACCTTCTTTCCTGCGCCGAGGGCTGTGGCGTAAACAAGCCATTCTTTCCATATTGATATGTCCTTGCTTTCATATTTCTTTAATTGAGCAATCTCGAGCAGGAATCGCCTGAAGGAGTCCCATTCCATCTTTTCCTTATAGTATTCCTTCTTCCAGCGCCCGAAAAGGGTTGGAGGGGCAGAAACCGTGGAAAGGAACTGGATGAAAAAGAGAAATGAATATGAGAATGATTCGAACAGCACGGGATATTTGTCAAAGTAGGACATGTAAAGGAAAAATGAAATGATGAATATCAGAAATGCAATTGAAGAAAATATTGTCATTGAAAGGCGGCCATTTATTATGAATTCTTTTGCATCTCTGACGCTGTAGAGACCTCCCATCTCGTTGCTCAGGGCCGTTATTCTGCTGGCGCTTTCTATCTCATTTATTTCATCTTTAAATGAATTCAATGAAAAAATTCCGTTTTCAGAATGCCTTTCCAGAAAAGAGACGACTTTGCTTTCGTAGTCGTCCAGCCCATCTTTTTTCAATATCTTTATTTTTATATCATCTCCGTTTTCAATTTCTATTATTTTTCTAACGTGCAAATCAAGCAGAGTCGCATAAAATCCGTCTTTATCAAAATGTGTTGCACTCCCCTTAAAAACCAAATTGACACGCCAGGGCTTTCTTTTTTTGGGGACGAAACTCAAATATTTGGGTACAACAAATTTCTTCTCTCTCCCGGAGAGGTAGTATATCAGCAGCAAAATGGCAGGAAATAAAAAAACCATGCCTTTCATGAGATAAGAAAACGCCTCTGCAATCTTGTAACCGGTGTAATATCTCTCATTGGCACTTATTGTTTTTTCTTTAACGTTGTTCGTCTCATACAAAAATCTTTGATTTGATGAATTTAATAGAAGTTCTACCTCAAGCAATCCGTTTTTCTGGCTTTTTCCTTCCAAAATGTACCTGCTCCCGTCTTTCTCTATGCTGAATTGCGGATGGGAAAAAATTTTGCGTATTGTGCCACTGCTGTTGTCCAGAACTATCTTAAAATTTTTATACGGAACGTGCTGCCCTGCAAATTTTATATTCATATGGTACAGCTCGCCATCATATTCTACAGGAGGGTATATCCTGTATGAATAATCTATCTCATATCTTCCTCTTTCATATCCATCCGGATTGTAGCAGCCAGCCTCGTTGAGATACGCCTTTTCACGGATTATATCCGAGTATATCCCACTGGAGTAAACATTGCCATAGTAGTCCTTTACATACGGAATATAGGAGCAATTCATGTCGATTAATTGCACGAACGGCTCATTGAGGCTTTTGTTATATAACAAAGGAACATCCCATACGCGGTACAGCATTGTAAAATCGCTTTTTACATCATATGTATAACTTTCATTCAGAAATCCGTCTGGCGAGAAACAAGCTCTGTATTCGTCAACAGTCAAACCTCCTCCGTACTCAAAATAATTTATAGCATGATAACCTGAAAAAGCAATTGTTATGGACGCTAAAATAAAAATGGAGAGCAGCCAGCCTTCCTTCAAGCTTCCCACCTTAGAGATGGCTCGCCTTCTTCAAACTCCAGATATTCCATCTTTCCGAATGAAAACATCGATGCAACCATGCTTGATGGCACTACATCTACCATCGTATTATACTCCTGAACAATATTATTGTATGTATACCTGTGCCTTGCTATTTCGTCCTCTATGCTGGTTGTTGCATCCATTAATTTTTTCACGCTTTCCGATGTTTTCAACTCCGGGTAATTTTCAACTGCCACTTTTATATCCCCGAGTATTTTCCTGCTAGCATCCTCTATCTTTTTGATATCCTTTGCATCTCCTTTCATCACATCGCTTCTCATTTTCGTTATGTTTTCAAGGGTCGATTTCTCAAATTTTGCATAGCTTTTCACGCTATCGACAAGCTCGGAAAGCATGTCGAGCCTTTTCTTCAGAGCAACCTTTATCTGCCCCAGGGTGGCATCGCCGGCATTCTTCAGCCTTTTAAATTTGTTGTAGATTGCTACGATGTATAAAGAAAAAATTATTATTATGGCTAAGAGAACAGCCCCTGTTATTAAATATATCATAAATTGAAATTAAATGAGCCTTTAAAAGATTATCTGAATTGTTCGTGTTCGTGCGCGCAATCACGGAGAATAAAAAAATGCTTATATAATCTGAACAATTTATGCGGCAATGAACGAGCCGCAGCTGAATATCGAAAAGGGAGAGGTGCGCAAAGGACTGGTGAAGTGTGCAGAGCTGGAAGACGGGAATCCTGTAACAATACCCTACTTTGTCATGAGAGGAGTAAAGAAAAAGCCTGTTCTGCTGTTAAATGCGGCGCTGCACGGCGACGAACTTAATGGAATTGAGGTCATAATGCGCATTTTCGAAAAAATAGACCCCATGAAGCTTAATGGAACGATACTTGCTGCGCCGATTGTAAATACCCTTGCTTTCAAAGCGAGAGATAGAATGGACCCTGTTGACAAAAAAGACCTCAACCGACTTTTCCCCGGCAAAAAGGACGGTACAGTCACAGAAAGAATAGCATACCATTTCTTCAACAAGTTTGTTAAAAAAGCAACTTTCGGGATAGACCTCCATACAGGCATGAAGGGCCATCTGCTCGTTCCCCATCCGAGGGTGAGAGTGTTTGACAATTCATCTCCTCCTCTTGAATATCCGCAGGCTCTCGGAACAGAGATAATTTTTTACCATGAGGGTAAAAAAGGAATGCTTAACATACAGGCGGAAAAAATAGGCATACCCATTGTATGCTTTGAAATAGGAGAGGCAGGTCGCCTTGACGAGTATTACATAAACGAGGGTTTTAAAGGAGTAACGAATTTTATGAAATACTTCGGCATGATTGACGGAACTCCGGAAATGCCGGAAAAGCAGATTTTGCTTAAGGATTACATGGAAATTCCTGCAAAGATGGGAGGGTTTTTCCATCCCAAGGTAAATGCAGGAGACGTTATCAAGAAAAACCAGGTTGTTGGTATAATAAGTTCTCCGTTTTATAATGAAAGATATTATGTGAAAGCATTGGAAGATGGGGTTATAATAGGCATACGCACCCAGCCCATTGTGCGGCCTGGAACAACTGTTGCATGGTTCATGACATTTGACCAGGGGAAGATCCTGCCAAGTCTGAAAAGAAGGAAGGTAGTGGAGAAATCCTCCAGAACATTCTCGATGGTGCAGAAGAAAGGGGTAGAGTTTAAACAATAGGCTCGTTTTTCCTGGTGTGCTCCCATATTTTATTGACCAGAGATGCCACCTTCTCATCCACTGAGCCGCTGCTCTTCCCGTACCACCTCCTTATGACGTCGCCGCTTGTTCTCCTCTTTTTCACCCTTCTCTTTATTATATTCAGATATCGGGGGTTGCATCCGAGAGTTTTTATTCCCTTTTCTGCCTTCTCAATGCCATTCATGAGGTAATCTTTCACATCTATTGATTTGCCGTTCCATATGAATTCTCCCCTCAATGATTTCTTTATTGCTTCTATTCTATTTATTTCAATTTCTTTCAGTGAGGGAAATTCCTGCCTGCTCCATGTCTGTGCATATTTCAGCCTGCCTATGGTGTATTCTATAAGAGCCATGTTTTCCTTAATTGTACACTGCATTGGGTAAACCCTGTTCTCCACCCTGAAGGGTATCTCGAATCTTATGCGTGCATCTTCATGCCTTTCTTTCACCATATCTCTGAGAGTTGCGCCCATAACATACGGGAAGGAGGTAAGATAGTCGCCGTAGTCCATCAGGGATGATATGGGGTATCTTTTCAGGCGGGGGAAGCCGGCATTGCCCCCGTCCGCCTGCTCGTAAAGCAAAAGGCGGCTTTCCTTGTAGTCAAGAATTTCCCCTGCCATGATGGGGCTGTTCGCAGATATGGCAATGTACTCCGGAATGGTATAAAGCAGTCTGTTGAATTTATCAGCAACGTCATCTGGCGACTTTCCCTGTATATGGAGATGAACAGATTGTATGCAGAGAGCAACATGCTCTGCCTTGATTTTTTTACTGCCGACCTTTATCGGCGGAAACTGGGAGCGCCATGAAGCCATCTTTTTTGCCCTTGCAGTTTTCGATATCCAATTATCGGAAAAGGCAGAGGGATGCGGATTGGAACCAATAAGCAAAAATATGGCTTCTTTCCCGTGTATTTTCTCGGCAATATCCACTATGCTTTCAATGACATCCAGCAGATATTCCTCCATCTCTCTCAGAGCTTCTGTCGAGTATTGCCTCGGGAGAGTTCTTATCTCCAGCTGCGCTGCTCCTGCCTCCTCTCCGAACTCAAAATTGCGGTACATGCTATTCAGTTCTGGAATTAATTCGGACGTTTCGAGAGGCTTTCCCTCTGTGTCTGTGAGCACTCCTTCGAGCTCCATGCCGAATACATAATCTTCGGTATGGTAACCGTGCTCATCCCATGTTTTAAGATACTCCCTCAGATCATCAATTGTTTTGAGTTCCATGGTATACCCCCGGCAGGCATTACTGCCTGCCGTTATATTTTGACGGTTCCTTTAGCTTTATTCCGCCCTGAACTGTGAGGCAATTTTAACGTATCTCTCAACCTCCTTTTTGGAGATTGGAGCTACTTTTTTCAGCGCCTCTTCAAAGTGCTTTGCCTTGACCTTAACTTTCTTCAGCTTCTCCTTTTCTATCGCACCGCCCTTGTTTATATGCTCCCTTATGGCATTCATGACTGCCTCGTTGCACAGCGTTGCAATGTCCGAGCCTGTATATCCCTCCGTCTTTTCAGCAAGTTTGTCCAAATCGACATCTTTTGCAAGCGGCTTCTTCTTCGTATGTATGCGGAAGATTTCTTTCCTTGCCTCTTTATCGGGAAGCGTTACATATATGTGGCGGTCAAATCTGCCAGGTCTGAGAAGCGCAGGATCAATTATGTCGGGACGGTTTGTTGCTGCAATCACCGTCACATCCCTCAACTCCTCAAGCCCATCCAGCTCTGTCAGAATCTGGCTTATAACGCGTTCAGTCACGTGAGAATCGCTTGAAGACCCTCTTGTGGGCGTTATGGAATCGATTTCATCGAAGAATATGATGCATGGCGATGCCTGCCTCGCCTTCCTGAATGTTTCTCTGACAGCCTTCTCACTCTCTCCGACCCATTTTGAAAGGAACTCTGGCCCTTTCACGCTTATGAAGTTTGCCTCGCTCTCAGTTGCGACTGCCTTTGCAAGCATCGTTTTCCCTGTTCCCGGTGGCCCGTAAAGCAGAATGCCTTTTGGTGGGTTTGCATCCATGTGGTAGAACAAATCGGCGTATTTCATTGGCCATTCGACGCTTTCTCTCAACGACTGCTTTGCTTCTTCAAGTCCTCCTATGTCGTCCCAGTGCACGTTGGGGCTTTCTATAACAACTTCTCTCATTGCGGACGGGGTCATGGATTTGAACGCCTCGTAGAAGTCCTTCTCTGTGACCTCTATTTTATTCAGTATTTCGGCAGGTATGCTTTCCTTCTCCAGGTCTATCTCCGGAAGCACACGTCGGAGAGCGCGTATCGCCGCTTCCTTTGAGAGAGCCGCCAGATCGGCGCCTGAATAGCCGTGGGTTATACTCGCCAGCTTGTCTAAATCAACGTCTTTTGCGAGGGGCATTCCTCTTGTGTGGATTGTGAGAATTTCCCTTCTTCCTTTCTTGTCAGGTATGCCTACCTCTATCTCTCTGTCAAACCTTCCGGGGCGGCGCAGCGCGGGGTCTATATCATTTATGCGGTTGGTCGCGCCTATGACGACAACTTTTCCTCTCTCCTCAAGCCCGTCCATGAGTGCAAGAAGTTGTGCCACAACTCTGCGTTCCACATCTCCCTTCGTCTCTTCCCTCTTGGGCGCTATTGAGTCAATTTCGTCGATGAATATTATTGAAGGAGCGTTTTCCGATGCTTCTTTGAATATCTGCCTCAGATTCTCCTCGCTCTGTCCGTAGTATTTGCTCATTATTTCAGGACCGCTCAGCGTGTAGAAATTTGCATTTGTTTCGTTTGCGACTGCCTTTGCAATAAGCGTCTTGCCTGTGCCTGGCGGGCCATGGAGCAGCACCCCTTTTGGCGCTTCAACACCTATTTTTTCAAACAACTCAGGATATTTCAACGGAAGCTCAATCATCTCCCTTACCTGTTTTATCACGTCTGTCAGGCCGCCTATATCTTCGTATGTTATGCGAGGTATTTTCATCTCCTGCTCCTTTGCGGGTTTGTCGCTTATGCTTATTTCCGTTTCTCTTTCTATTATTGCTGCGTCTCCGACGGGAGAAAATTTGGTGACAGCAAGGTCAATTTTTCTTCCCATGACGTTGAGTTCTATGATATCTCCTTTTGTGATGACCCTGCCTTCGAGTATCTGGGATAAATATTCTTCACCGCCAACTATTCTCAACTCTTCTAAAGGAGCGAGAGTTACTTTTTGAGCACTTTTTGCAATTGCTTTTTTGATTGTGACCTTATCGTCAATACCTGCCCCGGCATTTCGCCTTATAGCCCCTTCTATCCTTATTATGCCCTTTCCGTAATCTTCCGGATAGCCGGGCCAGAACAGACATGCTGTCTTTTTCTTTCCTTCTATGATTATTACGTCACCTGCTGTGAGCCCTAATTTTTCCGCAATTTCAGGGTCAACTCTGCCTATGCCTCTTCCGACATCTCTCGGCTTTGCTTCTGCTACTTTTAACATTACATTCTCTTTCATTTTTATCACCTCATTATTATTCTTTATTATTTTCTCTTTACTTATATATTATCTATTCTTTATTTGTATTTATATTCTTTACTTATATCCACTTATTATGCTTTTTACTTACTATGCCCCAGCGATGGTTGGCATCAGGAATAAATAAAAAGGAAGAGAGGGCTTATTCGATGCTTATCTTCTTGCCCTTTTTCTTCGGCTTCGCTTTCTTCAGCTCTATGTCCAGTACGCCGTTCTGGTAGCTTGCCTTTGCAGAGTTTGCATCAACCTCGCATGGCAGTTCCACTTCCTTGTAATATTTTCTCTTATCCTTGTCAACTTTGATGGTCAGTGTATTCTCTGTGATTTCCAGGTCAATGTCTTTCTTGTCCACGCCTGGCACTTCCGCAGTCACGCTTATTGTGTCCTTTCCTTCGATTACGTCAACAAGCGGCTCCCTGCTCTCGAGCTGCTGCGGCGCGGCGCCAGCTCGTGGAACATTTCCGAATTCCTGGAAGTGCGGCTTTCCGTCTGGCCCAACTCTGAGAGACCAGCCGTAGACGTAGGGACCGCCTTTTTCAGGGGATGGAAGTTTGCCGCTCATTGCCTCTCTGAACACACGGTTCATGTACTGCTGAGTTCTTTTGAACTGTTCCTCGAATTCGTCGAATATATCTGATGTGAACGGGAAAGCCCATCTGCGTGAAATGTCATCAAACCATTCATCAAAGATATCTCCCTCATCTTCCTCATCTTTTCTTCTTATTTTCCTTACCATTTTCATCACCTCCATGCTTTTGGCATAGATTACAAAACAGTATATCAGTTCTACTATAAATACTTTTCGGTTGGGGATTATGCCACGAAAATCAGAAGAGTATTGCCCTTATTATCTGAAGCAACACCCTATTGAGCCCATGAGAAATCCATGGCCCTATTATATTTTTCGTTTTGTGGGCTATGATTGCAAGAAGTATGCCCTGCGCAATTGTGGATATCATGAAGAGGGATGCGTAATGCTGGGGATGGACAATTATGTACGAAACGATTGATGTGGCGTATGCAACCTTGATATCTGTTATTTTCCATAAATACAGAATAAGCACGCCTCTGAAAAGGAACTCCTCATTGAAAGCATCCAGAAACATTATTGCATTCCAGGATAGCGAGACATGTGCGTTCTGTCCCCATAATGCAATTAGTCCCAGGAGAAGGGTTATCACAAGCGCACCAATGCCCAGAATTATGCTCTTGCCCATCCCCTCCTTCCTTATGCCGAATCTTGTCAATGCATCTCTGATGCTCCATTTCTCGAAGTATGAAATTGCAATTAGCGGAATGGCAGTGAATACTATGAGTTTTCCCAGGAAGTACCCGTAATAGGATAATTTGCCTTCAAGATATATGACCACCTGATACGCCACGACCATGGAAAATGCGATGAGCGAAAGCACCAGCACTCTCTCAAAACTTTCTTTCTTCCATATGGCACAATAAAGCAGGGGTATGATTAGGGGGAAAAACATAAGAGTTACGGGAAGCATTTTATGTAAACATCAGAGGAATATTAAAGATTGCGATTTCTCAAATAATTTCTTAAAGGGTTTTGCCTTATAAATTCATGATAGCCCTTCTATCCCTGCTGCTTGTCGTGACATTTTCAATGCTCGTGGTCAGGATAGGGGCGGTGGCGCTGGAGATGACCGGCTTATCAAGAGATACGGCAAAATTTCAGGCGCAGTCTGCCTTTTCCGGCACGGGATTCACCACGTCCGAATCAGAATATGTTGTTTCACATCCTGTGAGGAGAAAGATTATCCGCATACTCATATTTGTCGGAAGCGCAGGTATAGTTTCCGCAATGGCAACTTTGCTTCTGACTTTTATCGGAAGCACGAAAGAGGAGGCGACTTCAAGCCTGGCGTGGCTTTTTGTCGGACTGCTCATAATCTACCTTTTCGCCCGCTCGAAGCTTGTAGATAGAGGATTGAGATGGCTCATAAGCAGAGCCCTTGAAAAATTCACTAACCTGAAGGTATATGATTATGAGCAGCTCCTTGGTCTCAGCAAAGGATATTCAATAGGCGAATTCAAGGTCAGAAAGGGCAGCTGGATGGACGGCGAGAAACTGAAGAAGCTAAAATTTGATGAAGAAGGTGTTTTGGTGCTTGGCATATACAGGAAAGTTGGTGATGAGGAGAAATATTTTGGCACTCCGGGCGGAGAGACGGAACTCATGGAAGGAGACATAATCATATGCTATGGGCCCGAAGAAACAATAAGAGAAATATCATGCAGATTGAAGGGGAAGGAGGGAAACCGCCAGCACAGGGAAGCAGTGAAAAAGGAAAAAATCAGAAGGAAAGCAGAAGAAAAAGAAATGGAGGAGGCGCAGGGATAAGAGAAAGAAAGCATTGGATTTCTATACGCCATCTCTCTACCTTTATTTCTTGTATTTTCTGCCCTTTTCTTGCACAATTCTCATGACCTCCTCCTTTAAAATCTGATATATCAGGGAGCCGTCTGCTTTTCCCTTCATTTTTTTCATTGCAATTCCCATGAGCGGGGATATGGCGTCTTCCCCTTTCTCCGCCACAATGGACGCATGCTCCTTTAAAATGCTTTTTATCTCCTTTCTCAAATCTTCCTTGTTCATTGCTTCTATCCCGCATTCCTTTATTATCTCCTCCAATGAAGCATCTGGTTTCCCTGCCCAGCACTCCATGATTTTATCTATTCCATCCTTCGAAAACATTCCCTTTTCCAGACCTTCCAGCACTTCGTCAATGCGCCCGGCCAGATTTTTGATATCATGCCCTTTCCTTTCTATCTCTGGCAGGACGTGAAGCAAAATTCTCGCTATTGCCTTTGGCTCATGTTTTTTTACGAGGGGCTCAAATAATTCGTCTTTGCCCCCATAAACAATCTGCTCCGCCTCATCCTTTCCGAGCCCGTATTTCTCGTATCTCAAAATTTTATCATCAAACGTTTCCGGCAGCTCGCTTTTCAACCTTTTTATTCTGTCAGGTTCAATAAACACAGGAGGTACATCTGTTTCGGGGTACATTCTCTCTGCACCTGCTATGGGACGCATATACTTCGTTGTTCCGTCTGGCAGCGCTTTCCTTACCTCTCCTTCCATGTCAAATGCCATTGCAGCGCGGGTAATGACCGCCTCAATGCATGTCCTTGCCACTTTTTTCTCGCCTGAGGAAATCACAAAAGCGTCCATATTGCGGCATCCGATTTTTTCCCTCACCATCTCGACCTCTTTTTCAGAAATCCCGTAGTTTGGCAGCTCGTCCGAATGCATGATGCCGCCGCCTGCCGCCTCCGCAGCCGCCGCAAATTCCTTCCCCAGGCGATTTTTTTTGTCCCTCACGCCGCCTATAACCCCTTCAAAGCCGGGAAGGCGGGCAGCCATGACCGTGCCTTTGCCTTTTCTTATGACTTCCGATTTTGTATTTGCAAATATGCTGCTTACATCCGCTATTTCCGCCTTTTCAATTTCATCCTTTGTTGTCCTCTGACGGAGCAATTTTTTAACCTCCACCATCTCCAGCTGCCGTTCAACCTCGTTTTTCAGAATTCTGGATATGCTTCTCAACTCCTGCACGCCTTTTATTTCAACCCTGTTCCCTCCTTTTATGGAGACATTCAAGTCCTGGCGTATGGTGCCTATGCCCCTCTTCACCTTCTTTGTCGCTCTCAAAATTTTTCCTATCGCAAGCGCCACTTCTTCTGCCTCTTCTGGCGATTCGATTTCCGGGGCAGTTGTGATTTCGACAAGGGGTATGCCCAGGCGGTCGAGCGCATATTTTACAGCATTTCCTTCCTCCCCGATGCGGCGGGCCGCATCCTCTTCAAGGCAGATTGTTTCTATGCTTATTTTCCCAACTTTCCCTCCGAGGGCGACAAGGGCTGTCCTCTGAAATCCGCTGGTTGTGGAGCCGTCTATGACTATTTTTCTCATAAAATGGAGCTCATCGACGATTTTTGCGTTCAGCATCAGAGCCGCTTCAAGGCAGATGTCTATTGCTTCCTGGTTTGCTTCATGAGGCGGTTCCTCGTCTGCCTCGACCAGGCATGTTGACAGCGACGAAGCCATGTAAATGAAGCGTTTTTTCTTCCCTGCCTCGGCAAGAGCAGCTTTGTCCATGCCGCCAAGTTCCGAGCGGGTTGGGACAAGCTCCCTTTCGAAAGAATAGTCGAACTCATCTGTCAGCACGGAAGGGCATTTGCAGAATAATTTGTGGGTATCTAGCTGCTGGTGTACCTCAAGCCCTGCTTTGAACCCCAGCTTTCTGTAGTCCATTTAAAGCAGCAAATCTTTATTCACAAGGACAAGAGTCCTTCCGATGAATATGTGCGTGTCGGGCATTAACGGGCGTATGATGCTCATATGGATGCCTATGAATCCAATCATGAATCCGCTCTGCCTCCCTATCATGTCCCAGAAATCAATTCTCGGAGGTATCAGATGCTCGTTTCTAACAAGAGTGTAACTGAAGCTGTTGTATTTCCACCATATCGGCCGGAGGAGCATGCCTACATATGTCTGCCTGGTTATGCCAAATGGCAAACTCTTCTGGAAAGGAACGCACGCAACTCCATGCCCGTAGCTGAATATGTGCGAAAATACGCTTATCTTTGTCCACGGAGTGATGTAAGCATCTATTATATCCTCTATTCTGTCAAGCAGGTATGCAAAAATCTTCAGCCAGCTCATGCATGCAATATCGGTCGTAAGGATGGCTTTTGCATTCTCAACATCCTCAGGTGTTAAAGCCGCTTTCAGAAGACGCAAATCATTGTTTATTCTGGCAATGGCTTTTATCACGGCATCTGCCTGTGCCGGTGAAACAGAGTCCACTCCCTCAAAGGCACCATCCTCCCTGAAAATCGTATATCTTATTTCCACCTTTTCATTTGAGTCGCTGGCAGAAGCCCCGACAGGCATCAAAACAGAGGGCATCACGAGCAGGGCAGCAGCAAGAAAAATAGCAGATAACTTTCCCACCTTCATTTCAATCACATAAATTAATCCTCATTCATTATTTATGAATTTCGTAGTCAGAATCGATAGCTTAATAAATTGCATCATATTAACTAAAATCCGTAAAACCCGAAAATGTTAATAGCGGGGTGGGGTAGTCAGGAAAACCCGTCGGGCTCATAGACCCCCTTTCTTAGGAAGAAAGGTGTTTCATCCCCAAAGAAAGGGTTGAGGAACCCGAAGATCCGTGGTTCAAATCCACGCCCCGCTACTGATTTTTTACTGGATTTGTGAGAGTATTTCCATGAATAATACTGTTTATCCATCCCAGAAAACCACCGCTTAAAGAGGTGGCGAAGATTTCAGAAAGTGATTGGGAGGGAGTAGGATGCAAAAGGTTTTATTCTGTAAAAAGATAATATTTGCATGGAGTTAGAAAGAAAATTAAAAGATGCAATGATCGAT
>Ga0209834_10001669_pt1 | contig 12196 bp, 10 predicted proteins | sample Mar14236cmmetaG_FD_184134 | JGI IMG/M metagenome (GOLD analysis project Ga0209834, IMG submission 184134) | Marine hydrothermal vent microbial communities from Guaymas Basin, Gulf of California to study Microbial Dark Matter (Phase II) - Marker... ...
TGTTGATCCGGATACGCTTATTAACCGGCCGGGAGTATGGACTGCTTGGCCGGGCGAATACAATACCAATATGGGAAGCAATGTGTTTTTAGCCGGCAAAGACTTCCCCGTTCCCGAAAAAGATTTTAGCGGAGTAATCGCCGATTTAGCGTTAATGAAGCAAGCGGCTAATGACAGCGGCACTTATTTTGATGATTCTGGAGCAGGAAGGCACATTATTTTGAAAACGGACGGAAATTTTGATATTCGGACAGTTCAAAATTACGACCAGTGTTTTAATCACATAACCAGCTATTCCGGCGGCTGGCAGACATATGCTATCCCCGACAGCGGAGTAATTTTTGCGGAAGACAATGTATGGCTGGAAGGAAAAGTTAACGGAGATAAAGTGACGGTAGTGGCAGCTGATCTAGTCGGAGGGAACAGCCCTAATGTTTTCATTGAACACGATATAGAATATACAAATTATGACGGAAGTGATATTATTGGCATTATAGCCGAGAATGATATTGAAATAATCAGAGATAGCGAAAATGATTTAAGGATTGACGGAGCGCTTATCGCCCAAAGCGGAAGAGTGGGCCGTCTGCATTATCAATGGTATTGCAAATCCTGGTGGTGGTGGATTTGCACCCAAGCATGTTCTTGCAATGATCATAAAAACACCATCACAACATATGGATCAATGGCTACCAACAAAAGATATGGATTCGCTTATACGGACGGCACGGGATATACTAATAGAAATTTGATATACGACAACAATTTATTATATTACCCTCCTCCTTATTTTCCAACGGGTACGGAATATTCTCTGGATCTTTGGGACGAAATGTAAGTCGCGAAACTCGCAATTTGTAACTTATAACTCAAGAAACCCCCCTTTAATCCCTTCCTTAGTAAAAGGAGAAGAGGAAAAGAATTTCTAATTTCTAGCTACAAGTTGCAGGAAGCGAGTCGCAAGTTATTTATGGGTTTTCTAAATAAAAAAATATTTAATTTTTCAAACAGCGCTTTTGGACTGGATTTGAGCGATCTTTCGGTAAAAGCGATTCAGTTTGAAAAAAAAGGATCTCAGGATAGAATAAGAAGCTTTGGGATGGTGGATATTCCACAAGGAGTTATTTCCAATGGAGAGGTTCTCAAAAAAGAAATAGTGGTATCAAAAATAAAAGAACTTCTTCAAAAAACCGGACCTAAAAAACTAAATTCAAACAAAGCGATTTGCTCTTTACCTGAAACGAAAGCCTTTCTGCGTTTGATTAATTTTCCTAAAATGAAAGAAGAAGAAATTAAAGAAGCGATTAAGTGGGAAATAGAAGCTAATATTCCTTTGCCGCTGGAACAGGTTTATTTTGACTGGCAATTGCTAAATAAAAATTTCAGCAAGAATAAAGACGGGAGCAGCGCTTTAATAGCGGCTATCTCAAAAGATGTGACCGACCAGTTTTTGGAAATATTAGAGGCAGCCGGATTAGATCCAATCGGACTGGAGATTGAATCCATGGCTCAAGTCCATAGCCTTATAAAAGAAAATGAGCGCGGAAAAACAATATTGATAATTGATATTGGAGACCGCAGAACCAGCTTCATTATACTGGCTGAAAATATTCCTTGTTTTACATCTAGCATTCCTTTTTCCGCCGGTTTATTAACAAACTCTTTATCTAAAGCGCTAAAGCTTTCTTTTAATGAAGCAGAAAAAGTAAAGCTAAACTATGGCATAGGGTCATTTGCGAAAAAAGACCCTGTTTTTAAAGCGGTAAGCCCGGCCCTAAAAAATCTGGTTTTTGAAATAGAAAGATCAATGAATTTTTACATTACCGAACTTAAATATTCAGTTTCTATTGATCGAATCATTCTCTGCGGTGGCGGAGCGCTTACTAAGGGTTTGGTGCCTTACTTGTCAAAAAAAATAAATAAAAAAATAAATTTGGGCGATCCTTGGATAAATTTGGATCTGGGGAACCAAATTCCGCCCATACCTAAAGACCAGTCAGTTAAATATTCTACCGCTGTCGGACTGGCGTTAAAAGGAATGAATTATGAAAATTTACCTTAATCTTCTTCCTGAAGAAAGAAAGAATAAAATCAAAAGAAAAAAGCTTGTCCGCTTAATTATGGGGCAATGGATGCGTCTGTTTTTTGTAGTTTTAATTTTTATCAGCACTTTACTGAGTTTTAATTTTGTGCTAAAAATGCAGCTGGGCGCGTTAGAAATTACTCGCTCGCTTGAAGAATCACGGGAAGAATTTCAGAAAATAAGCCAATATGAAGAAACTTTTAAAAAGACAAATAAGCAAATAGCTTTTATTTCTAATATTCAAGCCGGGCATTTTTATTGGTCGGAAATATTATCAAAATTAGAAAGAGCTGTTTCGGATGAAATATCCATCACGGGCTTAACCGCTGAAAATAATCAAATTTTGCTGACAGGAAAGGCTAAAACCAGAGATGATTTGGTAAAATTTAAAAATATTATTAATAATACTGATTGTTTCAATAGCGCGAAAGTGCCGGTTTCCAATTTCATAGCTAAAGAAAATATTGATTTTCAAATGGATATTGAGTTAAGCGAAAATTGTCTTAAAAACTGATGAATATTTTTTGGAAAAAATATAAAGAATACGCAATTCTAATTATTGTCCCGGTGATTTTGGGAGTGATTTCCGCTTTTATTATAAGTTACTTGGCGGAAGAAATATCTGCCAAAAATGACAGCATTGAAAGAGAAATAATTGACCACGAAGAGCGAGAGAAAAGATTGAAAGAAATTTCCAGCCTTGAAAAGCAATTTGAAATGATAGAAAAAGAGAAAAGCAAGTTGGAAGTTTTCGTGTCGCGCGATCAAATAATTACTTTAATAAAGAAACTGGAAGAAACAGCTGAAGAAACAGGCAATGAAGCAGCCATTGAAGAAGTTGAGATTCAAGATGAAAATTCAAAGAAAGAGCTGAAAAATAAAAGCGCGGCTGGCGGCGCGGGAAAAGACAAAAAAGAGTTCAGCTTTCCCAGCGACAATTATATAAAAGTGAAAGTAAGCCTTCGGGGAAGCTATAATGATGCTGTAAATTTTATCAGGAAAATAGAAAATATGAATTATTGCTCCGACATAATTTTTTTTCAATTGCTGGTTGAAAAAAACGAGCTTGCCGGCCAGCTTTCCGGATCATATTCAAAAAAAAGCGGTTTCCTTGTGGGAAAAAATCCGAGTATTAAAAATAGCAAAGGCGAGATTGCCACGAGAGAAAGTACGGGAGAGGCTCTAATCAAATCTGTCTTAGAAATAGTATTCTATCTTAATGAATAAAGATGAAATGAATAATTTATTTAAATTTAAAAAAGGAAAATTAAGTCCAAAAAAAATAGCGATAAAAATTTTTTGGTTTTGGGTTAAGCGCCGTGAAATATTTTTTATCGCTGTTTCATTGACGGTTTTCGGGCTAGGCCTCTATTTTTCTTACGTGAGCTTATATAAGAATTCATGGAATGAAGAAAGGAAAAATCGATATATTAGTTCTCAAAGACAGGAAATAAGTTTCAAGGAGAAAAACTTTGCACAAGCTATAGAAAATATTGACAGGAAAAAAGAAAATTACCAAAAAGATTTTTCGCCGGTTAAAGATATTTTTAAACCTTTGGAAGAATAATACTTTTATCAAAAGTGCCCGGATAGTCGGCTTGGTTCAAAAACTTATTCATCTTTTTCATCTGTGCCCCTACCAGGAGTCGAACCTAGATTGTCAGCTTAGAAGGCTGCTGCTCTATCCATTGAGCTATAGGGGCGTTGTGCATCCAGAGGGATTCGAACCCACGACCGTCTGGTTAAGAGCCAGCTGCTCTGCCAACTGAGCTATGGATGCATTTTGAGCGCATAGAAAATATTATCAAGATTTAAGCGGGCAGTCAATGTTTTAGCAATTAGTAATTTTTTTTCTTGTATTCTTTCCATTGTTTTTTAGACCAGTTTTCAGGTTTTTCGGTGAGCTTTGTTTCTTGTCCGGGATGGGGATATTTGTTCGGGGAATCGTAGTTACTATTAAATACATCGTTAATTATTAAGCTTTTTTTTGCATCGTAAACCTTTTGAGTGAAAGTGGTTTTCATTGATCCATCTGAATTTCGTTGAATAATTTTAGGCCCGATTGTTTCAATCTTTCTTCCGTCATCTATTCCGTAGAAATAAAAAGCGAGCTTAGTTCCTTTAATTTCAGTTTGAATTAAAATATATCCCGGCGTGTTATTTATAAAACGAAGATCGGGGCGGGGGATATACACGGTGGCATCCAGTCCTTGAGGATTATAATAATGCACGGGGTAAGCGTGCGGGCGCCGGGCGGTTATTTTTAACCCGCTGTAAATGGCAGCGCGGAAAATGGTGGTGGAAACTTGGCAAATTCCTCCTCCAAAAGCCGGCTCAGTTTTGTTGTGTTTAATTACCAATTCAGGCAGATAGCCGTTTTTTTTATTCACTTCGCCCAGAGTATCTATAAAAGAAAACTCTTCTTTTGGTTTAATTAATGTTCCATTAAAACGGGCGGAAGCGATTTTAATATTATGAACTCTGCTTTTGGTTGATCCTCTGAAATCCGAAGTTCCTTTCCCAATTAAAGCGTTTATGCCTAATTGGTTAACATTTTCAGAGCTTATTTCAGGCCTTAAAATTTCATAGGCTAAATTTATATTTTGAACATTCGCATCATTTTTTAAAAGAGCTTTAGCTATAATTTCAACGCTTTTCTCAGTATTTAGCTTAAAGCCATTATGGCTGAGAGAGAAAGTGGTAACTTTATTGTTTTCTATTTTGAATTTCGCGTCAATGGGGTTCTGATTAATTCTTTCTCCCAGACTTTCAAGAAAAGAAGATATTTTTTCTTTTTTGACAGAGGCTAATGATTTTTTTTTAATTTTATATTTATCCCTTTTGGTTTTAATAATGTCGCAGATAAGAAAACTGGAGCAATAATCAATATTTTCAATTTCTGTTTTATAATTATCAGAATATTCAAGAATGGGCGTTATTTCCAGCCAGCCGGAAAATTCTTCCGGCGGGACAATTTCTTTATGGCCATTTACCGTCAAATTAATTTTCTTAATTTTTAAGGAGTTATCAAAAAGCTCTCCCTCAATTTTATCTTGCGCGAAAGAATAACCAGCACTAAGCAAATGCGGTAAAATTAAAACAGAAACAAAAACAATAGAGAATTTTAGTCTCATAACTTAAGAATACTTTAAGCAGTGATTTTTTACAAGAAAAAAATTCCAATCTTAAATCAAGACCGGAATCCGGATTGGTTCGTAAAATTTTCTTTATGTCATTCCCGGCTTCCTGTCTGCCGCCAGGCAGGGATCGGGAATCCCTCTCATTTTAAGCGTAGATTCCGGATATTTCCCTTCGCTATCGCTGCGGAAAATTCCGGAATGACAATAGGTTAAGATTCCGGATATTTTCTCCGTTGCTACTCCTCCCGCTCAGCGGGACGGAATGACATAAAGCAAAACTGCAGATAATAATTTCTTACAGTTTAGATTGTAATTTAGAACCCTCGCACTTGAATTTTTTTAGCCTTGTTGGAAGACGCTTTAGGAAGTCGGATGGTAAGGATGCCGTTTTTTAAAGAGGCTTCCGCTTTCTCGGAAACGACATCCACCGGCAAAACGACCGAGCGGGAAAAGCCGCCCCAGTAGCATTCTTGATAATAGTAATTCTCCTCGTTTACTTCTTCTTCGCTGGTTCGCTCGCCTTTAATAGTTACCATATCGTTATTAATGGAAACATCCAAATCTTCCGGCTTTACTCCGGCGATAGTGGATTTAATTACAACATCACTTTCGGTCTGATAAACATCAATAGTAAGCTGGCCTTCGTTGCTTTCCGCAAGATTTTCTTCCGTGGAAGCGCCTAACGCATTTTCGGCGGGCATTGCTATTTCCGTTTCCTCATCTTCCATTTCAATATTCATTGTTTTATTATTTCTTTCATCGCCTTCAATTTTTTTTGCTCCGGTTAATCTTTCAAAAAATGATCTTTTTTCTTTTGCCATATAATTCTAAATTATTAAATGATTAAATTTGTTAAAATAAATTTCATACCGTCTTTATTATAAAGTAAGTTTTTTTAATTCGCAAGTTTTTTGTTAATATTCATAGTGTTTAGCGCAATAACAGCTGTTATTGCGCCCAGAAAAGAAAAAATTAAAAAATCAGTGAACTCATTTTGCCATATAATCAAAGCGTTATAAAAAAAGTGAATGGCGAATGCTATGATAATTGCTTTAATAAAAGTTATATGTTTTCCAGTTTTGCGGACAGCGACAAAATAACCGATTATTCCAGCTGTTAAGATGTGAATTAAAACCAGTCCGGCTATATTTTTTAGTTCAAAAGATGGATTTGGATTGGCGGGAAACTTTCCGTAAATTAGCGCTAATTCCACCAAAGAGAAACCCAATCCCACTAGCAAAGAATTGGCTATCAGTGATCGCTCATAAGAAAATTTTTCTATTCTGTTGGCAATTACCAGATATTTAAAAATCTCTTCCATTAAAACGGAAGCAATCAAAATAAAATTTAGAGGCGGCGAGAAATCCATAGATAGCTCTTTTCCGGGACCGAGTAAAATAGGAACCAGTGTTGAAATTAAAATTCCTAAAAATAAAGCGCCAGCCGCTGCGATTATTCCCCACAAAATTGATTCAATCCATCTCATTTTTTTAAACTTTCTAAATATTTTTCTATCTCCCGGATTTTCACTTTAGCCTTTTTTAAATTCTCCTTCCCCTGAAGGACTATTTCTTTAGGAGCTTTTTCTAAAAAGCTTTTATTTTTTAATTTTCTTTCTAATCCATTAGCGTATTTTTTCAAATTTTCCAGCTCTTTTTTGTTTTTAGCTTTTTCTTTTTCAATATCAATAAGGCCGGTCAAAGGAACATAAATATTTATGCCGGCGACAAATTGATGGGCGGAATTTTTCGGCTTTTTTCCTGATTCCGCAATCTCCAATTTTTCAACATGTGTTCGCAAATTTTTTATGAGAATTTCGTTTTCTTTGATCGAAGTCGCAATTTCTTTGTCGGTCTGTACGATTACTTTAATTTTTTTGCCGGCTGGGATTTTGTTTTTAGTTCGAATATTGCGGATGGCAATGATAATTTCTTTTATCAAATCAAAATTCTCTTTACCATCAATAATATTTTCGTATGTGTTTATTGTCGGCCACTTTTCAATCATTAATAATTTCTGCTTATTCCCTTGCCGACTCTCCCAAATACTTTCAGTCACAAATGGTATAAACGGGTGCCACATTCGCATTAAATCATTTAATATCATTCTTAAAAACATGCCTTTATTTGCAGTCGTTTCAAATTTACTAATTTCTAAATACCAGTCAGCAAAATCATTCCATGTAAAATCCTTGAGCCTTTCACCTGCTTGCGAAAACCTATGTTCTTTAATATCTTTTTCTGTGCTTTTTATTAACTCAATAAATTTATTTATAATCCATTTATCAGCCTTGGTATTTTCTGTAATTTTTCTTGAAATATCTTTTTTGCCAGGGAAAGCATGCTTAAAATAATGCTGATCAATATATCTGTTAATATTCCAAAGCTTATTGGTAAAGTTTCTGAAATTTTCAATTTTTTCTTCCGATATTTTCATGTCGTTTCCCGGAGTATTGCCAATAAGCATGGCTAGGCGGACTGAATCAGCGCCGAATTTTTCTATCATATCTAAGGGATCAATTCCATTGCCTTTTGACTTTGACATTTTCTTTCCATGTTTGTCCAAAACCATTCCGTGCAGAGATACTTTCTCAAAAGGAATTTCGTTCAGGGCGAACAGAGACATCATAACCATTCGGGAAACCCAGAGTGTCAAAATTTCGTAGCCGGTTTCTAAAACCTGCGTCGGATGAAACTTTTTCAAATCTCCCGATTTTTTATTGTCCTTAAAATTTTGCGGCCAGCCCAAAGTTGAAAAAGTCCACATTCCGGAAGAAAACCAAGTGTCCAGCGTGTCGGAATCTTGAGTCCAGTTTTTATCTTCTGGCGGATTTACGCCAACATAGAATTCTTGTTTATTATTCACTGTTCCTTGTTTATTAGTATAATGCCAAGCCGGAATCTGATGTCCGAACCAGATTTGCCTTGAAATGCACCAGTCGCGCAAATTTTCCATCCAGTCTAAATATCTTTTTTTAAATCTTTCCGGAATAAATTCAATTTGCTTTTTTCGGACAACTTCAATGGTTTTTTCTTTTAAGGATTTATTGCCAAGCCTTTTTATTTTTTTATCAACCGATACAAACCATTGCTTGGAGGGTAAAGGCTCAATGGGAGTATTGCAGCGATAACAAAGCGACAAACTATTTTCCATATTCTCTTCTTTTTCCAATAATTTCCGTTTTTTCAATTCTTTAATCACCATACCGCGGGCTTTAGCAGCTGTTTTTCCGGAATAATTTTTAAAGCCTGCGCGGATTTTTCCGTCTTCGCCGATAACTTTTACAATATCCAAATTATTTTTTTCCGCCATTTGCCAATCAACCATAGAATGGGCGGGAGTAACTCCCAGCGCCCCGGTTCCTAGATCCATATCAACATTTTTGTCGGCGATAATTTTTAATTTTAGCTTCACACCGCAAAAGTCAACTCCGAAAGTTTGGCCGATATATTTTTTATATCTTTCATCTTTGGGATTAACTGCCACAGCCGTGTCGCCCAGTTTGGTTTCCGGACGCGTGGTTGAAATGGCAAATGGAAATTTTTTGGAGTATTTAAAAGTGTAAAATTCAGCTTTTTGCTTTTTGTATTCCACTTCGTCATCCGCTAAAGTGGAATGGCATCGGGGACACCAATTGACAATTCTCTCGCCGCGATAAATTATTCCGGCTTCGTACATATCCACGAACATTTTACGGACGGCTTTTTCTCTTTGTTTGTCAAGCGTAAAGGCTTCTCTAGACCAATCTAAAGAGGCGCCGGTTTTTTTAATCTGGCGCAAAATAGTTTTCTGTGTTTTTTCTAAGAATTTTTGAACTTCCTCCAAAAATTTTTCCCGTCCCAAGTCGTGGCGAGTCAATCCTTTTTCTCTTAATAATTTTTTTTCAACCACATTTTGGGTAGCGATGGCGGCGTGGTCGGTGCCGGGAATCCAAAGCGTTCTAAATCCTTTCATTCTATGATAGCGAATCAATAGATCTTCAATAGCCAGCATAGAAACATGTCCAAGATGCAGCTTGTCGGTAATATTGGGCGGCGGCAAGACGATAGTGTAAGTTTTCGCGTCTTCGGGCAATTCTAAATTATCAGGATTAAAATATCCCGACTTTTCCCATTTCTTATAGATTTTATCTTCTATTTCTTGAGGATTGTAGATTTTAGGCAAATCTTTCATAACTTAGAAACATATTGGATTACAAAACATTCTTTTGCCATTCCCATTTTCCCCTTATGTCATTCCCGTCCGCTCCTTATGTCATTCCCGCGTAGGCGGGAATCCAGAGCATAAAGAAAGTCGGGAATAATATAGCGCACTAACAATATCTTACCAATTGCGGGAGGGTTTTTCAAATTATGCCAGTTCCAAATTCGCGTCCGCTTGCAAGGTTTTCCAATTTCGCAGAGCCTTTTTTCTTTGCTCCGCGGACATATTTTTCCAGCGGTAATATCCGGCGGCGGCGATCATAGCGGCGTTATCCGTGGAGTAGCTTGTAGCTGGCAGCATGCGGCGTGTAGAAGGGAAATTTTTTTCTATGAATTCACTGAGTTGCTTTCTTAATTCTTGGTTGGCGGAAACGCCGCCGGCTAGCATAATTGTTTTAGGATTATATTTTTGAGCGGCTTTGATAGTTTTATGAATTAAAACATCAATAGCCGCTTGTTGAAATTCAGCGGCTATGCCGGCAACCAGTAACTCGTAGTCAGTAACTGGTAACTTTTTTAATTTTTTCACTTTGTATAAAACTGCGGTTTTGAGTCCGGAAAAGGAGAAATTAAAGTCTTTACTATCTATCATCGGCCTTGGCAGACAAATTTGGAAATTATTTTTTTTCTTGAGTTGCGAGTTGCGAGTTGCAAGTTTTGAGATTATCGGGCCTCCGGGATAACCCAGTCCCAAAATCCTAGCCACTTTGTCAAAAGCTTCTCCAACCGCGTCGTCTAAGGTTTGTCCGATAATTTCATAATCCAAATGTTTTTTCATTAAAACCAATTGCGTGTGTCCGCCGGAAACGACCAAACATAAGATAGGGAATTTTAAATTTTGAATTTTAAATTTTGAATTTACGTGAATAAAATTGGCGTAGATGTGCCCTTCAATGTGATGGATTCCGATAAGCGGTTTTTTCCAGACATAGGAGAGAGTTTTAGCCGCGTTGGTTCCGATTAAAAGCGCGGGAATAAGTCCCGGCCCTTGAGTGACAGCGATTAAATCTATATTTGACGGTTTTACTCCGGCTTTTTTGAAAGCGGTTTTCAAAACCGGAATAATATTTTTTAAATGTTCACGCGCGGCCAAGTTAGGGACAACGCCGCCCCACTTAGCGTGAAGCTTTACTTGAGATGAAATAATATTGGAAAACGTTTTTAGTTTGTTTTCTTTAGCTTCAACCAAAGAAACAGCTGTTTCGTCGCAAGAAGTTTCAATGCCAAGAATAATCATAAAATTTACACAGTAGCCCCAAGGGGAATCCCTGTCTGCCGGCAGGCAGGGATTCCATGTTTCCAGAATACTACTGAGACAAAATATAATTTGCAGTTTGTAGCCCCAAGGGGAATCGAACCCCTGTTTCCAGGATGAAAACCTGATGTCCTAACCACTAGACGATGGGGCCATTTGCCAATATAAAAAATAAAGGCTTTTAGCCAACAAAGCAACCATAGCATAAATCAGAGAATAATCAAGCACTGAAAGCATTTATTGTAAAATATAAAATTCTAATATAGAATAACTATTATGGAATTAACCGGACAGCAAATTTTTGATTTTTTATCCCAATACGGCTATTGGGTGATTTTTCCATTGATGTTTATTGAGGGGCCGGTAGTAACTATCATAGCGGCTATGCTGGCGTCGCTGGGCGCTCTTAATGTTTGGGCAGTCTTGGTTCTGTCAATAATAGGGGATATCGCCGGCGATGTCGGGTTATATGGAATAGGGAGAAAATGGGGATTGTCTTTTTCGCGGAGAATAGGAAAATATATTGGCATTACGGAGAAACGAGTTTTAAAAATGGAAAAATATTTCAATAACCATGGAGGCAAAACCATTTTTTTGGTTAAATCCACCACCGGATTGTGTTTAGTGACTTTCGTGGCGGCCGGAATTGCCGGGATGAAATTTAAGAGATTTTTGTTTTATTCTTTCTTGGGCGGAATTGTTTGGAGCAGTTTTCTAGTGGCGATGGGATATTTTTACGGCTATCTTTGGCGGGAGGTTAAGGAATACATTGAATGGGCGGGCTGGATCGCCGCGGGGTTGGCCGCGGGAACTTTTATAATTGTAAATCTATATAAAAGCCAAATGGCCAAAAAACTTTTTAAGAATAACAATAGTTTCTTGACAAATAAGAAAAAATAGCCCATCATTGCTTGTTGGACTTTAACAAAAGAATAAGTCTGGCGAGGAGGTATTGAAATGGCCAAGAGAATTGCTAGAATTCTGTTATTTTCTGATTTTCATTGGATGGTTGTGCCGCCGGGGCAACAGAAAGGACAGGTCATCAAAGGATTTAGCAGAATAGTAGAAGGCGTAATAAATATTTGGAAGCGATGGAATGTTCCTAATGTCAAAAAAGCGCTTTCCAAAATTTCTGCTATGGGCGAATTTGACCTTGCGATACTCAATGGGGATATCGCAGAATGTGTTTACAACGAAAGGGGAATAATCACTCCAAAGGATGTAAATTCATTGCGAATCTTAAGAAGCGAGGTTGAATCAAGTTTGTCAAATGTTTATAAAATTCATTATAATTCCGGTGATCATGAATTGGGATACAAACTTCCTTTGAGCGTTGATCCGGGCGGTGGTATTTCGCAGACCAGCTTTGAAAACTTCCAGAATATATTTGGTCCGCTTTTTCAAAAGTTTTCATGGGGAAGTGAATTTCATTTTATTCTTCTTTGCTCTTCTCTTTTGATTCAGAAAACGAATCATCTGAGTGGAATGGAAAAGGACTATATTGATAATTTAAAGG
>Ga0209834_10001672_pt1 | contig 12174 bp, 9 predicted proteins | sample Mar14236cmmetaG_FD_184134 | JGI IMG/M metagenome (GOLD analysis project Ga0209834, IMG submission 184134) | Marine hydrothermal vent microbial communities from Guaymas Basin, Gulf of California to study Microbial Dark Matter (Phase II) - Marker... ...
GGGTCAAAGAGCCCCTCCACCGCCAGCTTTCGCTTAAGCTGCTCAAACCGCGCCGCCAGTTCCCCTTCGCCCTGATGGATGATGTCCGAGACCACGAGCTGGTAGCTGCCTCTGCGCGCGTACACCGAGACATTGCCGAAGGCGAGCACTGCGGTACCGTCGGCCAGCGGCACTTTGCGGTGCCGCGTGTAACCGAAGAACACGCATGCGAGCTCGCTGTCCTCGTCCTTAAGCGTGAAATACAGGTGGCCGGTGGAGGCAGGGCGCACATTGCTGGTTTCGCCGCGCACCCACACGCCCTGCAGCCGTGGCTCGCCCTCAACTGCTCCTCGCACGAACTCCGTCACCTCGCTGACTGTGAGCGCTCGCTCCTGTGTCCTGGCGGCCTGCGGCAAAATGAAGTCCATCGCGCCCATTCTATACGATTAGACTCTTCTTGCGGAGTTGGCTAGCTGCACAATCAAGTCTGCCGCGCGCTCCAGCGGCTGCGGCCGATGTATCATTCCGCGGACGCTTTCCAGCCGCTGGCGCATCCGCGCCAATTCCGCTACGTCGTCCAGCAACGACATCGCCACGCCCGCGATGTAGTCGGCGTTGCATTCGCTGCGAACCAGCTCCGGTATTACATTCTCGCCTGCGATGATATTGGGGAAGGCGTAGGCCGGCAGCCGGAACCGCGTAAAGGTGGAATACATGAGGTCGTAAAGCCACGGCAGCCGGTAGGCCATGATGTGCGGTGTTCCCGCGACCGCGCACTCGTGGGTGGCCGTACCCGAAGCAACTATCATCAAGTCTGCGTGGCAAACAAGGTCGTAGCGTTGCTCCGGCTCCAGCAGTGTCAGGTCAACCGGATACCGTTTTAGCAGTCTAATGATGCTGTCCTTCAGTGCTGGATGGGCCACGGGCAGGGCGAAGGTGGCTTGGGGGAAGCTCTCCGCGATGGCTCGGGCGGCCCGGATCATCTCGCGGCCGATTACTGCAACCTCCTCACGCCGCGAGCCCGGCATCAAACCTATGACCGGGTGCCCCGGCACCGCCCCCAGTTCCTCCAGGAACTCGCTGCGCGGCCTGGACGGCTGCAGTATCTCGCACAGCGGGTGGCCGATGAACTCGTAAGGGACGCCGAAGTGCTGGTATAGCTGCAGGCCCACCGGATAGATGACCAGCGCCAGGTCCACCAGCTCCTTCATTAGCAGGAATCGCTTGCCCACTTTCTGGCGGAATCCAGCCCCCTGCTCCTCAAACCGGTCAAACCGCGGATCGGACGCCGCCTGCCAGAGGACTGGTGCAATGAAGTAGACAATTGGTCCTTCGAAGCCACTGCGCCGCAGCGCCCGGGCCAGGTTAAGGTTGAAGAAGCGGCTGTCTACCAGTATCACAGCCTCAGGCGGAAACCGCTGCAAATGCCGCAGCGTTTCCTGGAACAGCCGCAACCGCTGTGGGGCCTGGAGGAAGTTGCCGATGAAGCCGATGCTCGCGTTGCTGCCGGTGTCAAACAGCACCTCCGCTCCTGCGTCGGCGAGGTGGAACGACCCCAGCGCCGTCGCCCTCAACTCGCTCACGTCCCGGTGGCCAGCAATCGCCCGTAGCAGGTTGGCCGCGTGCATATCACCGGAGAGCTCGCCGGCTGAGACGAACAGCTTTAATGCGCTCGATTCAGTTGGCATTGGAGTTGGCCATTGTGGGATACGCCGAGTTCTGCCGGTGCTCGTCAAAGTGCACTGCTTCGCCGCTGGAATAGGACGAAATCGCCCCAAGCGCCACCCTGATTGTGTAGAGCGAGTCCTCACCGGAGACATCTGGCGGAAGGTCGTCCTCCACTGCCTGCAACGCCCGCTCCAGCTCCAACCGCAGCGGCTCGTCCCGCTCAACCAGCCCGGTGTTGGCCCAGTTCTCACCGTCAAAGATGATGAGCGACTGCTCAATGAGGTCCACCAGCCCGAAGTGGTCGGTGCCGACTATGAACATCTTGCGCACCTTGTACGGGGAGAGCCAGCTCAGCTCAATGTAGCCCGCGGCGCTTTCGGAGTACTTGAGCGATATGGCCGCGTGGTCCTCAAATCTGTGAGCCTTGGCCGCGCCGATGGAGAATACTGAATGGGCCTTGCGCCCGTACAAGTAGCTGATGAGGTCAATATCGTGGCTTCCCAGATCCAGGATGATGCCAGTATCAAAAATCCGCACGTTACGTGCTCCGACCCGCAGGCTGCTGATGGAATGCACTTCGCCCAGCATCCCGCGGTCGATTTGCTGTTTCAGCGCAATGACAGCCGGGTTAAACCGTTCCACGTGCCCCACGAACACCTTGAGCGAGCGTTTGCGCGCCTGCTCAATAATGGTCTCAGCGCCCTCAACCGTGTCGCTGATGGGTTTTTCGATTAAGAGGTTGCAGCCAGCCTCTAGGGCGGCCAGTGCCACTTCCCGGTGCAGTGAGGTCGGCACGGCGATGCTCACGAGCTGCGGTCTCTCGTCCAGCAGCTTTGTGTAGTCCCTGAAGAAGCGAGTGCCGTACTTCTCGGCCGTTGCGGCGACCGCCTCGCTTATGTCAGCCACCCCGACCAGCTCCGACGCTTCTAGCGCGCTATAGAGCCGGGCGTGGTGCTGCCCCATGGAACCAACGCCAATTACAGCGGTTCTGATGCCCATATCAGCCGGCCTGTAGCTTAGTTTCGCCCAGCCTGAGGTCTCTCATCGCCGCCTCCACGGCGTCAACGGCTTCTTGCAGGCTGCCCTCAATGCGGAAGCCCGAAGCGGCGTAGTGGCCGCCACCGTTGAACATCTCCGCGATCCGGGTGCTGTCAAACCCCTCGCGCGACCGCACACTGACTTTGACTAGGTTGTCGTTGACCACCTTGAAGAAGAAGCACACTTTTGGGTCCCCGAGCGCCTTTAGTGTCTCAATTATGTGCTCGGTATCGGCCAGACTGCAGTTAAACTCCGCCAGCATCTCCGGCGTCACATAGGAGTAAAAGTAGCCCAGCTCCTCATTGATAGTGAGGTTTCGCAGGGCGCGCCCGAGCAGCCTAAGCTGCCCTTCGGTCTGCGTGTTGTAGACGAAATCCACTACCTGCTGAGGGACCACGCCAGCGCGCACCAGCTCGGTGGCGATTTCAAAAGTCAGCTGAGTGGTGTTACTGTATGAGAAGCGGCCGGTGTCGGTAATGATGGCAGCATAGAGGTTGACTGCCGCCTCCAGCGGCAAGGGTAATCGCAGCTGCTTGAAGATAGCGAACACGATTTCGCCGGTGGCAGCAGCATGCGGGATGACTAGGTTCACGTCGCCGTAAAGCTCGTTTCCCGGGTGGTGGTCAATATTGATGACCAGGGTACGCCCTGGTTTGTGTTGAGGGTGGCCGGCGGGGAAGACCCCGAGCCGGTTCAGTTCGGCTACATAGGGCTTGCCCAGTCGCTCAAAAGTGGCATTGTCGCTCACGAAGACTATGTCCGGCAGCTTGTCCGGCAGCCGTTGCGTGTGCTCAATCTCCCCCGCGCCGGGCAGGAATGAGTACATGCGCGGCAGCTCTTCACTGAAGAAGGTGCGTACTTTGCGGTTAATGGACTTCAGCGCGAAATGGATGGCGAGGGCGCAGCCAATACTGTCGCCATCAGGGTTCTCATGCGGCAAGTTCCAGATGGTGCGCGCATTCAATGTCAGCCGCGCGATAGTGCGTATTGTAGGTCTGTATTCTTCGAACATTAGTGATAATCACAGTTCAGTTGAACCGTTGCCGTCTCCTTCAAATCCCAGGCTGCGTAACAGCTCTGACACGCGAACGCTTTCCACCAACCCCCGGTCTTCAATGAATCTCAGCGCAGGAACCTTGCGCAGTGCGATGCGAGAACTCAGCTCCCGGCGAATGAAGGGAGAGGCGCGGTTTAGCCCCGCTAGCGCCTGCTTGGTTACGTCAAGCTTGTCCGCCCGGGCACGCACGCTGAGAATCGCGTGCGAGAAATCCCTGCTGACGTGCACAGCTGTGATGGTGACGCCGGCGCAGTCGGGGTCTTTGACCTCCTCCAGTATTATGGTGCTGACCTCGCGCTGTAGCGTTGCCGCCACCATTCTCATCCGCCGGTTCTTGCGCTCGTCCGGGAGCATAGCGTTTGACCCCAAAGAGAATAAGTATAACTCAAGCCCAAGCGCCCTTCAACACGCGCTCCCTCAACCCGACAGTTAGCTGGTTGCCGCCGTCCCTTTGCGAGTGAGGTTGGCGGCTATTGCGGGCCAGCAAGGTTACAGTTGCACAGTTGGTGGCTTTTCCCTAGAATATGTGGGCTTATTCTGGAGCTGCAATGGATTTCCATAAGCGTATCAAGGTGTTGCGTGAATCGTTTGCCGCCCAGCGGGTTGACGCAGTCCTCATCACTAACTTGAAGAACATCTTCTACCTGTCGAACTTCGACGGTTCCACCGCGGCTATTCTATTGACGGAAGACCGCAATCTGTTCTTAACCGACTTCAGGTACTATGGGAAGTTCGAAACCCAGGTTTCTGACGGCTACGAGCTGGTACCATTCTACAACGAGAGCCTTGGCAAGAAGATTGGCGACCTAGCCCGCGCCAATGGGATCAAGCGGCTCGGTTTTGAATCGGAGAACCTGACTCACGCTCAGGCAACCGAGCTGGAGGATAAGGCCGGCGTGGAGCTGGTGCCGACGACCGGTTTGGTTGAGAAGCAACGGCTCATCAAGAGCGCCGAGGAAGTCGAAGCGATTAAGCGGGCTGTAGCGTTGAAGGAAAGCGCCTTCAGTGAGGTCTGCAAGCAAATCAAGGAAGGGGTCACGGAGGCCGAGCTGGCTGCGGAGTTTGAATACCGCATTCGGAAGAAGGGGGCTCAGCGCGCGAGCTTCTCCCCCATTGTGGCGTTCGGCCCCAATTCCGCCATGCCCCACGCCGGATTCACCAACCAGCAGCTGATTCCCGGTATGCCCCTCACTTTCGACTTGGGCGTTGAGCTGGATGGCTACTGCAGCGATATGACAAGGACCATATTCTTCGGCGGGGTGTCGCCAGGTTGGGAACGTATCTACAACATAGTGCGCGAGGCCAAGGCCGCTGCCGCCGAAAGCGCGCGCCCCGGGATGAAATGTGCGGAAGTGGATAAGATCGCACGCAGCATTGTTGAAGGGGAGGGATACGGTAAGTACAAAGCGGAAGATGGAACAGAGCGCGATTACTTTGGACACGGTTTAGGGCATGGGGTCGGTCTGGAGGTGCACGAGGCTCCACGGCTGAATGCCGTGAGCAAGGATGTCCTCAAGCCAGGGATGGTAGTAACCATAGAACCCGGCATTTACCTTCCCGGGCAGGGTGGAATCCGTATTGAGGACCTGTATCTGGTAGGTAAGGAGCGCCTGAATAACCTCAACTCTGTGACATCCAGCCTGCAGGTTATACCCTGAAGCAAATATGATAACCCCGAATGACTTTCGCAGAGGCTTGACCTTTAGGCGCAATGGCGACCTGTTCCGGGTGCTGGAGTTCCTCCACGTAAAGCCTGGAAAGGGCCCGGCATTCGTGCGCGCCAAGATCCAGAACCTTCGCTCCGGATCCATCAACGAAGTCACTTTCCGCACGGAAGAGAAGCTCGAGGACATTCGCGTTGAACGCCGTGAGATGGTGTACTTGTATCGCGAAGGCGATATGCTCGTGTTCATGGACAACGAGACCTACGACCAGATGAGCGTCCCCGAGGAAGTGATAGGCGAGAAAGTCAAGCTGATCAAGGAGAACGATCCGGTCTTCTTGGAGATGTATGAGAGCGAAATCCTCGGTGTGGACCTGCCGGCGGCCGTTGTACTACGTGTTACGCACGCGGAGCCCGGTGTGCGCGGCGACACCGCCACCAGCGCGACGAAGCCCGCGGAGCTGGAAACCGGGCTGGTAGTCCAGGTTCCCTTGTTCGTGAACGAGGGCGATCTGATAAAAGTGGATACCCGTACTTGCCAGTACATTGAGCGCGCGAAGTGACCCACTGGTGTGAAAAGCGCGTTCTTGGGTATAATAGGGTGGTAAAAACCCGATAACAGGGGTGTTGCGATGTCAGTCAGTAGATTTATGTTGGTGCTGCTAGTCGTAATGGCGGCGTTTTTGGTCGCCTGCGGTGGTGGCGGAGGAGGCACAACTCCGGTCACGCCATCGCAGGGCGGCAGCAGTCCGCCGCCGGACGACAATCAGCAGCCGTTTTCCGTGGTGTTGACGGCCACGCCTGACCAGGGGCCGTCACCTCTAACTGTCAGTTTCACCGCATACGCGTTCGGTGGGTATCCTTCGTACTCCTACGAATGGGATTTCGATGGGGACGGAGTGTACGACTCCAACGCGGTAGACCCCTATTGGACCTTCAACAATAGCGGGGTGGTATCGCTGAAAGTGACCGACTCGCGCCAGCAGACGGTTACCGTGAACAAGTCAATTACAGTGACTGCGGACACGGGTGGGGGTGGAACCCAACCGCTGGTGGTGCGATTCCAGCCTTCCGTCAACTCAGGTGCGGCACCGCTGCGTGTGCAGTTCACCGCGCTTGTTTCCGGCGGAAGTCCTCCATATGGTTTCAAGTGGGACTTTGACGGGGACGGTATTATCGACAGCTTCAGTGAGAACCCGGTGTACACTTTCGAGTCACCGGGGAGTGGCGGCGATGGAGAGTTTCTCTTCTATCCCGTGCTGACAGTTGCCGATAACCGTGGAGTTGAGGTTTCCACTGCCGATGATGCGGATGGCGACGGCCAGCCCGACTGGCGTATCGCCATCAGCGTGATGCCGCCTTCATCGTTGTCTCCCTACGCAACGGTGAACCCCGGCTCTGGGCAGGCTCCGCTTCCGGTTGTCTTCAATGGCGGTGCCTCTGGTGGCGAGCCTCCCTACCTGTTCCAGTGGGATTTCGGCGATGGAACCTCTCGGGCCTTTGACAGCTCGGCTGTTGCCCAGCACACTTACGTTGCGCCCGGTACCTACAACGCTAGGATGACCGTGCGCGACGCTCAGGGTGTTGAGACCACCAGCGGCATTGTCCCGGTGTTCGTCGGCGAAGAGGTGAGCTTTAGCATCACCATCGGCGCCGACGTGACCGAGGGCCCGGTGCCGTTCAACGTCCAGTTCACCAGCATCGTTGATGGAGGTAGGGAGCCCATCTCTTATGAATGGGAAGTATTCAGCGATCTGGTTCCAACGGCGGACGAGCCGGTCATTGTGCTGCCGCCGATGTACCCAACACCGATTAAGGACGCCCAGGCGGTCGTAGTGCCCGACCGGACGAAGAAGGCGAATCCGACCATCACCTTTGCCACCTTCACCGGCCAGTATGTTGACGAGAACGGCAACGGCTCACCTGACGCTGGCGAAGGCGTGGGTGCGCCTTATGTGGTGCGCTGCGTGGCTACCGATGCTAACGGCGTGGTGGCTGTGAGCAATCTGATCCGAATCACTCCGACCCAGAGCGAACCGGAGACGCTGTATCGCGCCGAGCGTACGCCGACCCTCGGATGGTCCATTTACGGCGGCCTGATGAGCGGAAGTACCGCTACGCCGATCAGCCCCCGGGCGAACCCGGCAACGGCTTCTCACCCATCGGGCATGGTGTACTTCTTTGGCGGCGATATCCTGAGTGACTCCGGCGAGTTCCAGGGCATTGTGGACATTACTCAGTCCAGCTATGCTCTGAACCTCTCCGGTGACGACCGGCCGGCATCGGAGATGTTCGGTTCAGAGACCGGCACTGCCTACGCTGACGGGAGCTTTACGCTGCTGAACTCGCTGCAGGGGCTCCCATACGCTTATGTCGGCCAGACGCCGACCGTCAAGAACCCGCCGCCCCAAGGTACGGCGTTCCCGGCGTTCATGCACCCTTCACGGAACATCCAGCGCAGCGACCCGTTTGTGCCGCGAGGCTCGGCCGCTGCCACGATGATTCACGAGCGCTGGGACATCAACCCTGGTGGCCCCGGCGCATGCCCCGGATGACAGCCCCGTCCTGACACGGGTCCAGGTTGGACCCTAGGACGTGGTGGTTACGGTGTTCCTGTGTTCTTCGTGTTTGGCGGCCGCGACGAAGGCGGCGAGCCGCTGGACATCGTTCAGAAGTACTATCCCGAGACCTACGGCGTGGAAGACCAGTTCCCGATTCTGATCATGAACGGCGTACCAATCGCCCAGTACATCAACAACCAGACAGATATCTGGTCCAATCGGTACACCTTCCACGATTACGACTGGCTCCCACAGGAAGGCGACAATGTCAACCCGCCTATCGTGCCTGATCGTCCACCCATGGACAACCAGGGTGGAGGCGGCGCGAACGCCTCGGTTCCGTTGAACCCGCTGCCCGAGCCCCTGTACGGCCACTCAGCGGTGACCATTGAGTCGCTGGGTAATATCTTCCCGCCGCCGGTATGGCCTGAGGGCCCGTACTGCTATGTGTTCATCACCGGCGGTATCAACGACAGCGGTGTGCCGACCAACGCGATGCGGTGGTTCAATGCGTGGGCGCCGCCGGCGCAGCGTCAGGAAGGCCAGGATCCCCAGGCGGGGGACTACTCCTTGATGCCTCCGATGCCGGTTGAGCGTGCATACCACGATTCGATTGTGATTCTGCCTGATAAGATGACCAATCGGCCGTGGAAGATCATCGTATTCGGTGGATTTGACCGCAACGGCAACTACATCTCGCAGGTTGACGAGTTCACGTTTGACAGCGTCACTAATCCCACCAGCGGTAGCTGGCGTACGCTGGCCAACACGCCTGAGGCGGCGGCCGGTGTAGTGGCAGGCTGGCAGGTGAACGAACGCGGATTCCTGTACCACCAGATGGGTGGGCGCACAGTCGATGGATACACTGGCGGCGTCTATGACGTCCTGGCGAATGGCACGGTGTCAGTCGCCCCCAGCGGCCTTATCCCGCGTGGATGGGCTGGTGGTACCGGCATAGTCGCTCCGAACGACTTCTTCACCGGCGAAGGTAAGTACTACATTTTCGGTGGACTTACTGAACTCGGTATGAACAAGATTGTTGAGCTCTACCAGCCGCAGTAGCGTCTGGTTGAGTTCGGTAGCCCTTTGACAGGGAGGACCCGACACTGATGAAAGTGCTGAAAGCAATCGGGATGTTGTTGATTACGGTCCTCATCGCCGCCTCCTCCTGCGGAGGCGGCGATGGAGGTGGGCAGGCGCCAAGCCTACCCAGCCAAGCCGGTGGCGGCGACGGTGTGGACGATCTCCGCATCGTCACCTTCACTGCCTCACCGACGCTTGGTGGCTCTCCGCTTGGCGTCAACTTCATCGCGACCGTGTCTGGCGGGACGATGCCCTACACGTACATGTGGGACTACGACAATGACGGTGCGTTTGACTTCTACATCAACGATGTGGCCAGCCGCACCGAGCAGGCGTACCACCTGTACTATCTCCGTGCCGCAGACCAGAGTGTCGGGATCTCCGTGTACCAGGCGACAGTCAGAGTCGTTGATGACGCGGGTGAGTCTATGACAAGCGAACCGCTTGCGATCACTGTTACCAGTGAGCCGCAGTTCTCGCTTGACCCAAGCCTCACCCGCGTCTTCAGCGACACGGTGCTGGGTTACGATGCGGAAGGCGAGCCCATTTACGGCTTCATCTCCGGCGAGCCGGCGTACTTCCGCGTATTCCCAGACCCACTCAATCCGGGCACACCTCCGTACCGGTTCCAGTGGGACTTCGACGGTGACGGCGAAACAGATTCGGTGCTGCAGAACCCGCAGTACACTTACACCCTGTTTGAAGGCACGAGCAAGAGCTTCGTAGCGGTGCTGCTGGTTACCGATGCAAACGGCTATACGGTGCGCCGCGAGTTCCCGCTGGTTGTGATCAAGGAAGTCCCCTCCGAGCCGACAGGGCCGCCGGAGCTGATAGTCAACGCTTCGCCGCCGGTGCGCTCGGACGGGTCCATCCTTATCAGTTTCGACTCTTCCAGCGAAATCCCCGCAGAGCGCGAGCCGGTGTTGCATGCTAGCGTGACCGTGGACCCGGATCATCCGGGTATTGAGCCGTATGCGTTCTGGTGGGACTTCACTGACGATGGCATCTATGACGCCAACACGACAACCGCGTCAGTTCCCTATTACGATGCCGACCTCAAGATAATGGTAAACCCGTACATCACGTACGGGGCGGCCTCTCGGGATTACACGCTTGCTCTGCAGTTTGTGGATGGTGTCGGCCAGATTATACGTATGGAGTGGCCGGTGCACGTGGTTGACCGAGCTTACGAGCCCGTGGTCAACCCGCTCACTACGCAGATTGCGGTGTACGCGGATTATGACCGGGATGGCGGCTTTGACCTGAGCAAGCTCACAGATGACCGTCAGGAGTACCTGTTGGTTCAGCCCAACACAGGCATTAAGGCAGCCATCAGGGTCACTGCGGGCGGTTCCACTGGCATCTACAAGTTCCTCATCGATCTCACCGGCGAGGACGTGTATGCTGAAGCGTCCGACCCGGGCGCCCTGGTTCCCAACGGGGACCCGGTGGAGCTGGCTTGGGATCCGGAGTTTGACGGAACCTACGAGCCGGTTGACCTCGACGGCGACCCTGAGACCGTAGATGCTACTATCCAGCTCTTCGGCTCCGGAACCAGCGGCAGCTCGGCAGTGTTTGTGGTCAACTTCCCGGTTACGCTGCTACCAGGATACAAAGCCATCAAAGTGAAGACGGTGGCGCTGTCCGAAGCTGGCTTGGAATTGGCCAACCGTGTGGAACACACACCCCTTTCTTTCGTGGCCCGCCGCAATCTGGACGCTACCGGTGTTGCGTTCAAGCCGCGCCGCGACTTCGGGCTGGCGGCGGTAACGATCATTGACGACCGTGGCACGCCCGACCTCGGAGACGACCGTTACAAGGAGCGCCGGGTTTACGCTGTCGGCGGCATGGACGGCAATATGGCGCTGCGCAGCGTTCAGTTGCTGAGACAAAAGGCAGAGCTCACTACTGGCACGTGGATATTGTCCTACGAGGTGAGTGACCGGCTGCCACTGTCCAATGGCCGGGGCCAGCTAATTGCCGAGCCGCTGTCGGATTACGCGCGCGGGACTACTAGCGTTCCCTACATCTACGCTATCGGCGGTTACAACAACATCCAGGCCACGGTGTCCACGGTGGAGCGCCTGCCCGCTATAGACAGCGAACCGGACGACCCGCTTGATCGGCCTGTTGTGCCGTGGGAGGTCGTGGGTACCATCGGAAACAGCGACACTGAGCTGCGCCAGATGGCAGCCATTTTCGGCATCAACTACGGCGGGAATGCTTCAATCATCATGCTCGGCGGCCTCCGGGGAGACCCGCCGGGTGAGCAAGTCTCGCCAACAGGCTGGCTCTATACGCCGGGGACCAACTCCTGGTACACCGGCGTCATCCCCGCAATGCCGACTCCGCGTTACGACTCTGCCATGGTGGTGGATGCTCCATCGCAGAATGCGATTTACCTGTACGTAATAGGCGGGCGCAACAACCAGGGTCAGAGCGTCCACACGGTGGAACGCGTGAACCTGCTCACCGGCGGATGGGAGATTCTCCCCGATATGCGCAACGCGCGTGCTGGCGCCACTGCCGAGGTGATCAACGGCAAGATCTACGTGTACGGCGGAGTTGACTACCCGTTTGACCAAGGCGCTCCTACTTACGTGGCTGAGGCAGAGGTGTTCAATCCTGACACGTACCGCTGGTCCCGCACTGTCTCTCCCGACCCGGGCGTTGGCCGGGTGGGTGCTGGCTCGGTGAAATTCGCCACCTTTATGACTGACGGCAATCCTACGCCCTACGACACTATCTGGATTGTCGGCGGCGAGACGGAGCAGGGTGTGGCGACCGCGGTGGTGGAGTTGCAGGTTGAAGCTCTGGCGAACCTGCAGTAAGTTCCAATAGCTGAATTACCAGGGGCGTGCCCGAATGGGTGCGCCCCTTTTCTTTGCTGGCGGGAAGGGTTGCGGTTGGCTCTGGGGGCTATTTGGCCTGTTTAATCTCTGCTGCCAGCGGTGCCAGGTAGCTATCGCGCGGAAACAGCTCTGCGCCACGTGATAGGTATCGTTGCGCCGCTGCAAAATCCTCACGCTTGAGAGCTATCTTGGCTGCCAGCCGCCAGGGCTCAGGCAGGTGCGGTGCCAATGAGAGCGTTTTCTCCACGTGATAGGCCGCATCAGCCAGGGAAC
>Ga0209834_10001673_pt1 | contig 12174 bp, 11 predicted proteins | sample Mar14236cmmetaG_FD_184134 | JGI IMG/M metagenome (GOLD analysis project Ga0209834, IMG submission 184134) | Marine hydrothermal vent microbial communities from Guaymas Basin, Gulf of California to study Microbial Dark Matter (Phase II) - Marker... ...
CCCTTTCCCACAAGCCTTCCTTCTTTCACGATAACTGCACCCACCAGAGGATTAGGAGATACCTTTCCCTGACCTTTTTTTGCAAGAGAAAGAGCAAGCCTCATCCATTTTTCTTTATCTTCTATCTTTTTGAGTTCCATAATTCAAAAAGGTTAAACAAGTCCTTCCCGAACAAGTATTTCTGCAATTTGAACAGCATTTAAGGCAGCACCTTTTCTTAAATTATCCGCAACAATCCACATATTTATGCTGTTTTGTGTTGATTCATCCTTTCTTATTCTGCCAACAAAAACCTCATCTTTTCCTGCTGCTTTAATTGGAAGAGGGTAAATATTTTTCTCGGGCTCATCCTCCACTACAACCCCAGGAGAATTTGAAAGAATCTCTCTCACCTCTTCCACAGATAGAGGCTTTTCTGTCTCAAGCGTTACTGCTTCAGAATGAGAGATAAATACAGGCACCCTGACACAGGTTGCGGTAACTTTGATAGAATCATCCTCCATTATCTTTCTTGTTTCATTCACAAGTTTCATTTCCTCTTCAGTATAACCTGAGGGAAGAAAACTACCAATATGGGGAAGGAGATTAAATGCAATCTGGTGAGGATAAACCCTGTTTAAAATTTTCTCTCTCTTTAAAAAATTTTCACTTTGTTCTTTAAGTTCTGAAATTGCCTCTTTGCCTGTCCCTGATACAGACTGAAAAGTTGAAACCACCATCCTCCTTATTTTTGCCTTTTTGTGAAGAGGATTTACAGCAACAACAAGCTGAATTGTGGAACAGTTGGGATTTGCTATTATACCTTTGTGAGATTTCAAGGCGTGTGGATTTACCTCCGGCACAACCAAGGGAACACCCTTTTCCATCCTAAAGGCACTACTGTTATCAATTACCACTGCTCCTTTTTTTGCAAACTCAGGTGAAAACTCTCTTGATACAGAGGCACCTGCAGAAAATAAAGCTATATCTATATTTTCAAAAGAAGATAGGGCAAGATTTTCCACTTTTATCTTTTCTTTCTTAAACTCTACCACTTTACCCTCAGACCTCTCTGAGGCAAAGGCTCTTAAATTTTTAACAGGAAAATTTCTCTGGGAAAGGGTTTTGATCATCTCCTCTCCCACTGCCCCTGTTGCTCCCACAACAGCTACATTATAACCTGAGCTCAATTTTTTTCCTCCTTCTCTTTATCTAATTCAAAAGCCCTGTGCAGAACTTTCATCGCTTTTTTTCCTTCTTTTCTTTTTATAGCACAGGAAATTTTTATCTCAGATGTGGAAATCATATCAATGTTTATTCCTGCATCGCCTAAGGTTTTAAACATTTTAGCAGCGACACCAGGATGAGATTGCATTCCAGCTCCCACTATGGATACCTTTGCTATATCTGAATCATAACTTATCTCTTCTACCGGAAGCTCTTTTTTTACCTTTTCCATTGCTCTTTTTGTCTCTGTGAGGTCTCTTTCCTCAACTGTAAAGGAAATGGTGTTTTTACCCTGGCGGGGACTTGATTGAACGATCATATCCACATTTACATTTTCTTCTGCCAGTTTTCCAAATATAAATCCAGCAACTCCTGGTTTATCCGGTACTCCTCTTACAGTTACCTTTGCCTGTGTTTCACTTAAAGCAATACCTGTTACCACAAACCCCTCTAAAGGCTCTTCTACAAGTTTGTTATCCATTTCTCCCTCTTTAATTTTAATAATTTAGTTAACAAGTGTTCCTTCTTCCTCGCTGAAGCTTGACCTTATGTGTAGAGGAATACGAAATTTTTTTGCAATTTCAACTGCTCTTAAATGAAGAACTTTAGCGCCAAGGCTTGCAAGCTCAAGCATCTCATCATAAGATATCCTCTTGAGTTTTCTTGCCTCGGGAACAATGCGAGGGTCAGCGGTAAAGACGCCTTCAACATCGGTATATATCTCACATATATCTGCTTTTAAAGCAGCAGCAAGAGCCACCGCAGTTGTATCTGAGCCTCCTCTTCCCAGAGTGGTTATTCTATTATCAGGAGTTATTCCCTGAAAGCCTGCAACTACCGTTATATTCCCCTTTTCAAGTTCATCAAGAATTCCCTGCGTGTCTATCTTTAAAATACGTGCTTTGGTATGAGCATCGTCAGTTATTATTTTTCCCTGATAAGCACTAAAGGCAACAGCTTTTTCACCTTTTGCACTGATAGCAGATGCAAGAAGTGCAGCTGAAACCATCTCCCCTGTGGACAGGAGAAGGTCAAGTTCTCTTTTTGGAGGATCAGGATTTACCTGGTGCATCAATTTTATTAAATTGTCCGTTGTATCTCCCATTGCTGAGACAACCACGACAACTTTGTTATTTTCTCCTTTGGTTTTTATAATTCTTTCTGCTATTTTTTTTATTCTCTCAGTGGTTGCAACAGAGGACCCTCCATACTTTTGAACTATTAAAGCCAATCTTCCACCTCGCTTTTTTCTAATTTTTTTAGCTGACTTAAAACAAAATCCCTTATTTTCTTAACAGAAGGGAAAGGGTTAACAAGTTTTCCCTCTCTAATCATTAACTTAAGAAGAGGAACCATTTTTTCTCCACACTCACAGGATGGTATATCTTCACTCCAGGGTAAAATTCTGCCAGCACCACAGGCAGGACATCTCCATACCTGTTTTTTTCCTGAATGTTTCCCTTTTTTTGCTACAGGTTTTTTATCTATTTCCACAATATCAAGGGCAAAATCAACCACCGGAGCATTACTTATCCAGGTTCCAACTCCAAAAGCATCGGCTACCTGATTTAATTGGCGTATCTTCTTTTCATTAAGTCCTCCAGAAACAAAAAGTTTTACGTGATTGAAACCTCTCAAATCAAGTTCCCATCTTATTTCTTTCAATATTGCAAGTATGTCACCTCTCCTTGAAGCAGGAGTGTCTATTCTAACTGCAAAAAGTTTTCTACCAAGCTCATCTGCCACCCTTAGAGCTTCAAATTTTTCATCCCCAAGAGTGTCAATAAGTGCAACTCTTTTTACCTGCGGCTCTATCACCTCATCAAAGAGTTTTATTGATTTAAGTGTATCCCCTGCAAGAAGGACAAGACTGTGAGGAATTGTACCAACAGGTTCCTCCTCAAGAAATCTTGCACTTTCTTTAACAGCTACTCCATCACATCCTCCTATATAAGAGGACCTGTCTATCATTAGAGTTATCCCGGGATGCATTCTCCTTGCTCCAAAATGATAAACAGGCTTCCCCCCAGATGCGAGTTTACATCTTGCTGCTCTTGTTGCTATTCCTGATGCCTGACATAGAAAACCCAGAAGGCAGGTCTCGTATGCTGCAAAATCACTGTATTTTCCTTCAATAAGAAGGACAGGCTCCATAGCATGAAACAAAGTTCCCTCTGGCATTGCCCAGACATTAACCGGCAGTCCTTCAAGAAGAGTTAGAGCCTCCTCTATTCCTCCAAGAATTGCCCACCTGTAATCTGAGGGAAGTTCTCTTGCTCTTACCTCAGCTGCCACAACCTTATCAAGCCCCTTTTCCTTTATTATTTTTATTGTTCTCTCAAAATAAACATCTGTTATAACAGCATTTTTTATTCGATCCTCACTGAATATATGAAACATAATTTTTCTCCCCAAAATTGTTGACAAAAATTATATTATAATTTATCCCCCCATGTCAATATTTAGTCTTAAGGAAAATTACATTTCTTCTGCTCTGTGGCAGGCTACAAAGTGTCCTTCGCTTATTTCCCTTAAGGAAGGCTCCTTTTTCCTACACACTGCACGGACATAAGAGCAGCGGGGATGAAATCTGCATCCTGAAGGAGGATTTATGGGGCTTGGCACATCCCCTGTAAGAACTATGCGTTTTTTTGCAAGTTTTATCTCGGGCTCAGGTATAGCAGAAATCAGTGCCTTTGTATAAGGATGTTTAGTTTCAGAGAAAATTTTTTCTGTGGGAGCAAGTTCTATCACCTTCCCAAGATACATCACTGCTATCCTTTTTGCTATGTATTCTACCACCATGAGATGATGGGTAATAAAAAGATAAGTGAGATTAAGTTCTCTTTGAAGGTCTTTTAAAAGATTTAAAATCTGTGCCTGAACCGAAACATCAAGGGCAGAGGTGGGCTCGTCAAGAACTATAAATTCAGGATTTGTGGCAAGAGCTCTTGCTATGGCTATTCTCTGTCTTTGCCCTCCACTGAATTCATGAGGATATCTGAAAAGATGGTCCTCTGTCAGACCAACTTTTTTTAACAGGGAAAGAGCTCTTTCTTCCACATTCTTTGTTATCTTATGTATCTTAAGAGGCTCACCTACGATATCTTTTATTAACATCCTTGGATTAAGAGAAGAGGAAGGGTCCTGAAACACTATTTGCATCTTTTTTCTTATTTGTTTCAGTCTTTTCCCCTTAAAGGTGGAAATATCATATTTTTTTCTTAAAAGAATAAGTTCGGGGGAGTTTCCATCCTCAGAAAGATAAAGCTTTTTTATTTTTTCTCTAACATCCCTGGGTGTATCAAAAAATACAAGGCCCTCTGTTGGCTCAAGAAGACGCAGAATTGTCTTTCCCAGCGTTGTCTTACCACATCCTGATTCACCAACAAGTCCAAGACACTCACCTCTTTTTATCTCAAGACTAACTCCATCAACTGCCTTTACATCTCCTATTCTCTTTTTAAAAACCCCTCCAAGTATGGGGTAATATTTTTTGAGGTTTTTAATCTCCAGCACAGTGTCATTCATTTTTAATTTCTCTTGTCTTAATCTTTATAAAAATGGCATGCTACAAAATGGTCCTTGTAGACTTCTCTTATTTCAGGCCTCTCTTTTGTGCATTTTTCCTTTGCTTTCGGGCAGCGGGGATGAAATCTGCATCCTGAAGGAGGATTAACAAGGTTAGGAACACTTCCCTTTATGCTCTCAAGCTTTCTTGTCCCTCTTCTTGGAATTGACTTTAACAGAGCTTCTGTATAGGGATGAAGAGGATTTTCAAAAAGTTCCTCCATTTTTGTAAGTTCGCATATATTCCCTGCATACATTACAGCAATCCACTTGCACATTTCAGCCACAACTCCAAGATCATGCGATATAAAAAGCACAGAGGTGTTAAGTTCCTCTTTTAAAGACCTTATAAGGTCAAGGATTTGAGCCTGGATAGTAACATCAAGATTTGAAGTGGGCTCATCTGCAATTAAAAGTTTTGGATGGCAGGCAAGAGCAATGGCAATAACAACTCTTTGCTGCATTCCTCCTGAGAGCTGGTGAGGGTATCTTTCCACCACTTTTTCCGGGTTTGGTATACCCATCCTGCGCAGAAGATTTACAGATTTCTGGATAGCTATTCTTTTTATAATTTTCTCTTTACTTTTGATAAAAGGTAAGAAGGAGAAAATTTTTACAAGAGGGGAGTTTGGATTTTTCAGGGCAATTTCACATAACTTTTTCTCTGTCTTTAGCTTAAATTTTTTTAAAAAAGAGGTTTTTTCTACATCAATTTCCCTTTGAATTTTCTTTATAGCTTCTCTTAAAAGCTCTTTTTCTCTGTGAAAGAGGAAACTTTCTGCAATCTGGTCTCCTATTGTATATACAGGATTGAGGGCAGAACTTGGTTCCTGAAAAATCATGGATATTTCGTTCCCCCTTATAGCCTGCATAAAAGCTTCACTTTGATTGAGAAGATTGATATATCTTGATTTTCTCCCCTTTGCAAGGTTAAAAATCACCTCTCCCTCTTCTATCTTACCAGGAGGAGGAACAAGTCTTATAATGGAAAGAGAGGTAACACTTTTTCCACAACCTGTCTCTCCAACAAGACCCAGAGTATCTCCTCTTTCTATTTTAAAACTCACTTTCTCAAGTGCCTTTACAACTCCCTCGTAGGTATAAAAATTTGTTTTTAAGTCCTTTACCTCAAGTATCTTCTCCATGAGCTTTATTTTCTCCTCATTTTAGGATCTAAGATATCTCTGAAAGCATCACCCAGAAGGTTCCATCCCAATACAAAAAGAAGTATAAAAATACCGGGTATTGTTACTGTATGCCAGTAGGCAAGAGGATTTCCTGGAGGGCCAACTATCCAGTTTCGAGCAAAACTTACCATCTGCCCCCAATCAGCATATCCCACTGGTGCTCCCAGTCCAAGAAAACTTAAAGCAGCAGCAGTAAGGACCATTGCTCCTATATCAAGGGAACCCATTATAAGCACAGGGTAAATTGCATTGGGTAGTATATGCTTAAATATAATTCCAAAGTCAGACACTCCAATTGCCCTTGCTGCCTCAACATAAGCCTCCTCTCTTATTGAAAGTATCTCTCCTCTTACAAGCCTTGCATAAGCTGGCCATCCCACAACAATGAGAGCTATCATCACATTATCAAGACTCCTTCCCAGAGCTGTAACAAGAGCCATAGCAAGAATAAGGGTGGGAAGAGACATAAAAGTGTCAACAATTCTCATTATAATCTCATCTATTATTCCTCCGTAATATCCGGCAAAGCTTCCAAGAATAATACCAATCACAAGGATGCTTCCCACCACCATAAAACCAATGCGAAAAGCAGTCCTTGTTCCCCATATTACCCCGTAAAATATGTCGTATTGTCCTTCTGTTGTCCCGAAGGGGTGTTCCCATGAAGGAGGATGAGGAGTAGTGCTGTACCCATAACGGGGTATTCTGTAAGGCTCATAGGGGTATTTTGGTGGTGCAATAACAGGTGCAAGAAGAGCAATTATAACGAAAAATAGTATGATGCAAAGCCCTATAAGTGAAAGAGGACTTTTTCTAATCCTTGCAAGAGAAAACTTTAATTCTTTAATCCTTGGTTCAAGTCTCTTTTTAAGCCTTTCCTTTTTCCTTACAGCACTCACCTTCATTTTATCTATCCAAGCCTTACTCTTGGATCAAAATAAGCATAGAGAAGGTCCACTATTAAATTGGTTAGGCTGAAAATTAATCCATTGAAAAGCACTGCACCCAGCACGGCGGGAATGTCAAGCTGAACAGCTGCTCTTGCCCACCACCACCCAAGTCCTTTCCGATTAAATATTGTCTCGGTAATAACAACTCCCCCCATAAGCATGGCAAAAACATAGCCTGATACAGTTACAACCGGAATCATTGCATTGCGACGGGCATGTTTTTTAACCACGGTCTTTTCATCTGCTCCTTTTGCTCTTGCGGTTAAAATATATCCTTTGCTGAGAGCCTCCAGCATACTGGACCTCATTATTCTCATCACCATAGCACACTGAACTACTGTTAAAGTGATTACCGGAAGAACAAGATGACGCAAGGCGTCAAGAAAAACCCACCATTTTCCATTTAAAAGAGCATCAATTGTGTTTATGCCTGTAAATCTCCTGAATTCCTCTGATTTGACCATAATGCTTGCTTTAACTCCCAGAGCCTCAGGAGGAAAGAGTCCCTTGAAGTATCCATAAAATATCATAAGCAACATAAGACCAAGCCAGAAGGTTGGCAGGGACCATCCCACAATGGCAAAGAATCTACTTGCATGGTCAACGGGCCTGTCTTTATGAACTGCAGCAAGACTTCCGAGGTATATCCCCACCAGTATTATGAGGGGAGCAGAAAAAATTGCAAGTTCGAGTGTGCAGGGTAGAAAGTAAAAAAAGGCTCTTAAAACAGGTTGTTCTGCTGTTTTTGACCATCCAAGATTTCCCTGGAGAACCTGAGATATCCACTTAAAGTACTGAACATAAATGGGTGCATTAAGCCCGTGTTTTTCTATAACTGATTGAATATGACGGAGCTGCTTCACATCAGTTATAAAAAGGGAGGCTCTTTGCTCTGGAGAAAAAAGTAAAAGGAGCATAAAAATTATAAGACTTACTCCTATAAGAACAGGAATAATAAGAAGAATTCTTCTTATTATGTAAGTTGTCATTTTCATTTTGTTTAACCGTGCACCAGATTTTTGTATATTATATAAAAAATCTAAAAAAAGAAAAAGGCAGGGTGCAAATCCCTGCCTTTTTCTTTGCTTTTATCCTGTTTCTTACTTTTTATAAATAGGATAAAGATATCCCTGAATTTCACCATTGGAGAAAACCGGATTATAATACCATCCGTGCACCCAGTCTCTCTCATAGTGGCGGACAAGTTCCTGATAGAGAGGAACACTTGGCACATCCTCATGATATATCCACTGAAGCTGGTAGTAGATGGATTTTCTCTTCTCGGGGTCAATGGTGTTTATTCCTCTTTCAATAAGCTTGTCCACTATAGGATTTTTATATCCCTGCCAACCAGAGAAAGTTCCACTGGAGTGCATAAATGGAAAGACAAAGTTGTGGGGATCAGGATAGTCAGCAAGCCATCCAATAATGAAAAGTGGGAGCTTTTTATTAACCATCTCTTTCAGATATGCAGACCAGTCCACAGGTCTTACCTCAATCTTAAATTTGGGGTTAAGGGATTCAATGTTTTCCTCAAATATCCTTGCTGCAATTTCTCGCTGGGTATTTCCGGTATTATAAAGGATAGTGAATTTAAACCCCTTTTCCCAGACCTCACCATCCCAGGCTTTCTTAAAATGTTCTTTTGCCTTTTCAAGATCAAAGTAATAGGTTTCCTGCTCTGGATTTCTATAGGCAATTCCCTCAGGTATAGGACTTACAGGCTGGACAGCCTCTCCATGAAAAACATCCTTAAGGTATGTTTTCCAGTCAAAAGAGTAGGCAAATCCAAGCCTCACATCCTTGTCAGTAAAAAAGTCAGGAGGTATACCTTCACCATCCAGTTTTCCACTTCCTATATATGGATTTGCCTCAGTATTTATATCAAACTGGAAAAAGGCAGCTGTAAGGGCAAGGGTGGGAAGATTCTTAACCACGTTTACCCCTTCAACTCCCTCAAGTTCCTGAACATAGGCATGGGGAACATAAACTATATCAGCATCTCCTGCAAGGAACATAAGTTTTCTTGTGGTCCATTCATCAACTATCTTCCATATCACTCTTTTTAATCTGGCAGGTTCTCTCCAGTAATCATCAAACCTTACAAGAGCGGTCTCAACTCCTGGTTCCCACCTTTCAAGTTTAAAAGGACCTGTTCCACAGGCAATGCCATGCAAAGGCTCTTTACCTGGTTCTGGATTGTTATATTCTTTCCAGGTTTCAGCAGTTCCTGGCCAGTCACCGTGTTCCACACAGAATTTTTTGCTTACAATTGCACCCCAGCTATTTGCCAGGATTGAAAGAAAAGGTGGATAAGGTTGCTTTAAATGAAATACCACGCTATCCCCCTTTACCTCAATTGCCCTGTCTATGTCCTCAAATTTTACAACTATATTTCCATTTTCGTCTCTTGAACCAGAAACACCCAGAAGAGGTTCATATAGCATCCATACAGGTCCTCCATCTCTGTCCTGAACGAGTGCTCGCTCAAAAGAATACTCCACATCCTCAGGAGTGAGAACCTCACCATTGTGAAATTTAACCCCCTTCCTTATGGGAAAAGTATAGGTAAGACCATCAGGAGATATGAGACCGTTTTCAAGAGAGGGAACTTCTGTTGCCAAAACAGGCACAAACTCGTCGGTTCTTTCTCCTTTGAACGTTATGAGGGTCTCGTAGATGTTGAGTATCCGCGCGCCACTTGCTGTATCATATGCCCAGGCAGGATCAAGAGAATCAACTGTTCCAATATCCGCAATAATAAGAGTATCAGGATTTTTAACTTCCGCAAAGGATAAAGAACCTGTAGCAAGAGTTAACCCCACAACCACTGCCACAATTAGTTTTGCTACTCTCACTTTTACCTCCTTTTTTCTCAAATTTTTTCTCTCCTCTTATCTTATATTCCCATATTACCCCCTTTTTGCTATACTAATTTTCCTCATTATATCCTGACCTCTCATTAAAGTCAAATACTCCTTGCCAGAAGAAAACCTGCAAGAAGAACAAGAGCCTCCTCCATCTCACCAAGAGCTCCCAGTGTATCTCCTGTAAATCCTCCCATCCTCTTTTTTAGATAAAGGGAAAAAAGAAGACAAAATCCTCCTGTTATCAAGAGAAGAAAAAGAGAAGAAAAACCAAGAATAAGAACTCCTAAAACTGCAGTTATAAATGTTGAAAGTAAAACTTCCTTTAATCCTGTGAAAGAAGAAAATTCTGCCATTCCCTTCTTTTTTGCATAGGGAATAACAGAACTTCCAACTACCATACCCCATCTGCCAGCACAGGGAGAAAAAATAAAAAGAAGAGCATTTGAGGAAGATGCAACATTTTTAATTAAAATAAACTTTAAAAGAAGAAAAAGAAAAACACCTGCCACTCCTTTTGCTCCTAAATGAGCATCTTGCATAATCTGCAATATTTCTTTTCTGTCCTTTCCTCCACTTAACCCATCTATCATATCTGCAAAACCATCAATATGCAGTGCTCCTGTAACGAAAATCCAGAAAGAAAGCAGTATCAATGAGAGAAGGTCAGAAGACAAAAAACCAAAAGCAAAATAAATAAAAAATAGTAAAATACCTATAAAAAATCCAACAAGAGGAAAAAAAGGGGTAGAGTTTGCAACTTCTAAGGAAAAATCGGTTTTCCTTTCTTCTTTAAGTTCAGGGAAGGGTAAAATAGTTAAAAATCTCAAAGCTACAGAAAAATATCTTAAAAAGCAATAAAATTTAAACTTGCAATCTTCCAGCTTCATCCTTTTATTTTGTGAGGAATTCCGCAAACCATAAGCCATACCTTATCAGAATAATTTGCAATAACTTGATTTGCTTTCCCCGCAATGTCCCTGAATTTTCTCCCGAGTTCTGTTGGTGGGACAACCCCCCAACCAACCTCGTTTGACACAACAATTGTAGCTTTGTTAAATCTTTTTCCTGTCTGTGCTATTTGTTCAACCTGAGCCAATATATCTCTTTCCTCCCTATTTTTTAAAAGAAGATTGGAGACAAGTAAGGTGAGGCAGTCTACTATGAATATTTTCTCCGGAGAGCTGAATTTTAAAAGACAAGAGGCAACATCCTCCTCTTCTTCTATTGTCTGCCACCACGAGGGGCGAGACTTTTTGTGAAGAGCAATTCTCTCTCTCATTTCAGGATCCTCATATAAAGGAGCTGTTGCTATGAAAACAACAGACGAAGAAGCAAGGTTTGAGGCAAGTTGAACTGCAAACCTGCTTTTTCCACTCCTTACGCCTCCACTTATAAGAATAAGCTCTGGCATTTTTTACTTTCCTATACAAAACTGTGAAAAAATACGGTCAAGAATCTCTTCTCCCAATCTTCTCCCCGTTATCTCATCAAGATGGGAGATAGCCTCTCTTAGCTCAAAAGCCAGAAACTCAACTGAGACATCTTTTTTCAGACCCTCTTTTGCTCTTAAAAGGCAAGATTTTGCTTTTTCAAGACAATTTTTTTGTCTTAAATTAACCATGATCTCCTCAGAGTCAGGGGTCACTTTCTCTAAGATGAGCTTTGCTATCCTCTCTTTCAACTTCTCAAGACCTGTCCCTTTTAAAGCAGAGATTTCCACAGGAGAGGTGTCAGGAAAAAGATTTTTGAGTTTACCTTTATCAATTTTCTGAGGCAGATCTATTTTATTTATTAAAAGTAAAGTTTGTTTTTTGAGTTTTTTTACAAGTGAAATGGCATTTTCGTCTTCTTCTGTGAGAGGAGAGGATCCATCCACCATTAAAAGAACAATATCTGCCATCTTTAAAGAATCGCAGGTTCTCTTTACGCTTTCTTTTTCAAGGAGAGTGTTGAAATTACCTATTCCTGCCGTATCAATCATACATACAGGAAATCCTTTTATATTAACAATCTCCTCAATTGTGTCTCTTGTTGTTCCGGGAATGTGACTTACAATAGCTCTTTCTCTTGCAAGGAGTGTATTTAAAAGGCTTGATTTGCCAACATTTGTCCTTCCTGCAATCACAACTTTTACTCCCTCTCGATAAATCTGCCCTGTATTTGCCTTCTCTATAAGATTTCCTACTTTTTCAATTAAGGAAGAAACCCTTTTTTCTTTTTCTTCTTTATCAAGAACCTGTATATCCTCCTCTGTAAAATCTATCTCCGCTTCCATCAGTGAGAGAAGATCCACAATTTTTTCCCTTATAGATGATACACGTCTTGAAAGCTCACCTCCAAGAGACTTCACTGCAAGTTTTAGACTTTTCTCGGTTTTAGCCTGCACAACAT
>Ga0209834_10001674_pt1 | contig 12172 bp, 6 predicted proteins | sample Mar14236cmmetaG_FD_184134 | JGI IMG/M metagenome (GOLD analysis project Ga0209834, IMG submission 184134) | Marine hydrothermal vent microbial communities from Guaymas Basin, Gulf of California to study Microbial Dark Matter (Phase II) - Marker... ...
CTCAATGATTTTCTTTACATTCCGGGCGTTGCTCTGTTCATACAGTTTTTCAAGCATATAGGAGAGTTTCCAGTCACCATATACCTTCCAGTAATGTGGTTTCCCCTCCAGGTTTTCCTTAAGTCCCTCACTGAGGTCGTCCATGGGATGAACGTCTTTTGCGTATACAATACAGGGTACCTCAGTAATCCTGTAATACCTGAATAACAGGGGGTCTATCCATATCTGAACCCTTCTGGCCTTCTTCTTCAGTTCTTCCTCCCATCCTTCCCGGGAGGTATCCACTGAAGAAAACCCTTTGGGAACTATGATTTTCTGGATGAACTCAAGGGTTGGCTTTATGCGTTCACATCCACCGATGCAACCCCTGAGCACCATGACAATATTTGGGTCCCTGATTTTATCAATATCTTCTGCATAGTTATTCCAGGTAACCATGGGTACACTGCTGCTCATGAATATATAGATTCTCTCGTCAGGCATGAGATAGTGATTCATGTCTGTGGAAATACCCGAAGCCTTCCCTGATAACTCCGTGTTTATACCGTATTGTTTCTGTAACAGCCGGTTATAAGCCTGTATTTCCTGTGCTCTTTTTTTGCGGAATTCCCTGACCTGCTTAAGTGCCTGCTTCTGTGCCTGTTGATAATAACGGTTCAGTTCCGGATTAACCTGTAGCTGCTTCTGGAATTCCTCTACCTGTCTCTGTGCCTTTTTTACTGCCTCTGTATTTCCTTCCCCATAAACCAGGAAGGGAATGGCCATAAAGAGGATTACGCCGATAATAATGGTTAATGCCAGAATAAACAGGGTTTTCAGTACAGATGGATATTTCTTCACTTTTTTCCTCCCACGGGGTGGCGTCTGAACTCAGGATGCCTGAGGCGGACCCGGACTTTACCGTTATTGCCAACTATTATGGTGGCTGCATTCAGATTCCCGGATCCTCCAATGCCAGGCCATTCCTGTTTTACAGATTGTTTCAGTTCTTTCAGTGTTGATATGGTTATATTTTTCTTTATCACCCACTCCCGCATCCTGAGTCTCTCGTGGGGTGTCCAGTTTGGGCGGTAGCCGCTGTAGCCCCATGTAATACAGGCTGCAAATCCGGTGGATGCGAACATAGCAATAACCAGAATGGTAATTGTGAGTTTTTTCATAATATCCTCCCCTAGTAGTAATGCTGTAACTGTTCCATGGCTTTTTCTTGTGTTTTTTGTTGAATGTCAGATTCAGCCCTGGTCTTGATATGCTCGTAAAATTCTGTGAGGTCTATCTTTGAAAAATCCAGTCTCTGGAACTCCTCCGGTGTAAATCCACGGCAGTCAGGAGATTTCGCACTTCCCCAGCAGGCATCCGGGTTGGATGGGCTGCACGATGGGCCAAAACCCTCACCATGCAAACCGTTACCTATCTGTGGTCTTCCCTGTTCTGCAATAATTCTTCCCAGCATGGACTTAAATACGCACCAGGACTGTTTTGGCTGGAAGCAGATACCAAAAATCTTCAGAGCACAGAACTCTCCCACCTTATGGGCCATACCATGCTTTCTGGCCTCAACCAGCTGTACTTCCTGCTCGTTGCACTTCATCTTGAAAAAGAGAAAATTCCCACCCGGGTCTGCACAGCAGTCCACACCAAGGGTTTTAATTCCGTTATCACGGCAGAATATGGTCTGCCCGTTGAATATATAGATGGTACCAAGACAGTTTCCATACGCATCAATGGTGCCATCATCCTTTTTATCGTTTTCTTCTCCTTCATCAGGTTCGGGTATATTGGCAGGGTCAACCAGACTGTTGCATTTAAACGGACTGCAGTATTGCTTTCCCTCATAAGGCTGACAGGGAAGTGGATTTCCCTGGTCATCAGTGAACGGGCACTCTCCATTCTGGCATTCAACCAGAAATCCCGGACAGAGAGGGTCTTTGTTATCGTCATAGACGCAGCGGGCATAGAATCCCACTGCACCCAGGTTGTTCCATTTTATAATCACCGCCCTGTGCTCTGTTTCGTCCTCTGAGGGCTGGCCTTCTTTCCAGTAAGAAACTTCACTGAAAAGGGATGCAAGATTTGCAGCATCTGAGTCATCGGGTAAGAATCCATTGTATTCCGAGGCCAGGGTCTGTGCCTGATTGTAAGTGTATGTATCCAGTGTAATTCCATAATATGGTCCTGCCGTAGGATTAACAGCCTTTACCCTGGTGATGGAATAATAGGGGTTGAGTGGTGGGGCAAAACAGGCATCGCACTGGTGTTCCGACCCGCATGCCCAGTAAAAAGGAATGATTTCCTGGCATTTACTGCCATTTCCAAGGGGACATGAGGCAAATCCTGATTCTCCTACAGTCTGTCCTGTGGGCAGAGATATGCCGTAGGTAATGCCTGTTTCAGTATCTGTATATTCCCCTCTTAGACCAATGGACTCAGTGCTGCCAAAGTTCTGGTAGGCAGCCACCCTTGCCAGTGTCCAGGTGGTATCCCCTGCCGAAGCAGGTTTGTTGACTTCTTCAGGACAGAGCACCTTTTCCAGGCATCTATCTTCACTCTTCAGTTCTCCTCTGTCTTTAAACTGGTTATTCGCCGGGCATACCTTATGGTCCAGTGCCCAGCAGGTATCAGGATTTTTATGTGTGGTGCCTATAATGACATCTTCATTCAGATTATCACAATTTGGCTCTGACTTACAGTAACAATCATCCTGGTAGAATACCAGGTTTCCATACGTGCAGGGGTCATCAGGATTCTGAGTTCGACAATAAATATGTCTCTTAAAGATATAGCATCCTGCCTCTCCGGTTTCGGGGTCATTCTTTCTTTCACCGCTGGCACATTGTGCCTCCTCGTATTTTTCGCAGAGACTACTTGAACCGTTCCAGGTATAACCGGGCAAACAGGCAACCTGTGTCCACTGATAACAAATATCCATATCTGCAAAGTAGTCATAACCAGCGGGACATGCACTCTGGGTGCAGTTACAGGTACCTCCATCTCTGCTGCAACCAGAACTACAGGAAGGAGCTGATGTATAAAAGCAAAGGTCGTAATATTCATATTGTCCAGAGGGACATGGGGGTGATGAGGCAGTCTGCTGGTAACAGACCTCATAATTTGTGAGGCAGCTATAGCCGGCAGGACAACCGTTACAGGTGCCGTCAGATGGGTCAGCAAAGGTATTTCCAGACTGACATATCACATTAAACAGGGTATAGTCATAGCCCTGTGGACAGGCATCTTCTGTTTTTTCGCAGATTCCCCCGTTTCTTGTCCAGCCTGAAGGACAGGTAGGAGTAGCTGTATAGTAGCAGTTTCCTTCATAGACCTGCTGGCCTGGAGGACAGTAAGGATCTGTAGAGGGGTCTTGCTGGAAGAGACACATATAGTTTTGCTCCGGCCATGGTATAAAGGTTGAACCTGATGGGCATATTGTGGGATGTGCCGGGCTGGCAAGGATATAACATTCATTACCAAACTGTGTTTCATCATCCTCCCAGCATGAGGCGTTTTCCACAAAGCGGTAGCACCACCACTGTTTATCGTTAGATGTGCCCTGAATGCCGGCATCGGGAATTTCATAGTGATCATCAGGGCAGAGATGGGCAATCTGCCTGAAACAGCCATCATCTGTTTCCACCTGGCCTTCGGTGCAGAAATTGGGAATAATACCTGTGTCTTTCCAGATACAGTTATAATTTCCTTCAAGCCAGTCAGGGTGCCTATGGCTCTCATAGCCAAGTTTAAAGTGAATATCTCTAAAAAATCCAATTTTTTCAAAGGTCATTTTAAGAGGTACCGACTTAAGTTCCATGGCATAATCTTCAGAATATTCTCCCTGGGAGTGGTTCTGGATTACACCTCCCCTGACATGCTCATCGATTGAGAGGCAGTTACCGTTTATACGGCAGTTTTCCTTACACTCATCCTCGTCAAAAAAGACCCCATTGTTTATGTCACACCTGTATGCCCCCTCGCAGTTAGCGGTGGCCTTGCAGTTCTGTGAACACTCCCCTTCGGTGTAATAGAATTCTCCATCCAGACTGCAAACAAAGCCTGTCACAGGGACGTTTACCGCTATACATTCCTGTGGCTGTTTACATGCGTTTTCACACGATTCACTATCAGGATAGGTCTGCTCATTAATTGGACAGAAATACTCAAGATATGAATTACAATCTGCCTCCTGTATGCAGTTTTGTTCACAATCTGCTTTAGTGCTATAACCCTGGCCATCAAGTGAGCAGTCCCAGCTGTAATGATCATGCTGGTGTGTCTCACACCCCTCTCCCTGCTTGCATTGCTGATTACAGGTGGTGATATCTGTATAGTTCTGGCCATTCAGGGAACATGTCCACTGAGCATGATAGGTGCACTGGGCACTCTGCTGGCAGGCACTCTCACAGGCTGATAGGGTGTCGTATTTTAGCCCATTTAAAGAACACTTATAACGGGTGCGGGTCCTGGTCTCCTGGGTACATGAGCCTGTTGTCTGGCAGGCATTCAGGCACTGTGTCTGTGTGTTATAAAGCTGGTTGTTAAGTGAGCATTTATATTTTGTGACATTTACACAGGGTGCAAATGTCCTGGAGACAGTGCTTTCATTGGGTGTATACTCTACATAAACGGTACAGTGAGTTTTATCTGCGTTACAGGTTGCCCAGGCAAGATATTTATTCCCAAGATAGTCTGTCCAGATGTAGTGTGGGTCATGGTTATAACTGACACATGTCCCACAGCAGCCACAGGGACTGCTCAGATACCCAATACACACATGAGAAGAGTCATAAGTGTGTATGAAAAAGGTATGTCCGCCCACACTCCCGATGACTGGACAGGAATCAGGACAGGGGTCAGGGCACCACCAGCTGCTACATTGAGGTTCTGTTTGTGGAGTGCAGGTGCCCGTTTGAACACATCCGCTCACACAGGCCGATTGAGTTTCGTATTCACTGTCATCAAGTGAGCATACCCATACATTATACCCCTCCTCTATTTCAGAGCAGCTTCCTGTCTTTGTGCACTGGTGCTGGTTATTACATGGGTACTGGTCTCCCAAAGGACAGGTATAATATCCGCTGTCCTGGCACTCTCCCTGTTCAATACAGGCATCGTTACAGGCCTGCTGGTTATCATACTCCTGGCCGTTTATTGGACAGTAATAGGTATAAGTGGGATGATTTGTATAGGTGCATGTTCCTGTTTTTATACATGTATGTGTTTCCTCATCACAGGGCAGGGTTGGGTCAAGCGGGCATTGATAGGCAGTCTGCTCCTGGCACTCTGTCTCGATAAAACAGTTATCGTCGCATTCTTCCTTCTCATCATATTTATCAGGGTGTTGATAGGCCGGACATATATATTTGAGTTCTGTCTTTGTTGTTTCCTGACAGTAACCACTTCTCTCACACTGCCCGTTTGGGTTACATGGATATTGCGAACCAAGGGGACAGGTGGCATGCTCCGGATCAATGGAGCAGGTACCTGGTTTATAACAGTTATCCTCACAGCTGAGCAGATTACCATACTGCTCACCAGTCATATCACATATATAGGGGTCAATTCCCTCAAGGTAATTCTGGGTAAACCACACACCTATTGAGCCATCTTCAATCCTGTCACTTGAGTTTGTAAACAAATCTCCCCTGTTATTGTTGCAGGTATACTGTGCTGGATTGGAAAACTCAGTATATGTACACATACCCCTTACTGTATCAGGCCCTGCGCTGGTCTGGACAAATACGCCAAAGTTCATCCTGTTGGAATCAATCCAGTAGGGGCTTGCCCAGCTGACGACAATGTTATACGGACACTCAGCAATGGCATCACTGCAGAAGGGTTCAAATTTTGTTGACGGCAGAAAATATCCTTCGTATGCACCAATGGCTCTATCCGATATGCCCTTTGCGGTGGAGACATGAATTGTGTAAAGCTGGCCTGCTACACCCATATTCAACGGGTTGTAGGGAAAATCATGCCTCTGGGTGTGTGTCTGTGCTTCTCCCCAGACTTTGGTTACTATTCCTATAAAGTTTGTATTTACCGAGAAGCCCACATGCTGAAACTTTTTCAGCGGTGCGGGAGCTGAGACGCTGTAGATGTTTCCATCAGGGTGTTTGAACGTGAAGGTCCAGCTTCCACCACTGTAACAGAGACTCATTACTTCCTGGTTGTTATCATCAGTGCCCTTTATGACACATCCTTCCTGTGTGAAGTAACCCCACAGCACTGCTGCCATACCTCTTGAAAGCTGAAAGTCCACTGAGACTGAGGAGTTTGAATTAAAGGGAGTATTTCTGGTGTCTGTTGATGGGTCATAGCAGATACTGTTACACAGCTCTTCGGCTGGGGGAGGAATATCTTTTGGTTCTATGTGCTTTACCAGCCCTCTAAAACGGCTGGTTAGAGGAACGTGTATTCCTGCACAGAGATATGAATTTTCCTCTTCAGTGCACAGTTCACCGGTGGCCACGGTTAAAAGCCCTTCTTCAACCCAGAGATATTGGTAAGTGCTATAATTTTGTGTAATTACTCCTGCATCCTCTATGGATGCCGGGTGATACTGATAAGTGGGTGCTGAGAATTCATCAATGAATTCATCATGACTGTATTCCTGTACGGTCAGGGCATAGGTAATCATGGCATCCTCGGTGGAAATCTCCACCAGATTCATGACATTTTCATCGGAATATCCTGTTTGTGGCAGGGTTGCAGTAACAATAAGAAGGATTATCAGAAAAACAGCCTTTTTCACTCTATTTCTCCCTTACGAGTTCTGCCGTGGCAAGAGCTGTGAGCCTGTCAGGCACACGATTTAAACAGGCGTCAGCAGCAAAGTAGAATTCATACTCACCAGGATAGAGCAGTACAGAAGGAATATTGACTACGGCCTGATTTATATCTTTAACAGCAGTGAGAAACGGCCTTACCTGGTCAATAGTTTCAAATAAAACCCACTTCCAGTTTTCATCCATGTAATACTGAGTGAATTTTCCATCACGGAAGATCCTGATGACCAGGTACCACTCTGCAGGTGCGCTGGCAGAACCGTTGAGTGTTATCTCTATATTTGACAGGCTTTCATCGAGTGAGGGATTTATATAATAATAATTTTCGCCGTTTATGGTTATTTCTGAGCTGGTTTCTCCTGTTTCTCCTTCGTTATAGACATAAGCTGGAGGCAGGATTATTCCCTGGAAAGGCCAGGTGTCCCTTCCGCCTGCGTATTTATAACTTCCATTTTCATAAGGTACCTCATCTTCCACTACTTCAATAATAAATGTTCCTGTGTTGGGAAGATGATTTTTTCCCCACTTAACCGTGAAAAAAAGTGAATCCCAATCAGCATGTATCTGCATGATGGGAGAGTTATTCGTAAAGGGTACACCCTCAGGTAGCACTTCTACTGCCATGAATGACCCATATCCCATCTGTGTCCACTCCGGAGCATCACTGCTGACAGCAAGAGTCGAACCCTGGGGAGTAAACAGATATGTTTCTACATCTCCTATGGTTTCTGTGAAAACCAGCAAAAAATACCGTTTGTTCTGTTCGATGTTGAACTGATAGTATATCTGTGGTGTATTTTCTGTTATTTCTCCCCGCAGAGCCATACCGGGAGTGATTACCGGTGCATCCTGCGGAATTGGATACGGCAGGAAGATACTTCCATGACAGTCCTGGCTGCCTGGCAGCACCAGAAGAGTAAGTAGCAGTAGTAGAGCTCTGTATTTCATTTTTACCTCCCTTATTTACCTTTTAACAATCTGTGCCCATGTGTATGTAGCAATGTCCATATCAGGCATCTCATCTGCTATTGGGTCATAACCATAGTAGAATGTAACCTCTCCTGGCAGGAGCATGAGGGCCGGGAACACAGCCACGACTTCCGGCTTTTCTGAAAGAGGAGCCAGCCTGAAAGGTCTTATTTCGCTGATTTCTTTAAAGACCTTCCATCTGTCTTCTGTGAGGTAATAACACTTACCATCTATACTCTCGCACACTACCAGAAACTGCTCAAGGTTCAGGTCATTGCTTCCCTTTTTTGCTTTAACTCTGATGGTAAGGGTTTGTGTGACGTCAGTTTCAACAAACACCGGCTGTTCCGGTTGTTCGTTATTTACAGTCATTGTTATAGTAAAGGCATCAGGAGTAACTATAAGAATAGGAATCTGAGCCGGCTTGGTGACCTTACCGTTTACAAGCCATGTAGTTCTATCTGCACCGTATTGATATACGGTAATTGTTTTTGTTTCTGTCTCTTCTGTTTCCGGGTTTTCCACCTCGATTTCTACTTCCATGGTGGTGAGTGTGTCAGAAAGTATCTGTATGGTGAATGTTCCTGTGGCCGGGTAGGTTTCTCCTCCCCACTGCACATTCAGATAAAGTTCTGCTTCGCCCTGTGAAATTCTGAACTGGTTTTTAAGCCCACATCTCTGGCCTTCATAACTGCATGTTGCTCTGTGGGATATTACCTCAACCATGACAAAAGACCCAAATCCCATTTCTGTCCAGTCAGGTGCATCGTTATTATCCAGCTGAAATGTGTTGGTTTCCGGGTTTGAAGTAACGGATATTTTTACATCTCCGATACCGTGCGGATTTGCTCCATTTTCAAAATCAGGGAAAACCATGAGGTAGTAGCGTCTGTTCTCAAAAACCCTGAATCTGAACCACGGTGATGGGTTTTCTGTGGTAATTTCACCCCGGTAGACCTGGCCCACGGTGAGCCAGGTGGCTTCAGCAGATGGCTGAATGGGCTGACTTTCACTGAAGCAAAAATTTGAAAAAATCAGTACTAAACCAACTATAATTACTGTGCTTACTTTTCTCTTCATGCAATCCTCCTCCTTTATTTATGGTTCATCAGTGGAACAAATCATATCCCTGCTTGCCTCATATACGGCCTGCATGGCCGATGCTGCCTCTGAAAACATATCTATACAGCCGCACTCAGTATCCACGGGTTTGTAACGGGTTTCTCCTTCTTCAAGGGGACAGTGCCAGGTTCCTTCAGCATCCTGAGTGCACTTTTTTATGATGTGTTCCTTCGTGGTTGCGCTGGTGGTGGCTGTGGCTTTGTTTTCATCCAGAGGATCAGGCTGTGGATAGGCAGTGGTATCGGTTTCTATTCTGGTTACTGCACAAACCATTTCACATTCCTGGTAATCAGTGGGAAACTGATTCAGGGGAATATTGCCTGTACCTATTACAGGATCTTCATAGGTGCCTGTCTGGGGATTGGCTGTCTGAAGTGCTATTGTAGCCCGATTGAGGTCTGCATCATAGGTGTAGTTCTCATTGCAGTCATATCTTTTTTTCACCATCCACCACATATCAACTCCTGATGCAAGTACCGTGGTTTCATCTGTATCAAGATCAGTTGATGTCATCTGTGTGCCATCAACACATATCCTGTAGCGGTGACCATTGTTGGGATCCTGATATGCCTTGCAGGATGGTACCGGGGTTTTACCTGTTGATTCTCCGTTTCTCAGGGTATAAATACAGTTTCCTGCATAATCGCATATCTGGACATCTTTGAGAGTGCAGTTTTCTGAAGGATTGCACCCTCCACTGGAAGTAACCACCGGCTGTTGTTCTGCGGTTATGATTTCATAGGTAAACCATCCCTCACCACCATTGGGACCAACCGATACTGTTGCTCTGAATTCATTTGTGCCTGAATGAAGGTACTGTAGAATGGGTATATCATAGCCGAACCAGCGAACATCTCCCTTACGATCAGTGAGTGGAGGTGCAGGCCAGTCTTCATATACCAGGTGTTCATTGACATACACCCTGATTTCATCATCATATGCGATCAGAGGAAGACGGGCACTTATTATGCGTTTATCTCCAAGGTCCACCTGTCCTGTAATTATATGCAAACCTTTGCCCCAGTAATTATTGTCTGCTGGTGGTATAGGTGTACCGATAGTTCCGGTAATGGGGTCATTGGTTACCTCCTGTGTTGTAAAATCGTGTGTGATTGTGCAGAAATATCCCCTGTGTCCTTCGTTCATGGCAGCGGAACTACTGAGCTGGCTGTAATAACTGTCTGGATCTGTAGATTGTGCTGCTATTTCTTCATCGACGGGTAGAAAGCCTGTCTGGTATCCTTCCTCCAGGGCCTGGGGATTGGTTCTTGAGGCAGAACTTCCCTGTTCATAGGTAGGATCAGCCACGTGTACACATTTATCTGAGGACTGGCCATAGAATCTTATGGATAATTCATCCAGCTTTAATTCTGCCTTTGAGACCGCAATATTTTTTGCCTGGGCAAGCACCATGGAGGCCCCTGCCCCCAGGTCCTGAAGTACGTCCTGAAACATGGATGTCAGAACTCCGCCGCAGGAGTCGTTCACACAGTAGCACTGTCCTGCACCTGACATATCAGAGACAGGAGATAGGGTAAGGTGACTGTTTTCATCCACGCCCCAGACATAATAGGCACACCTGTCCCATGTTCCCGGACTGCAAACCACTACACCATGCGTGCATACACCACTGGCGTACTGGGTGCCATTTCCTGCAAAATCCTTAAAGGTGGGTGTGAATGTAAAATTTGGATTGCCATCGTAATCTGTGTCCTGAGAGATTACCATGCTGAAGTCGTTTGTGCCTGATGGTATGACTGTGATTTTCAGGAATTCCACTGCAGAGGGGCACTCCAGCTGGGCGTTGAATCCCTGGTATTCCTGGCAATTGCCCGGGCACTTCTCCTGACATTCAGTAAGAGATATATAGAGACGGTGGTTGGTTGAGCACTCATACGATGTTTCCACCGTCTTCATCAGTGTCTCACCGGACATGATCGGCTTTACCACTCTCTCGTTCATTCCCTCCGGGCTACCCAGTGTGTCTCTGACTGTATTGCCCAGGTTTTCTCCTGCTCTTTTTGCATCCTCCAGTTCGTCGCAGAAACCACCGAGGTGGGTGAAAATCAGGATTGCAGATATAAGAAATGGAATTAGAATCTTTTTATTCATAGAAAACCCTCCTAAAAGGCACAGCATTCTCTTTTTCTGTAAAGCATCCATACAAAATGGTCGCATTTGCCAGGAACCGGAGGATTCTTGAGATAGCTCCAGGTTATTGATGCACGCCCGATGGGCATCCTTTTTCCCATAACCACAGGAAATAGCTGAAGCCATGAGTACTGGGATTTCTTCCAGAAAGGTTTGATATAGGGCTGACACATACCCGTTACAGTGGGCTTTCCCGTGGTGATGATTTTTCCGGTAAGTGAGCGGTAGAGCTGCTTATTAGCGATTGCCAGGTTACCACAGGTATATCCCTGCTCATCGGCGGTGTGGCCGGTAACGGGATAGACAGATCCCCAGCTGCCCATACACCAGAAAAGTATATCAATGGGCTTTCCCACCTTTGGCAGTGCTGCTCTTGCCGCATCCACAATACATGCCAGCTGGGCAATGGGATTTGCAAACAGGAGCGTGGCTGGGTCATTGAGTATGGCGTTTAAAAGGTCGTTCTGCCAGAAAGGATCAACTTCTGTGATGTAGCTAACATCTATTTCACCCATTGGGGTGAGACAGACAAAGTCCATGAACAACCTGATAACCCGCCAGACTTCATAGGTAAGCTGGTGAACCTGGGCAAAGGCTGCCTGATGTTTTCCATTTGATAAACTATCAGCTTCCTTTCCTGCCAGAAGTCCTCTTGAAACTGCCTGAGTGATGGGTATATCGAATCCAAGCGCAGGAAAACAGAATGGTATCTTGACTACCTCATACCCTTCAATAGGTTCCCAGTGACTTATGGCCAGGCCAGGAAACGGAATGAGTAAAGGTGGCCTGAGACAAAAACATATGGGGAACGACCAGCTTGATTTTGTTTCATAGGCACCCGGAAATGGGACAATGGGAATGGCGCCGATTTTTATGGGGAGTACGTTGTAGAGTGTGGCCATGGAGTTTGTGAGCACCGTTAACATGGTGGCAGGACTTGCTGGACATCCCATACTAGAGAGAGCATGGCCGGGTATGGGTGTAGTGGCAATAAGAAAGGTAATCAGTGATATTACTATGAGTACTCTGCGCACCTTTGTCCCCTGTACAGGTAATAAGAAAGAGTTAAAATCTTTATGAGTAAGTTTATGGGTATACAGGAAAAAGTGGAGAGGTTATGGAGTGCCTTAGGGCAGGGATTCTGTCAT
>Ga0209834_10001676_pt1 | contig 12154 bp, 9 predicted proteins | sample Mar14236cmmetaG_FD_184134 | JGI IMG/M metagenome (GOLD analysis project Ga0209834, IMG submission 184134) | Marine hydrothermal vent microbial communities from Guaymas Basin, Gulf of California to study Microbial Dark Matter (Phase II) - Marker... ...
GGCCATCAGGTCATATACCTCTTCAAAAGAAACGTTTTTGGTCTGCATTTTTTTCCAGATGGAGTATATGGACTTGGGCCGCCCGTTGATATCAAACCGGATGTTGTTTTCCTCCAGTTTCTGAATGATCGGCAGAGAAAACCGGTTTATCTCGGCAATTCTTCTTTTCTCATTCAGCCTGATCTTATTGGCTATCTCTTCATAGATCTCGGGATGCCTGTATTTCATGCTGAGGTCTTCCAGCTCTGTCTTTATTTTGTATAATCCCAGCCGGTGGGCCAGGGGGGCATAAATGTATATTGTTTCCGAGGCAATCTTGAGTTGTTTTTCCGTGGGCATGGCATCCAGCGTACGCATATTGTGCAGGCGGTCGGCCAGCTTGATCAGAATAACGCGCATATCGTCGGAAAGGGTCAACAATATTTTTCTGAAATTTTCTGCCTGCGAGGATGATTGTTCCGAGAAAGCGCCTGAGATCTTTGTCAGCCCGTCAATGATCCTGGCCATTTTTTCTCCAAACAAGTGTTCTATATCTTCCAGGGTATAATCCGTATCTTCCACAACATCATGCAATAAAGAGCAGCTTATGGAAAGGGCTCCCAACCCTATCTCTTCGGAGACAATGCGGGCTACGGCCAATGGATGACAGATATAAGGTTCCCCTGATCGCCTGCGCATATCCTTATGAGCCAGAAATGCCAGGTTAAAGGCTTTTTCCACCATCTCACGGTCGGCTTTCTTCTTCAACCGGGGACTGTTTTCTACCAGAAGCCTGAACTGCTTACGTATATTTGTGTCCTCAGCTTTGGTTAATACCGACGCCTCTTTGATTTGTTTCTCTGTCATAATCCTCAAAATTCGCCTTTTACAAAATTAGTCAAAAATCATAGAATCTTAGTCATAAGTTGAAAAATGTATTGTTGTGAAAGGAGGGTTCCGGCTTTTAACTTTTCATTTACTTATCACCATCACATATCCTTTCTTTCTAATCTTCACTCCCTGTGGGGTTTCTGCATACAGATAATAATTGTAAACACCTTGTTGAACCGGGCTTCCTTTTTTGTCTTTGCCATCCCAGGCATGCAGATAGTCATAGCTCTCAAAAACAATGGTTCCCCAGCGGTTACGGATGATAAGGTGGTACTTCTCCGGAGCAAAGGAGAATACAGGCACAAAGAAGTCGTTCTGACCGTCCTGGTTGGGGGTAAAGGCGTTGGGTAAGTAAACATGCTGTCCTGCATTTATACAAATCGTTGCCGAGAAACTGTTTTGTTCTGTCCAGGAGAAATGGTTGCGGCCGGTAGCTTCTATCCGGTAACAATAAATACCGCTGTTTCCAGCCATATACTGGAGTGACTCAATTTTTTCTGTCCAGGAAGTGTCCCGGGGAGACAACTCGGCAACGAGCTCTTCGGCATGATTCCCGGTTTGCCGGTAAATGGTGTACTTTTCCAGGGTGTCATAGCTGAGACAGGGATTCCAGGAAAGGTAGATGTTAAAGTTTTCATGATATCCCTGAGGAACCAGAATGGTGGCCGGGAGGGATTGCCTGACCATACGGCCGCATTCATTCAGTACGGCCAACCGGTAATACAGAGGTGCTTTCAGCGAATCTTCCGGGACGTCTGTGTAGGAAAGCTCGGCTTCCGTGTACTTTTCCCATTCCATGATCGTATCAGAACAACGATCGGGGGTTGTACCGCGCAAGAGGATATAATGCTGCAGCTGGGAGGTGTTATCTATTGAGAATTTCAGGAAAACCTGATTGTTTCCGATAACCGATGCTTCATCAACGGAAATGTAATCGGGTGGGGGTGGCATGGTGGCGGTAATGCATTTGCGGTTGGAATGGGATACCCAACCGTTGGTATGCCAGGCTTTGACAACAAAGCAATAGTCTTTATCGGGGATGACCTGCGTGAGGGTATCCGCCAATACGCCGGATGAGACGGAATCCAGCAGTTTAAAATCATTATTTCCTTCCTTGCCATAAATGGCATAGGAGACCAGTTGATCTCCCCAACCCTTGTATCCGGTCCAGGAGAGATAGATATTGCCTGTACAGGCATCGAAAAGGGTAGTGAGATAATTGGTTGTGTGTTCAGCAGTAAGCGGGCTGGGGTTCCCGGCTGTATCAATAGCTGCAATCACATAGGAAACAGGGAAAAAATCAGCATGAGCCCTGTAGTCTTCAAAAGATTCAATATTTGGATTATAAAGGGTGTCGATAGCAATCCAGATATTATTTTTCCCTTGATAAATAATATAACCCGCAACATCCTTATCCGGGCTTTTGGTCCACCGGAGAGTCACAAAACCTGTATTTGGAATTACGCTCACCAGGGAAAGGACAGGAGGAGCAGGTCGAATAGTATCGTTTTGTGACCAGGCTGGTATAGTAGCTACCGCAGCGAGTAAAAACAAAACCAATCCTAATCTTATGCCTAATGATATGATACTATTTTTTTCCATTATTACAACTGCCTGCCACGATCTCGATGAAAGTGTCGGGGTCAAAATACTTTTCGGTGATAATACGGATCTTTTCCGGTGAAATGGTACGGATGACCTCTGCAAATTTCTCCGGATAATCCAGAGAGGTGTCCGTGGTTATTAAACGCTTGACCATGTCTGCCCGGGACAGGGCTCCGTCGAGGGATTGCAGCAGGCTGCCCATAAGATAATTCCTGACAAGGTTGATCTCATCCTCTGCGGGAGGCTGTTCTTTCAGTCTTCGGATTTCCCGGTATATTTCCTCCAGGGCAGGCCGGCAGACTTCCGTGCCCGTCTCTGTACGGATGCTGAAATAAGCATCATAACGCAGGGGTTGAATTACGGAATATATCCCGTAAGTGTATCCTTTTTCTTCCCGGATGTTTTTCATCAGACGAGACCCGAAATAGCCGCCCAGGATCATATTGACAAAGGAAAGAGCCGGGAAATCCTCATGATTCCTGGTGATTGTTCTTTTTCCGATAGTGATAGCAGACTGGACCGCCTTATCCAAGGGAACATGCCTTTTTACAATATGGGTTACAATGGGAGAGGGAGAATCTATGTGTCTTTCGGAAGGTTTCCTAAAACTGCTTTTCTTCCCGAATCGTTTCTGAATGTTTTTTATCAGGGAATCGGTAATATTCCCGGCCAGGATAAAGTAACAATTATTGCCAAGTAGTGATTCGTGGTGAAAAGCTTTCAGGTCTTCGGGAGTGATCTCATCATAGTGGGTTGGCAATATCCTGCGGCCATAAGGGTGGGAGGGCCCGAAGACCTCTTCCAGAAATGCGGACATGGACTGATAGGTTACTTTTTCCGACTCAATCAGAAAAGTTTGTCGCTGTTTTTTCAGATATGTCTGAATTTCTTTATCAGGAAAAATAGGATTAAATACAATATCTTCCAAAATCTCAAGCACATCATGAGCATACCGTGTGAGTGAGTGAAGGCTGATGCCGGCATGGTCGCGGGTGTTATAGGTTATGATATAGCTGCCATAGTAGTCCAATTGTTCGGCTATAGTAGCTGCATTGCGGGTTTTTGTTCCTTCGCGAAGCGTGTCTATAGTAGTGTTGCAAGCCAGGGGCCTGGATTCAGCCCAAACACCTCCCGGGAAAATGATATCCAGCCGGATGGCATCGAGTGAGTCATCACGAATCAGGTACATTTTGTTGCCCTCTGAAAAACGAATCTCTTCCGGCGGAATCCAGTGAATGTCTTTTACCGGTAAAATCGGGGGTGCTGTTTCTCTGTGAATGTTCATATCTTTACGTAAGTTCCGGGTTGGTTAATAAGAATCGTCGGGCAAGGTCTTTAAACCGAGTGATAATACAAAACAGACATGTTTTCTTCCCTGAAAATATTTTGGGCCTCTGTCAGAATATCCCGGGGTGTTACCTGGTGATATCTTTTCATTTCCGTATTGATCATAGAGGGATCGCCCAGATAATCGAAAAAGGAAAGATTCATGGCTTTATTCAGGATGCTGTCCATGGAAAAAACCCAGGTTGATTCAAGTCTGTTTTTTACCTTGGTTAGTTCACGTTCCTGTACGGTATTTGTTTTCAATTGTTCCAGCATATCAAAGATAGCCTGTTCCGCTGTTTCCATGGAAGTGCCACCCATGAGTGTGCCGGAAATAACAAACAGACCGGGGTCTATGCTTCCGAGGATATAGGCATCTATATTACTGAACAACCGTAATTCCTGCACCAGATATTGATACAGTCGTGAAGACTTTCCGTTTGACAGGATATCGGAGATCAGATCAGCCGTATAAAAAGCGCCGGAAAGGCGCGGTCCCATGTGGAAGGCCATATATATGGCGTTGGCTGGCACCTTTCTTTCCACGCGCAGGGTTTCTTTTTTTTGTTGTAGCGGTTCTTCCGGAAGATTTCTGTTTTTTATTTTACGGGCAGGGATGTCTTCGAACCATTTACCGGCCAGCTTCTCTGCTTTTTCATGGGTGATGTTGCCGGACAATGCCATGAAAGCGTTGTTGGGGGCATAATGGGAGTAGAAAAAATCTTTTACCTGTGCAAGAGTAGCCTGTTCGATATGGCTGATATCTTTTCCGATGGTAGGCCAGCGGTACGGATGCTTTTTGTAAGCCAGGGGTCTTAGTAGCAGCCATACATCTCCGTAAGGCTGATTAAGGTATCGTTGTTTGTACTCTTCGATGACAACTTGTTTCTGGATATTTAGTGTCTGTTGTGAGAAATCCGGTTCCAGCATACGATCCGATTCGAGCCACAGGGCTGTCTCCAGGTTTTCCCCGGGAATCATGATGTAGTAATTGGTGAAGTCATTGTTGGTAAAGGCGTTATTTTCGCCGCCGGCGAGCTGTAAAGGCCGGTCAAACTCCGGAATATGGCGGCTCCCGCCAAACATCAGATGTTCGAACAGATGAGCAAATCCCGTCATGCCCGGATCTTCGTCACGGGCCCCCGCACCATAGAGGATATTCACAGCTACCAGTGGCGTCTGGGGGGCCGGATTAACAAGAACCCGAAGGCCGTTTTTAAGGGTGAATGAAGAGTATGGTATCATATACAAAAATTTGATCTGGTGAAAAATCCTGTGCTTCCTGCAAACCGGCAAAGAAACTACAAACTTAAAAAAAAAGATGTTTCACAGAGTAGATTAAGGGTTATAATATATATTTGCACGATATGAAGCTCAAACGACAGTTGGTATGGTTATACAGGTGGAGAATGGAACATATTCCCGACCGGGAATTTATCCTTATTGTTAGTTTTTTTATCGGGATATTCGGTGGTTTTGCCGCAGTGATCATTAAGAATCTGGTACGGTTGATCCAAAACCTGATCACCCAGACGTTTATGATTGAGGAGCATCTCTATCTTTATGTTGTCTTGCCGGTAGCGGGTATTTTTCTGGTGTTGATCTTTGTCCGTCTGATCCTAAGACAGGAAATCGGGGACGGTGTCCCCATTGTTTTATATGCGATTTCCAAAAACAACGGGAGGATCAAACCGCATAATATGTATTCTTCCATTATTGCCAGTGCCATTACGGTAGGTTTTGGCGGATCTGTAGGACTGGAAGGCCCTACGGTGGCTACCGGTGCGGCCATAGGATCGAATGTGTCCAGAGTCCTGCGTCTCAATTACAAAATGGTGATTCTGATGCTGGGAGCCGCATCTGCCGGTGCCATGGGAGCTATTTTCAAAGCACCTATTGCCGGGATCGCTTTCGCCCTGGAAGTGATCATGCTTCAGCTAACCACCGTCTCGGTGTTGCCTTTGCTGATTGCCTCGGCCACAGGAGCCTTGACGGCTTATATGTTTTTGGGCCAAAGTACGCTGTATACCCTGCAGTTTGTCCAGCCTTTTCAGATGAAGAACATTGGTTACTATGTCCTGCTTGGTATTGTTACCGGCTTCATGGCTTTGTATTTTCTCCGGATATACATCTTTCTGCATGATACCTTTAAGAAAATTAAAAACAGGTGGAAACGGTTTATTTTGGCTTCGATGGTCCTGGGTGGGATCATTTTTCTTTTCCCTTCTCTTTACGGTGAAGGATATCATGCTATCAACAGTTCCCTGCAAGGGGATTACTCCTATGTGTTTAATCATACGTTTTATGCAGGACTGAGTGAAAATCATGTGATGCTGGTGCTGGTGCTCATCCTGATCGTATTGTTTAAGGCCATTGCTACCACGGTGACTTTTTCTGCCGGGGGTATCGGGGGTATTTTTGCTCCGACGCTGTTTATGGGAGTAAATGTAGGACTGGCTTTTGCCATCCTGAGCAATTTGCTGGGGTTGGACCTTCCTGTCAGCAACTTTGCTTTGGCAGGAATGGGAGGAATGATTGCCTCAGTCATTCAGGCTCCGTTGACAGCTATTTTCCTGATCGCTGAGATTACAAAAGGTTATGCCCTGTTTATGCCTCTGATGATCACGGTGGCATTTTCCTGGATTATCTTCAGGATCTTCGAGAAGAGATCTATTTATACCTTCCAGCTTGCTAAGCGAGGTGAGTTGTTTACCCACGACCAGGATAAAACCGTATTATCTCTGATGAATGTTAAAGACCTGATCGAAACCAACTTCGAAATCGTGGGCCCGAATGCTACCCTCGGCGATCTGGTGAAGGTGATTGCTCATTCTCAGAGAAACATCTTCCCGGTAGTGGACGAAAAAAACAATATGCTCGGGGTGGTGTGGGTGAATGACATCCGCCATATTATTTTTAACAGGGATCTGTATGATAAAGTGTATGTCAGGGATCTGATGTTTATGCCACAGCCTACGGTATCCCCCGATGAATCCATGGAAGATGTAGCACGTAAATTTCAAAACTCCTCCCATTATAACCTGCCTGTACTGGACAATGGCAAATATGTGGGGTTTGTTTCGCGGGCCAATGTGTTTTCTAAATACAGAGAGATGGTGAAACATTTTTCGGAAGACTGACGAGAACGATGAATGACGAATGATGAACAAATTATTCTTTTATCGTTCATCGATCCACATTTTCCTTTACTTTTGTGCTGCCATGACCGGAAAGAAAAAATACACGTTAACACGGTTGATTCTCTGGAGAACTCGTCATATCCCTCCCAGGCAGTTCATTATTTTTCTAAGCCTGATCATCGGCATGCTCAGTGGTCTGGCGGCCGTGATCCTGAAAAACATTATTCATCTGACGGAGGATTGGCTGACACAGGGGCTACATGTGGAGCAAAGCAATTATATTTATTTTCTCTATCCGGCGCTTGGCATTCTCCTCACCTGGCTTTTTGTACGTTATATGGTCAGGGACAATATCAGTCATGGTGTGGCCCGTGTGTTATATGCGATCTCAAAACGGGGTAGTATTCTGAAACCTCATAATAGCTATTCCTCCATGGTAGCCAGTGCTCTGACCATCGGTTTTGGAGGGTCAGTGGGTTCTGAGGCCCCGATAGTCCTTACGGGAGCTTCTCTTGGATCCTCCATCGGCAGGTGGCTTCATCTGAACTATAAACACCGTACCTTATTGTTGGGGTGCGGCGCTGCCGGCGCCATTGCCGGAATCTTTAAAGCGCCGATTGCAGGGGTGGTCTTTACTTTGGAGATACTCATGCTTGACCTGACACTTTCTTCCATCGTTCCGTTACTAATTTCTTCGGTTACTGCAGCGGTAGTTGCTTACTTCCTGATGGGGCAGGGTGTGCTTTTCAGTTTCCACATTACAGATCCGTTTTTATTAAAAGATATACCGTATTATATCTTGCTGGGTGTGTTTACAGGACTGGTTTCATTTTATTTTACAAAAATGTCCATGAAGGTGGAGGATTCCATGTCTTCTATTGGCAATATATGGTTGCGGCTTCTGGTCGGAGGTTTAGTCCTGGGGCTTTTTATATTTGCTTTTCCTCCCCTGTTTGGGGAGGGTTATTCTACCATCCGTTCTTTGCTGAACGGGAATGTATACACCCTGGTAGCCAACAGTCCTTTTTATTTTCTGAAAGATTATACGGGTTGGTTTCTTCTGTATGCAGCTTTGATCTTTATGCTGAAAGTGGTGGCTATGGCCGTAACCAACGGAGCCGGTGGTGTGGGAGGTGTTTTTGCTCCCTCCCTGTTTACCGGAGGCGTTAGCGGTTTTTTCCTTTCCCGTTTGCTAAACCTGATTCCCGGCATAGAGGTCTCCGACGTGAATTTTTCCCTGGTAGGCATGGCCGGTCTTATGGCAGGTGTGATGCATGCCCCTCTCACCGGTATCTTTCTGATTGCCGAAATCACCGGAGGCTATATCCTGTTGATACCTCTCATACTTACTGCTACGGTCTCTTATCTGACCATTGTGTATTTTGAACCTTACTCCATCTATACCAAACGTCTGGCCAAAAGGGGAGAATTGATTACCCACGATAAGGATCATGCCGTACTGACCTTAATGGACTGGCGAAAGGAAATTGAGAAAGACCTCCTGACTGTCCGTCCTGATGATACGCTGGGAGATCTGGTGAAAACCATTTCCCGCTCCCGGAGGAATCTGTTTCCCGTACTGGGAAAGGATGGGAGTCTTCTGGGTGTGGTTATGCTGGATAATGTGCGGGAGATCATGTTCAATCGTGACTTTTATGACAAAGTAAAAGTGTGTGACCTGATGGTTAGCCCCCCAAGGTATATCTATATAACAGATACCATGGAGACTGTTTTACGTAAATTCAATGAAAGCGGCGCTTGGAACCTGCCAGTAATAGACCGCGATAAATATATTGGGATCCTCTCCAAGTCCCGTATATTTGCTGCTTACCGCCGTGTATTGGTCCAAGTAAGTGAAGAATGATAACTCACAAATAAAAAACAAATACCAAATAGGAGTACTTAATCTCAAATTAGAAGCCGGAAAAATTATTCTTTGGAAGCTCCAGCCGGTCCGACGTAAGTGGCATTGCCAAAAGCCAGAACAGGATAAAAAATAATGCCTAGGAAGAGTAATCCCAAAGTGAACCAACCTCCTTTTCCAAAACTTTTTGATAAGAGATGTACCATAATGATTAACAAGATAATGTTGACAAAAGGAACGAAGAAAATCAACAAAATCCACCACCAGGGTTTCCCAATGATCTCAAGCCAGACAATAATGTTATAGATGGGAATGATAACTGCCCATCCTGGTTTGCCGGCTTTATTGAAAATCTTCCATAGGGAAACGATCATAAGAAGAGCAATGATCAGGTAAAGGATTACACCACCGACACCAAAGTGGCCCAGACCAGAAGAGAACTCAGACGAATGATTCATGATATTTAAGTTATAATGGTTAATGGTTTTACGAAGTAAGTAAAAAAAGTCTAATAAAAAAGAATGCAAAAATTTTTTTTCTCTCCATTTCCCGTTTACCTTTGTTGAAAATCAATAAATTTTGTTTGCCGTGAAAAAAGATACACTTGTTTTCGATCTGATACAGAAAGAATACCAGCGTCAGAAAAACGGATTGGAACTGATTGCTTCCGAGAACTTTGTGAGTCCTCAGGTGTTGGAAGCCATGGGGTCGGTATTAACCAACAAATATGCAGAAGGATACCCCGGACACCGTTATTATGGAGGCTGTGAAGTGGTGGATGAAACCGAGCAACTGGCTGTTGACCGGCTGAAAGAATTATATAATGCAGAGTACGTGAATGTTCAGCCCCATTCCGGGGCCCAGGCCAATGCTGCAGTGCTGTTAGCAGTATTGAAACCGGGAGATACCTTTATGGGGCTGGATCTGTCGCACGGAGGACATCTGTCGCATGGCTCGCCGGTCAATTCTTCCGGGATACTGTATCATCCTGTAGCTTATGGGGTGGACCCTGAAACAGGACTGGTGGATTATGATCAGATGGAGGAGATTGCATTGAAGGAGAAACCCAAACTGATCATAGGTGGCGCCTCGGCTTATTCGCGGGAGTGGAACTACAAACGGATGCGGGAGATAGCCGATAAGGTCGGAGCTTTGCTGATGATCGATATGGCCCATCCGGCCGGGCTGATCGCTGCCGGATTGCTGGATAATCCTCTTGAATATGCTCACATAGTGACTTCTACTACGCACAAGACCCTTCGCGGTCCAAGGGGAGGAATCATCCTGTTGGGAAAAGATTATGACAACCCTATGGGCAAAACTACAAAAAAAGGAGTGATTCGTAAAATGTCTTCTATCCTGAATTCTGCCGTGTTTCCCGGTACCCAGGGCGGTCCGCTGGAGCATGTAATTGCTGCCAAAGCTGTGGCCTTCGGAGAAGCGCTGGAGCCCTCCTTTAAAAAATACCAGCAACAGGTGCAGACAAATGCCCGGGTGATGGCTGAAGAATTTGTTAACAGAGGCTATAAAGTGATCTCAGGAGGAACGGATAATCATTCCATGCTTATCGATCTGCGTACCAAGGTTCCGGAAATTACCGGAAAACAGGTTGAAAATACGTTGGTAAAAGCCGATATTACCGTGAATAAAAATATGGTGCCTTTCGATACCAGGCCTCCCTTGCATACTTCCGGCTTACGGATCGGAACACCCGCCGTAACCACCAGGGGACTGAAAGAAGAACATATGAAAACCATCGTTGAAATGATCGATAAGGTGATCATGAATATTGAGGATGAAACGGTGATTGCAGAGGTGAAAAAACAAACCAACGATATGATGGAAGAACTGCCTCTTTTTGCATGGTGAAAAAACGGTTTAAAGAGATTTTTTCAAAACGGTACTTGATGTGTCGGTTTGTTTTTTTCGTCGGTTCTTATTATATTTAAGGTGAAAATAAGAACATATTATTTGACGGATGGAAGATAAAAAACTTATCTATGTTGTTGATGATGACCCGTTTATCCTGAATCTTGTTGAGAAGAAACTGACCAGGGAAGGTTTTGATGTCAGGGTGTTTAAATACGGAGAAGAATGCCTGGCTGCCATGGATACGAAGCCGGATATAGTAGTGCTGGATTATCTTTTTGTTAAGCATGATGATCAGGTGATGAACGGGAAAGAAATATTCAGCCATATCAAGGAAAAATATCCTGACATGCCTGTGATCATGTTGTCAGGACAGGATAGCGGTGATGTTGTGCTGGAACTGGCACGTCTAGGGATGAATGATTATGTTATCAAAGATCAGTTCCTGATCGAAAACCTTGTGGTATCCCTCCGGGATATCCTGTACCCTGACGAAGAATGACCTGCAATACTCTTTAATTTAATTCTCTGTATTCCGGTACTATTAATGGTTGTTCCCGTATGATGGAATGGTATATGTATCCCGCTGTTGTCGGCATCGGCCTGATAGCCGGTTTTATCAATACCCTGGCGGGCAGCGGCTCTCTGATCACCCTTCCGTTTCTTATGTTTCTTGGTCTGCCTGCCAACGTGGCTAATGGCACTAACAGGATTGCTATTCTCTTGCAGAATGTGGTGAGTGTAAGGGGGTTCAGACAGAAAAAAATACTCTCCTTCCGGGAAGGTCTTTTCTTTTCGGTACCGGCAATCGTAGGAGCAATGGCGGGTGCCCGCATTGCTATTAATCTGGATGAACAGGCTATGAGACGAACGATTGGTGTCCTGTTGGTGATCATGGTGATCCTTATTATCTATAAACCGGAACGATGGCTGCTGGGGAAACATATTGAACAAACCCGGTCCAGAAAAGTCTTTTTGATCATCCTTTTCTTTTTTATTGGTATGTATGGAGGGTTTATTCAAGCCGGTGTAGGTTTTTTCCTGCTGGCTGGTTTGGTGTTGGGGGCAGGGGCCAACATAGTGAAAGCCAATGCCTTGAAAGTGTTTATCATATTGCTGTATACTCCTCTGGCCTTGGTGTTCTTTATGTATTATCATCAAGTGAATTATATGTTGGGGTTGGTGCTGGCAGCCGGTAATATGACCGGCGCATGGTTGGGTACACGGGTAGCGGTAAGCTGGGGCCCCAGGTTTATCCGTATCGTTCTTTTGTTGGCTCTGATAATCTCTGCAGCTAAACTTACCGGATTGCTGGATTGGTTGGGGAGAATATTTGTCTGATCTGTATTGCAAGAAAGAAATCTTCGGCATTTATTCCCTTCAAAAAGTACGGGTTTTGTCTGCTCAATTGTCTCCCTGATAATCGACAGAATTGAAAATTATCCGAAGTATTATGAATTGAAAAATTCAATCAGGCGAA
>Ga0209834_10001682_pt1 | contig 12129 bp, 9 predicted proteins | sample Mar14236cmmetaG_FD_184134 | JGI IMG/M metagenome (GOLD analysis project Ga0209834, IMG submission 184134) | Marine hydrothermal vent microbial communities from Guaymas Basin, Gulf of California to study Microbial Dark Matter (Phase II) - Marker... ...
TAATCAATAAATCTAAAAACGTGGTGCCAAGAAGATTCTCGATACCTGTATCTCACCGTAAGGCAGGAAGTTAGCTTTTTGTGGTGTTAAAGATGAGTCTAAAGTTTCTTTACTCCACAAACATGTCTTACGAAGTTTCAAAAAACATTATTATATGATTATTTACTAATTGTTTTAATTTTCAATAATATCTTGCCAATACATAGGAAACATTGGAGTTCTATAATGTCTAAAAGCAATTAATGGTAAAATTGGGAATGAATATTTGATTGATGAAATTTCATCTTTTTTGATTTTCTTACTTTTAACTTTACCAATCTGTTTTTTCATTTCTTCAAATGATTTTAAGATAATTGGAGCTTCAGCAATACCTGATTCTGTTGCAGCATTTTTACAATATAGGTGATTATCTGTTTCGTTATCTGGATAAAAAATCTGGAAAGTGCATTTATCAAAATTATTTTTTGTTCTATTTTTGATATGATTGAATAACTCTTCAAAGTCTAGCACAACGCACCATTGAGCTAAAATCGGAATTATTGATGATATTTCGAATAACTTTTCTTTTTCAATTCCGTTGGAAATATTAAAAGACACCAAATCATCAAATGAATCAGTGTAAATTGGGAAATATTTACCTAAATATATATAAGCATAAAATATATGCTCAAATAAATCACTAATCCATTGTTTTATAAACTCGAATTCTTTTAATTCCGATAATAAGAATATTGTGGAGGAAATTTCGTTAATATGACCGTCAAATACAGGATTCAATAAAGCTTTGTGATTATTAATTAAAGATTTTATAGATGAACAACATGATTTTAGATTTTCTGTAAATGGATTACAACCGTGTAATTTAACAAACTGTTTTGAATGATACAGTTGAATTAATCCAAAATTAGTAATAATACCTAATTGTTCAAATATATTTAGGCTTTCTAGGACAAAATGAGTATGATACCCAGATAATGCATTTGGAATAATACAATGATCCCTAATTTTAACATAGTATGCAAGGTATATTTTTTCAAAAGTTGAATTAATATCTAACAGCAAATCACTAATCCATTTTTTTTCAAACAATTCATCTGATCTAATAAATTCCCAACATAATAGGATTGTTCTTTCGGCACAATAAAGTGCCGGTTTTAGATTATCTTCATGTCTTGCCCATTGATAAATAATATTAAGAGATAAATTTATGGTCTTAAAATTCTTTGTTATTCTTTTTTTCGCTATTCTATTACTTATATCACCATAATCAGTTTTTAAAATTATATTATCTAATAATTTATAATAATCCTCTAAATCATAATCTGGATCCGTTAATCTTACTAATGTTTTACGAAAATAAGATTTTATCTCTTTGGGGAATATATTTTCGTTCATCATATGCTTTTCAATTAAAAGAGATAGTTTATCCCCACCCCAAAATTCGTAAATCAATTTGTCAGGTACTGTGTTTTGTTCGATGTAGTTTTTCCAATTAACACCTACATTACATTCTAATACTCCTCCAGTACATAAAATTACTTTTTTTCTATAATTTTTATGTTCAGGACGGATTAAGGAATTTAAATAAACATCCTTAATTTCATTTAAAGATTGTCTTACTGATTGTTCATCTGAATCCCAATCTGAACGACTAATATCACCTTGTTTAATTGTAAATACATACAATGTTTCAACTTCATCCTCAATATTCCCAACAGCGACTAAATCAACACCAAATTGACGGTGACCAATTTGAGGATATATTAAAGGTTCAAGACCCATCGATAATAACAGGTCGGGCAATAATGCATCGAGCTCTTTGGACTCATTTAATAATGTTAGATATTCTTTTATTACTAGTTTCATATTTTTGTTTATCTTTTTGCTAATTGAAAACTAAAACGTAATAAAGAGTTATGGACGGGATAAGAAATCTCAGAAAATGGTATAGATACAGAATGACTTATTTTTGATAAATAGCTTATATTAGAGTAGTCATCAATATGTTCAATAAATGCAAACCATCCTCTTCCAAACTTCAAGGGGGTTTTTGTTATAGATTGTAAAAATACTGATTTATTCTCGACCTTTTCCATGGATTCACGCATTTCTTTACTTTGCTCAAGTTGTATTTGATAATAATATTTTTGTGGAAGATCAAATTCTTTAAGTCTAGGTAATTCTTTTAGGCTATTAATTTGTTCCTGGATTATTTCGATCCCCTTATTACATAGATGTTTTTGAGATTTATTTAACATTTGATTTTTGATTTTTGTTTCAAAAAAAACTTGTGTATCATTTGGATCATTAACAGCTAATAAATGAAGAAAAAATGAAATTATAAGTTTTTCAGTGTCTTTTTTAAGAGGGGTTATTTCTAAAAAAGAGAACAGCAATGAACAAATTGTCTTTGTGTCATACAAATACCCAATAATCTTTCTACATATAAATACACGATCTTTAAAGTTCAATGTACTCAAAATTTTTGAATTAAGCCTTACTTCCTGTTTTGTATATAAATTATTATAATCCAACATTTGAGAGGCTATAAAATGAAATTGATAATTATCTTCATTAAAGAAGGTTGTTATAATGATTTCTAATAATTCGACGTTTTCTAATATTGCATTTAACGTTGAGCCAAATTGGGTTTTAAATTCGTTTTTCTTTACATTTCTTTTTCCTTGTAAAAACCAGTCACTTAGAAATTTGATTATAAAATCATAATTTTTAGTTTCAATATAATCAGAAATCACATAATCTAAATAATCAATGATTGCTTTGTGCTCATCGGGTGTTTTTACAAATAGTATAAACAAGGTTTTGAACCATTCTTCATTACATCTTTCTTTTGATTCTTTGAATAATATAAATGCAAGTTGGTAATTGATTTCATTGATGTTCATCTTTTTTAATTCAATTAATTTATCGGGTATTAAATTCGAATATTTTAATAAGTGTCCGAATGCAATTGTTATATATTTTAAAAGATTTGAATCTTTATTTTCTATTATAGAAGTTAATTTATCAATCGTTTTATTTAATAATACCATTTTATTGTCTATTGAATAATCCAAACTGCCGAGTGCAGTTATAGCTCCTTGTTGGTTATATACTGATATATCATCAACTTGATTTATTAGAATAGAATGAATTTTACTTAAATCATCTTTAGACAATGATATATATATTGCTGAAATATAATCTACAATAAAAGGCTCATTATATCCTTCAAGTTTTTCTAATAAAACAGAAATAAATTTTGGTTGTTTTGCTGAAAGTTGCGTTATTAGATCGATTAGATTACAGTTACCTTTTTCATAAGCTATCTTAATAAATTCTAATGTTGTATTAATCTTTAGTTTAAATTCAGGAAATGCAGATTGGATATTTCGTTTAATTGTCCAGCAATCATAATCGTCACTAATCGCCTTAAATCCTAAAAAACAAAAATCAATTTTATATTTCGTGTTTAATTCTATCAATAACCCTGAAAATTCTTCAGTTTTTGATTTGAAATTATCAGTTCTAATCTTATTTAAAGTTTTATAAAAATCTTTAGGTGAACCAATTAATCCGAGCAATTTTTCAGTAAATTCCATTGACTATTTCCTTTATACAGAATAAAGTATGTATCTCCGTGCTATAAAGTTAGGGAATAAACCCGATTGGAGGTTGCATACCATAAATTTTGTTGGTATGCAAAATTGATGTTCTAAATAATTTCTTTCCATATCTTTTCCTTCGCAGCCACATAATTACAGCAGTATTTTTTTGCTTTATCTTTAATTCTATTTTCTGCATTCACTGTCAATTTATAATTTATGCTCATTACAACTTAAACACTCTCTTCATTAAATAGATAAATCGTTCCTCGCCCTTTTCCAATTTTCTCAATTAAATTTTCAGCGACCAAATATTGAAGATCCTTTTTTATTGTATTAATTGAATAGCTCTCAAGTTTTGAGACAATATCACTTACTTTTACAGGTTGATTTTCTTTAATTATTTTTAGGATATCGCTTTGCCGTGAGTTTAAGTAACTTTTCTTTTGGCTATATTTTTGGTATTTTGCCTCTAATTTCTTTATTAAATTTTCGATAGATGTTAAAAAGAAAAGAATCCATTCATATATTTTTTCATGCTCCTTATATCTATTTTTTTGTCCGTTCATTAGTGCTTGATAGTATTCTTTTTTCTTTTCTTCAATTATATGTTCAAAAGAAATATATTGAACAAATTCATATCCGGTTTTCATCAATAAGAGAGTTGTTAATAATCTTGATAATCTGCCATTTCCATCCTGGAAAGGATGAATAGATAAAAATTCGTACACAAATGTAGCAATAATTAATAAAGGATGAATACTTTTATCATCAAATTGTTTATTAGTCCATGCGATCAGTTCTGACATTTCTTTATCGACGAGATGTGGTTCGGTAGTATTGAAGACTATCCTTTCAGTGCCATCCGGATATTTTGCAATTACTTTATTTGATATTTTTTTATATTCTCCGAGATGTCTTTGATCCTTTTTACTTTCTTTTAATAAGATCCCATGCAATTGTTGAATATAATTTTCTGTTAATGTTATTGAGTTGTAGTTTTCAAGAATTAGATCAAGGGTTCTATAATAGCCAATAACTTCTTGCTCATCTCTGCTTACGAATTTATTAATTTTGATATTACTGAGTAGTTTTTCAATTTCTTCATCGGTTAATTTAGCACCTTCAATTCTTGTTGAAGATCCAATGCTTTCTATTGTAGCAATTCGTTTTAATTCTTTAAGATATTTGTTTTCTCTTTCTTCAAGAGCTTGCCACTTACCTTTAAAAAGATCAATTGCACTAATTCTATTTATTAAATTCTGTGTTTCTGAGAAAGAAAAATTAATTTTATTGGAAAACATATTATATCCTTTATTTATCTGCAAAATATTCGTAACCAACAAAACATGTCAACAGATATATTTATTTTGTATCCGTAAAATATCTGTAAATTGTTTGTATTTGATTTAACTTTTAACGAGATAGTGTCACATTAATCTTAAATTGGAAATAGGAATTGAATTTTAACATTTCTTATATTGCCTTCTCCTCAGCTATGAGAAGGTTAGTTTACCCCGAGAAATCAGCTTGCTGACTATTTCACTGGGAGATGAGGTTTCAACTTGCATCAGTTCACAATTGACTTATCAAAAGCAATTTCTTCTTTTTAGGGAGCCCAATTTTGAGCTATCAAATAGGACGAAAATCGGGTCAGCATAAAATCCACAATATCTTTTGAAACCCCTTTGGGCATTGCTATCGTTTTGTTGACTTCAACAAAATGATCGGGAATGCGATGTCCAGCAGTTTCACAGGATGTTTTCGCTTTGTTGATAACTTTGGTGAAATTGCGCCATTCAGCGTAACCAAGCAAATGCTGAAGGTCTCTGGCAAACCAGAATTCAATATCGTTTTCAGTTATTATAAATGTGAAAAACTAAGATTTGTCATCCTCGAGGAGTGAGTTTTAACTCATGACGAAGGATCTCCCGGAAGGATGAACTAACGTTTTTGGGAGACTCTTCGGCAAGCTCAGAGTGACAATTCTCTTTTTTGGGAGATTCTTCATCCCGATTCTCGGGATTCAAGAATGACAATTTTCTTTTTGTGGTTTGCTTTTTATTATAATTTTTTACCCCGAGAAATCAGCTTGCTGAATATTTCACTGGGATTGGAAGAATAGGGGACTACCATGGCGAAGTGCAACGAAGAAGGATCTCAGCTTTTTTTCACGCTGGAGTGGAAATTCCTTCTTTTTTTTATCTACTGCGAAACTTGAGTTATTAACATTCCAACATTAGTAAAATTCAGATTTTTTTCCAAGCTGATAAAAAATCGTATTTGCAGCAATCGTAATCGCAGCAGTTTCTGCTCTCAGAATATGATTTCCCAGTGAAATGACCTGTGCCGAGTGTTCTTTGGCAAAATCTACTTCCTGCTTTTCAAAGCCGCCTTCGGGTCCAATTATAAGACAAATATCTTTATCAGCATGTTCAAGTACTTCATAAAGTCCCTGCAGGTTTTCTTCTTCCCATGCAAGAACAGGATAGTAATTTTGGGGTAAATTTCCCAGTAATTTTTTGAAAGCAAATGGTTTATGAATTTGCGGCAAATGAGTTGAATCACATTGTTTAATTGCCGCGATTGCGACTTTTTCAAGTCTTTCAAACTGGTGAGTAGAAAGAGATATTTTTACATTCCGCTCTGCGAAAAATGGGAAAAATTCATAAATGCCGAGTTCGGTACATTTTTCGATGATCAGCTCATTGTGTTGTTTCAGTAGGGAAAATGCCAATGCAATGTGCGGATGGGATTTCTCTTTCGTGCTTGTAGCTTGAACTTTGAGTATCATGTTGTGGGCGGAAAGGTCTGTGATAACGCATTCTGCGAGCAGTCCTTTTCCGTTAGTGGTTAAAAGAATATCGCCTGGTTTTTTCCTTAATGTATTTTTTATATGTTTAAGTTCAGAATCGGAAATGGTTAGTTCTTTTGATGCGGCTGTAAGTTCGGGTGTATAGAAGATAGGCATTGATATTAAATCCGGCTATACAAAATAATCTTTGATCTTATCAAAAAATGATCTGCCGGGTTTAAGATTTCTTTGTTTGTCAAAGGGAGCGATCTTGCTGTACAATTCCTTCTCTTCGCTGGAAAGTCTATGGGGAATGACCACAATAATTTTCACATAAAGATCACCTTTTCTGTTGCTGTTCAGATGGGGTAAACCCTGAGAGCGCAGTCTGAATACTTTCCCTGACTGTGTGCCGGAAGGTATCTTCATTTTGGCATGACCTTTAAGCGTAGGAACTTCCACAGTATTACCAAGTACGGCGTCGGTTACTGTGATCGGGAAGGTGCAAATAAGATCCTGTCCATCTCTGTCAAAGAGGTCGTTTCTCTTTTCCCTGATATAGACCAATATATCTCCTGCCGGACCACCCTGTTTGCCGGCATGACCCTGTCCGCGAAGATTAAGATATTGTCCATCGGAAACTCCGGCAGGGATATCGACCTTTATAGTTTTAACTGAGGAAATTCTGCCTTCTCCATAACATTTAGAGCATTTATTCCGGATGCTCTGACCTGTTCCGTTACACGCAGGACAGGTTGTGATGGTTGACATCGCTCCAAATGGGGATTGACGCACCTGTTTGACTCTTCCTGAACCACCGCATTGCCGGCAGGTTGCAACTTTTCCGTCTGCTGATCCGGTTCCGTTACAGGCATCACATTTTTGCTTGATATTAACTTTCAGACGTTTGGTAACTCCTTTAGCAATCTCTTCTAAACTGAGAGAAAGCGAAATCTTCAAATCTCCACCACGATTTACCATGCGTTGACGTGATTGTCCTCCAAAACCAAAGCCACCTCCACCTCCTCCAAAGAAGGTTTCAAAAATACTGCCAATATCTCCAAAGATGTCAGAAAAATCATTTGCATGAGTGAAGTTATCCCATGTAAATCCGCCGGTACCAAAGGCACCTTCAAGTCCTGCATGACCGAATTGATCATACTTTTTCCGTTTTTCAACATCACTCAAAACCTCATATGCCTCAGATGCTTCTTTGAATTTTTCTTCAGCTTCCTTATCATCTTTGTTTTTGTCAGGATGATATTTCAATGCCAGTTTTCTGTAAGAACTTTTTATCTCACTTGGAGAAGCGCTCTTGTCCAAACCGAGTATTTCATAGTAATCTCTTTTTGCCATTTTCTGTTCTAACCTTCTTTAATGATACGCACGGGAACCGCGAATGTGCAATTCCCGTACATGATCTTTATATGTGTTTATTTATCTTCTTCGTCATCGACAACTTCAAAATCGGCATCCACTGCATCGTCATCAGATGGTTCCTGCTTGGTCTCAGTCTGTTGCTGCTGAGCTTGTTCCTGATCACCTGCCTGCTCTTGTTGCTGTTGTTTCTGTTGCTTCATGGTCTCTTGATACACGATCTCACCGAGTTTCTGAGCTTTCTGTTCGAAATCGGTTTTTGCCTGCTTCAGCACCTCAACATCTTTAGAATCGAGTTTTTCTTTGGCAGCTTTGATCGCTTCTTCAATCTCTGCTTTTTCATTATCTTTCAGCTTGTCTCCGTATTCTTTGAGGGATTTCTCCGTGCTGAAGATCATTGTATCAAGATGGTTGCGAAGCTCCACAAGCTCTTTGAATTTTTGATCTTCTTGTGCGTGTTCTTCTGCTTCTTTTACCATCTTTTCAATTTCGTCTTCAGAAAGTGCTCCAGCTTTGTCGATTTTGATCTGCTGCTTTTTGCCTGTTCCTTTATCAAGTGCAGAAACATGGAGAATACCATTTGCATCGATGTCAAAAGTAACCTCGATCTGCGGAAGTCCACGTGGTGAAGGAGGTATGCCGACAAGGTCAAACCTGCCGAGAGTTCTGTTCTGAGCTGCCATTTCACGTTCACCTTGCAGTACATTAATGGAAACTGCAGTTTGATTGTCCGCTGCAGTTGAGAATATCTGGCTCTTCTTCACGGGTATTGTGGTATTTCTTTCGATGAGCTTTGTCATCACTCCGCCAAGTGTCTCGATTCCGAGAGAGAGGGGAGTGACATCGAGGAGAAGAATGTCTTTCAAGTTTTCGTCACCGGAAAGAATTCCACCCTGAATTGATGCACCGATCGCAACAACTTCATCAGGATTAACGCTCTTATTGGGTTCTTTCTTGAAGAAATTCTTCACAGCTTCCTGAACTGCGGGAACTCGTGTTGAACCACCGACAAGGATAATCTCATCGATCTCCGATACATCGAGTTTTGCGTCTTTCATTGCGGCTTTACAAGGTGTGATACTTCTTTCAATAAGGTCATCTATCATCCTGTTGAATTCGGAACGGGATAGGTTCAAAGAAAGATGTTTCGGTCCGCTGCTGTCTGCTGTAATGTAGGGGATATTGATATTTGTGGACTGTGTTCCGCTCAATTCGACCTTTGCTTTTTCGGCAGCTTCACGGATTCGTTGCATTGCCATCGGGTCTTTTGAAATATCAATGCCATCGCTCTTTTTAAATTCACTCACGATCCAATCAATGATCCTTTTATCGAAATCATCTCCACCAAGATGAGTGTCGCCATTTGTGGAGAGCACTTCTACCACGCCTTCGCCAATTTCAAGGATGGAGATGTCAAAGGTGCCACCCCCGAAGTCATACACAGCGATCTTTTCATCTTTTTTCTTATCGAGTCCATACGCGAGCGCTGCAGCAGTTGGCTCATTGATAATACGAGCAACTTCCAAACCTGCGATCTTGCCAGCGTCTTTTGTTGCCTGTCTTTGGGCATCATTGAAGTATGCGGGTACTGTGATAACAGCTTTTTCAACTTTGGTGCCAAGGTATTCTTCGGCTGTTTCCTTCATCTTCTTCAGAATGAATCCGGAAATTTCCTGAGGTGTGAAATCCTTTTTCTGATTTGGTATCTCGATCACCACTTCACCTTTATTGTCAGATTTAATTTTGAAGCTAACTTCGGATTCTTCTGTCTTTACTTCGTTAACTTTTCGTCCCATGAAACGTTTTACCGAGTAAACCGTGTTATGTGGATTTGTCACTAATTGATGTTTTGCTAATTGACCAACCAGTATTTCGCCATCTTTGGTGAAACCAACCACGGACGGTGTTGTTCTTCCACCTTCTGAGTTTGGAATAACAGTGGGTTTTCCACCTTCCATGACTGCAACACAACTGTTGGTCGTTCCTAAGTCAATTCCTATTATTTTACTCATTTTTATACTCCTTGAGTTTTAATTTTGAATTTATTTATCTTTATTTTTTTTCTTTTTTTTATTAGAATTTATTTCGACCTTCTCTTCTTCATCTTCTGGCATTTCCTGATCCTCATCGATGTATTCTTCGGGAGCTTTTGCCACAGCAACACGTGCAGGACGGAGCACTTTATCATTAAGAATATAGCCATTCTGGATGCAATCAAAAATGATATTATCATCAAATCCTTCTTTTGGAGTGCAAATGATAGCTTGATGATATTGAGGGTCGAATTCTTCTCCCACAGCTTCTATGCGTCTCAGCCCGTATTTTTTTAGCAAATCTTTAAGCTGATCATGAACCATAATGATACCTTTGCGGAAATTTTCAGGAACCTGATCGTTATCTGCAGATTGTATTGCAAGCACAAGATGTTCATACACATTGATGAGTTCCAGAATGAGATCTTTATTTGCGCTCTTGATCCAGTCAATTCTGTCTTTTTCATTGCGCCTGCGGAAATTTTCAAATTCTGCTGCTGCTCGTAGCCATCGATCTTTGTAGGAAGCTGCTTCTTCTTGAAGTTTTTCAATTTCCTCTTCGAGCATTTCTATTTTTCCTTGTTCAAACTCATTTTCCATTTCGTTTTCTGTTTCAATATCCTTTTTCTTTTTGGTCATTTATTACTCCTGATTTACAAATATTTTTATATATTTCCTATCTGACTTCACACTGCACGGTAGGGCATGACAGTTCCTTTTGTGCTCATCTCTGTGATCATGCGGGTGGCAAAGCATATCATAGGTATATTCTCGCGATAATCCATACGTTTCGTGCCGAGTATCCCGATAAAACCGGGCAGATCCATTACACGATATCTTCCAAAAATAAGTACGAGATCCTTGAACTCATTTCCTCTGATCTCATCACCCATGAGAATAGTGTAGTCTTCAGTTGCATATTGCTGAAAAATATCTAGGAAATCCTTCTTATTATCTATGATCTTGAGCAATTGCACGATCTTTTCCTGAGAATTGAATTCCGGCTGATTAATAAAACCGACCTCACCTTCAAAGCGGATATTGTATTGCTTAACCTGCTGAATTATTTTCCTTATTTCAGATAAGATATCAAACAGAAATGATTCCTTTTGAGCATCGAGTATAAGATCATTAAAAACAGTTTTTTCGATTTTATGAATGGGCTTTCCAGAAATTCTTGTATTGATATAGCGGTTCAAGGCATTTATTTGAGCGCCTGAAAGGGAATATGTATTATGAAGCGAGAAGGTTTTTTCAATACCGCCCTCGAGGTTCACTACGATGAGGAGTTTGTTGTCTTCGATATTGAATATCTGAATAGAACGCAGTATGCAAAGAGAATAATCGGGCTCTGCAATAATGCTTAATTGACCTGATATTTTTGCAAGGAAAATGTGTATGGCACTGAGCATTCGATCGAGACTCTGATAATTTTCAGAAAGGAGCTGCTGCATCAATTTGATCTTTTGTTCAGGAATATTCTTATCAAAATCAATTATATCATTTATATAAAATTTATATCCTTTTTCTGTAGGCGTTCTACCCGCTGAAGTGTGAGGTTGCTCGATATATCCTTTTTCTGCAAGCACACCCATCTCGTTGCGGATCGTTGCAGGGCTTAGATCGAAATCATAGCCGCTTGCAAGGACCTTTGAGCCCACTGCTTGGGCATTCTTGAGATATTCAAGGATGATAGCCCGAAGCAGTTTTTTTTGCCGGTCAGTTAAAGAATTTTTAAAGTGATCTATATTATTTTGCATGATTATTTTACCAATTTTAGCACTTTACTTAACAGAGTGCTAATTTTAGTTAAAATGTATGTTTGTCCCGTATTATGTCAAAAATTAAATTGGCTTTCTCGTACAAAGAAATACATCTAACCGCTAAATACTTTTAACCATACGACTACGCTGCGCTCCGCCGTGACAGGCGAAAAACACCCTGATACAGTCGTTCCTCCTTACAGGGCAGGCGAAGCGCACGAAAATGGAACACAGATCAGCCAATAGGCGGACACGTTCGCATAGATGCAACTGATCAAACCTAATCCTAGCCCTCTCCTGAGAGGACAAAGACAGTCTGTCATTCCTCCCGATGCATCGGGAATTGGGAATCCAGTTCTAACTCTTATGATAAATAATAATTAATTTTGTGACAATTAAAATAGATATTTCATATTTTTGTGGAAGTAACTCAACACTCCTACCTGTCCGGGCGTAACGGAGTGAAGACTGACCTGTCAAGGCGTCCTGTCGGGGCGTAACGTAGTGAAGACTGAAGTGAAACGAAGCCTGACCTGTCACGACGTAATGAAATGAAG
>Ga0209834_10001683_pt1 | contig 12126 bp, 10 predicted proteins | sample Mar14236cmmetaG_FD_184134 | JGI IMG/M metagenome (GOLD analysis project Ga0209834, IMG submission 184134) | Marine hydrothermal vent microbial communities from Guaymas Basin, Gulf of California to study Microbial Dark Matter (Phase II) - Marker... ...
TGCGGAGCATTTTGCTCTCGACAACGCCCGTTTCATAGCAGTTGCCCAATGTAATAGCTCAATATTCAGGGGCCGTTTAGAAAAATCCCCCCTCAATCCCCCTTTTTCAAGGGGGGAAGTTTTTGCCGCCCCCCGTTGCAAGGGGGGGGTAAGGAGGGATTTGGCGGTGCTTTGCGGACTGACACTTTGCCCCGAGATATTGAGCTGATACTGCCCAATACCTGTGAATTAGAGTATTTCTGAAATCAAAGAAAGGAGCCAATTTCAAAAGGTGAGAATACGCAATGGCATAGGCACCAATTTTGCAGGGACTCTCTATAACAAAATTTCCAAAAAGGGAAAGTTCTTTCAATGATGGGGTATCTTCTCAGAAAAAGGCTGGATTATCCAAGATTTGCCTCAGAAAAGGTGCGAATTTTGCTTATTAGGACCCGATACTTTCTTGTCTCCGAGGTAATTTCTGCCTGCAAGAAACTCGATTGGCCGGTACGTTCACTAAAATTTAATAACATGCAAAGAGGGAGTGAAGATTTTATAAAGGAGCTTCTCTGGGCCCTGGTTGATTTTCGTCCCGATTTTCTACTTACCATAAACCATTTCGGCTTTGATGAGGAGGGAAAGTTTGCACAGCTCTTGAGTCATCTCAGGGTCCCCTGTGCCTCATGGTTCGTGGACAGTCCCTTCTTTGTCTTGAGAAATTATAATAACCAGGTATCTCCTTATATCTTCCTTTTTCTCTGGGATGGTAGTTACACAAAGTTTCTGCGTGAAAAGGGTTTTGAGAACATAGCGACACTTCCCCTGGCCACTGATACTGACCGATTCTGCCCGGCAAAAATTTCCTATAACCCTTTGAGATCGGAAGCATGTTCTCTCTCCTTTGTAGGAGATTCCCTGGTGAATGGGATAAATAAGGAGGCTCTTTTCCTTGACTCCAATTCCAGGGCTATAAAGCTGGCCCAGGATTTAGGGAGGAAGATAGGGATTCGACGGGCCCGGACAGGGAAGAGGATGGCATCTTATGATCAATCTCAATATGAAAAAAATCCCATTTATCGTTCATTGAATAATGATCAAAAGATCCATTTTCATGCCCTCACTACCTGGAAGGCCTCTCAGGCTTACAGGCTGAGTCTCCTTAAGAAGGTAGCCCCATTGGGGCTGAGGATTTATGGTGATGCGGGCTGGAGGGGTTTGAATGGAAACTTCAGGTATCACCGACCCCTGAGCTATTATCGGGAGCTCCCTTATTTTTTCAATGTAAGCAAGATTAATCTTAATGCCACCAGCCTTCAGATGGAGGAGGCCATAAACCAGCGGGTCTTTGACGCTTCTGCCTGCGGCTCCTTTATTATCACGGACTATCAAAAACAGTTAGAGGATCTTTTTTGCATCAAAGAAGAAATAGTCTGTTTCCGAGACGAAGACGAGCTTTTTGATCTATGTAGATTCTATTTGAATCATCCCCAGGAGAGAGAAAAAAAGGCGGCCAGGGCCAGAGAAAGGGTGCTGAAGGAACATAGCTACCAGTTGAGATTGATAAAGATGGCCCGGGAGATGAAGAAGGTCTTTGGATAGGAAAAGAAAGGTATGAGAGACAGGATACTGGTGATACAACTTGCCCGCCTTGGGGATCTGGTACAGACCGTCCCTTTTTTAAAGGACCTCCGACATAATTACCAGGATTCACGCATAGCCCTCCTGTGCCAGAAAAAGCTTGTTCCTCTGGCCAGAATGATAGAGGGCCTTGATGAGGTAATTCCATTTCCTTTGGATGATTTCCTGTCCTCACCTGATGATCGTGGGGGTAGCATACCCCATTTGTGGGATTTTTTACGTCCATTGTTTCAGCAGAAATACCCGATGGTACTTAACCTCAACTATTCTCTGATAAGTGCTCTGGCGGCAGAGGGATTATGTGAGCCTCAGGGTGAGATAATAGGCAACTTCCTTGGGGCAGACGGCCGTGTGCTTAAGAGGAGCTCATGGTTCAACTTTATTGGATCCTTTTCCTCCAGACGCAGGCTGAATCCTTTCAACCTGGTTGATGTTTTTCGCTATCTTATTCCGGGAGAGCGGAATGAGCTCTATCCCATGTTAAGGCTGGATAATGAGAATCCCTGGCACCGGAGGAGTGATAAGCCCCTTGTTGTTTTTTTACTTGGGGCCGGTGCCAAGAAGCGGCAATGGCCTGTATTCAACTTTGTTAAGCTGGCGAAGTTACTGCAGAAAAAAACGGGTGTTATAATAGCCCTGGTGGGAAGCAAGAAAGACAGAGCGCTCTCCAGGATTTTTGCCCGGCGTTCAACAGCAGATTTTGTTGATCTGGTCGGAAAGCTGGATCTGGTGGAGCTGTGCAGAGTATTGAAAGAGGCATGTCTGGTTATTGGCTCAGATACCGGCCCTCTCCACCTCGCTGCGGCCCTGAATACCCGGACCCTGGGCCTTTACTTCGGTCCAGCATGGGTCCATGAGACCGGGCCTTACGGAGAGGGGCATACAGTTTTCCAGGTAGATGTCCCCTGTGGCCCCTGTTTGGACAGGGGTATTTGCAAGGAATATTTGTGCAGAAAGGTTATAACCCCCGATCTGGTTGCACCCGAGGCAATAAAGCTTATAACGGGTGAGAAAACAGAAGATCCGCCAATACCCGATTCCTTGCATCTATATGTGTCCCAGTCCGATGGTAAGACCACGCGATATATCAAAAAAAGGGGCAATAAGGCCGAGTCAGACACCCAGGTGGTTAGGAATATTTACAGATACCTGGCCAGCAGGTTCTTCCACTTCCCGGACCAGGAGAAACAGGCCAGCCTCGGTAACACGGGCGGATTGGTGAAGGATATAACATATGCCCTTTATTGTCTAAACCACGATTACCTGGGATTTTCAGTGGGGCCATTTTTTGAACCATGGATACGGTTTGTCTATTCATATAGAGATACAAGAGAGGAGATCAGAGGGATGCTGACGGCTGGTTTTGACTCCGTTTTTGAATACCTGAAAGATTCGGCTAACCCCTTTTAGAGTAAATGCATGGGTTATGGTCACGGGGGCTCTGATCCGTGTGGGATTTTTGGAGGGTGATGAAGGCCTTTCTGAAGTGACTGAATGCGTGAACAAGGGGGGTCAGGAGCGCGACCTTTTCGGCCCTTTATTCTGTATGGATATGTAGTGGGCTGGTGGCAGATGTAGTGAAGGATGAATGGGTTAGGCGAATGTTTACCCCGATATTTCAGGAGTAGCTATGGACCGTGGATTATTCAATAGGAATCTTGGACTGTTAAGGAAAAAGAACTCAGAGATATGGGAGCTGGCCCTTACTACCACGCTTACTGACAGGTTTCACCTGTTGCTTGCTGATTCGGGCGAACCAACCCTTAAGGTCGATGATATCCTGTTTCACAACCTTGAGCAGCCTTCCAGGGAGGCCCAGCAACAGATTTCGTCTCTGGCCAGGAAGTTAGGCCCTTCGCACAGTGCTGATATTCGGGTATTCGGCCTGGGGCTGCTATACCACATAGAAGAGATCTGTCGAACATTCCCGGAAAGCAGGGTGATTGTCTATGAACCTGAACCCATGTTTTTGAGGGCAGTGGTAGAATCACGGGATTTGAATGGAATAATACACCAGGTGGAATTCAAGGTCGGCCCTCATTGCATTCCCTGGGATCTGGATTTCCACTATCTGCATCCGCCATCGCTACGTTTTCACTCCGAATTTTACTGCCTGATGAGAAAGAAGAGAATGCTGAAGGCCGGAAACCTGCCTCCGCTGAGATTAAAGATACTGCTCGTGGGACCAATCTATGGTGGATCTCTTCCTATCACCCTTTATGTGAAACGGGCCCTCCAGAAGCTTGATTACAGGGTGGAATATGTGGATTGCTCTGTTTTTAGGCCTTTGTATGAAGGTATTCAGGAGAACGTCTCAAATGAAAAAAACAGGCTGGAGCTGGTGAAGCACCTGAATTACCTGATCTCACAGTATTGTCTGGCAAAGGCTGCGGATCTTTCACCTCATCTGGTCATAGCAATGGCCCAGGCCCCACTGACAAATGAGACAATAGAAGAAATGAAAAGAAATGGTATCGTTACCTGCTTTTGGTTTGTTGAAAATTATCGGGTGCTCACATACTGGAAGGCGATAGCGCCTTATTATGATTTTTATTTTACGATCCAAAGGGACAATTTTTTTGAGGAGCTGGAAAAGGTAGGTGTCAGCAATTACGCCTATCTGCCGTTGGCTGCGGACCCTGAGATTCATAAACCATTAGAGCTTTCTGCCGAAGATAAACAGAGATATGGTTCGGCGCTATCCTTTTTGGGAGCGGGCTATTACAACCGCCGGAGGTTGTTTACCAGGCTTGTAGGGATGGATTTCAAGATATGGGGAAATGAGTGGGAGAATAGCGGGCCATTAATTAAACATGTCCAGGATGGCGGCCGGCGGGTTCCTACTGAAGAATGTGTAAAGATTTACAACGCCTCGCAGATCAACCTGAACCTCCACTCTTCCTTTACCGCAAAAGGGGTGGAACCAGACGGAGATTTCGTGAATCCCAGAACCTTTGAATTAGCTGCATGCCAGGCCTTTCAGTTGGTTGATAACAGGAGATATCTTTCTGAATGTTTCCTGCCAGGAGAAGAGGTGGTAACCTTTTCCAGCGGCGATCAACTGGTATCTTTAATAGATCATTATCTAAAAAATGAAGAGCAAAGAAATAGGATTGCTCAAAATGCCTTAAAGAGGGTTCTGAATGAGCACACCTATGAACGTCGGATGGAGAAATTGATTGGGACGATCTGGGAGACAGCGCCTGGCACCTGGGTAAAAGATCTTGAGCAGGAGAAGATCCCACGGCACCAGATGGAGAAGCTGGCCCAGGATGATCCTGAACTCAGGGAATTCCTCTCAAGCATCCCCCAGGATATGAGCCTTTCCCTTGATGAGGTTGTTGCATCCATAGAAATAGGAAAGCGGAGGCTGAAAGATTTCGAGACAATCTTTCTCTTGATGAAGGAGTTTAAGAACCAATTTTTGCGAAGGTCGTCATGAAGATCCTGGTTATAAACCTTATGAGATTCGGGGATATTATTCAATGTGCCCCTTTGCTTCACGCCCTGAAAGAGGAATATCCGGGCGCGGAGGTTCATTTGCTGGTAAACAGTGTCTTTGGACATGCAACGAGCATTATTTACGGTTTTGACAAACTGCATATCATAGATTACGAAAAATTATACGGACTGACTCTTGAAGAGAAAAAGATGTTACCCTCTAGTTATAAGTACCTCCGAGATATTTTTCAACACTTGAGGAAAGAAGCGTTTGATTTGGTGATTAACATTACTCCTTCAAATGTAGGTATTATGGCCGCCAGCCTAACCAAAAGTAAGCAGATTCACGGGAGTTATATGGATGAAAAAGGGCTTCGGGTCATAAATACCCCATGGATGAGATACTTCCATACTGCCTGTAAGGTAAGACAGGGGAATAATATAAATCTGGTGGACCTGTTTGTCAGGGGAGGCGGACCGAGTAATGGTTTTTATCCGTTAAAGGTCAAGGTCGAGGAGAGTTGTAAAGAACGTATTCAACAGTTTCTTGATTCAACAGTTGACTACAGGATTGCCTTCCACTTGGGAGCCTCGGAACGAAGACGTACCTGGGAACCTAAGTGTTTTGCCCGTGTAGCTCGAATGTTAAAAAAGGATCTGAATGTACAATTTATCCTAGTAGGAGTTGACAAAGAGAAAGACCTTGCCCTGGAATTCGCTCAGGAATTTTCCTGGGAGTTTGTAAACTTGGTTGGAAAGACCGATCTTATGACCCTGGCCGCAGTCCTGTCAGAAGTGGACTTGTTGATCTGTCACGACAGTGGACCCATGCATGTGGCATCTGGGGTGGGGACCAAAGTGCTTTCTATTTTTTTAGCCACAGCCAATCCCCATGAGACCGGACCCTATGGCCCTGGCCACATAATAATAGAACCGGATCTGCGTTGCCACCCTTGTGATCACGAAGTACGATGCGACCACTATTCATGTCGGAAGAAAATAGAACCCCGGGCGGTTGGTGAGATAGCCCGCTCCATGCTGTTGGGCACCTTGCCGGATATTTCTGGATTCGAGGGGATAAGGGTTTTCAGGTCCAGGATCGGGGATGACGGGATGGTTGAGCTGGTACCCCTTCGGAAGCTTGGGTGGACATTGGACAGATTTGCCATGTTACTATGGCGATGTTACTGGCCAGTATACATAGAAAGGGCGGGGTGTGAAGAACAAATTGTTCACAGGCTTGAAGAGAGACTAAACAGTTATTTTGGCAGAAACGAATGGTTGGACAGGAAGGAAGAGATAAGGGAACAGATTAATGTGTTCGATGAGCTTATATTCCTGGCCGAAGAGGGAGAATATTATTCTCAAAAGGTCCTGGACAATATTTGTACCAGGAGCCCTGATTTTTGCCTGATCAACAACTGGGCCGGCATGCTTGGTCAGATAGATCAATATATCAAAGAATGGGGTTATAGGAACCCATCCTGGATGACCCCGGTTCAGAACTTTTTCTTGGACAAGCAGAGCGGATCAACAGGCACGGGTATTAAGGAGACGGCTGAAGAGACCAAGGCATCTTATGCTGATTTGTTGCATCAAATAAGAGGCCTTAGAGGCGTGATTCAAAAACTACTTGGAAAGGAGGAATATCATGGTTACGCAGGTAAAGATGGACGGGAGGGAAATAGCGATTCCTTCCTCCATAGAGAATCTGGAGGGGCTTCTTTTGCATCTCATGGAGGGTGAGGTTGAACCGGATACAGAGATCGTAGAGGTAAGGGTCGATGGAAAGACATATTCAGAGGCATACAAACACCAAGCCCGCGCGGTAAGCATCCAGGATATGAGATCGGTAGAGATCCTTACCGAGAAGAGGGAGGTTCTTGCTACCCGGTTTATGGAAGATGCTCCTCTTTATATTGAACATCTGAAGAAGGGATTTTATGCCTCCGCAGATCTCTTGAGAGACTTTGAGCGTGAAGAGGAAGGGCATAAAATGCTGGCCCAGAGCAGCGAGACCCTCAAGGCATTCCTGGACCATGTAAAGAATGTCGCGAGATATGTTCCAGCCCCCGAGAGCCAGACGGTGAAAACGGACGTAAAAGAATTTGTGGAGAAATTAAACGGGTTAGCAGAGGAGATCATAGTTGGTGAGGAAGAGATGGATTCCATGCTGGTGGGCGATCTAATAGAATATGAACTTATTCCACTGCTGGATGAATGGAAGGAAAGATTTAAAGATTCAGTGAAGAAAGGAAGATAGAGATCATCTCCAGGTTATTGAGATTGACCGAGAGGCAGTTAGAGGCCACTCAAAGAGAGGAATGGGACAAATGGGAATCCCTCTTGGCCCAGAAGAAGGAGATTTATCTCTCTTTGCTCAAGAATTCCCAGCCTTCTCTCACGCAGAAGGATTGGGAGAGGTTACATCTCATAAAGGTAAAAGAAGAAATAATCAAAGAGCTGTTAAAAAGTAAAGAACAAGAAATAATAAAGGAGCTTGATCACGTGAGGAATTTTAAGAAGGGCCTCAGGGCCTATCGCCCCTCGTCTCACCGTGTCAAGCTACCTCGTTTTTTAAGTAAAAAGATATAAGCTGGTGCAGGTTATCCTTACCCACTCTGAATACCTTTAGATAGGGATGACTTGCAGATTTCCCATGCCTCTTTAAGCCGCATTAACATATTTTTTACCTTTTCCAGGCCCTGAGATGAATTCTGCCAGCCACACTGGAGCAGATAGCGGTTCATAAATAGATAGAGTCCTCTCAGATTTCTGGCTATCTCTCCGCCCGCCTCTATATTAAGAGAATCATTTAACTCCAAAATTATATCTCGACACCGGGTGAGGTAAAGATTTTTGCCCTGAATATCTGATTTACTTATGCAATCCTGGGCCTTATTGAGGAAATCAATGGCTCCTTCATAGAGCAGGATCACTATCTGTTGAGGATCGGCTGATTCAATCTGGACCTTTCGATATGCAGAGAGATCAGTTTTAAGCTGAAGCATGATAATACCTCCTTTCAAAATTGGTCAGTATCCATCCAGAAATCACTTAGGCTTAGGTTTCACTACCTGGAGCCCCTCCTTCCCGGGTGAGGGGAAGTTTATGGATGGACATTGTTTATTGAGATTTTTGGATTAACTGGTTCATGTATTGCCCAAGTGAGTCCATCCGTGAAAGAAAGGCCTCCAGTCGGCTGAAGCTTTGTCGAAGCCTTTCTTCGTATTGTTCCAGCCGGTCTTCTTCCCGTGCTATCTTGTTTTCGAGATTGTCAATAATGTCGTTATAGTTTTCCTCTATTACATTAAACGGCCCGTCCGAGGCACTGGTCAGGTCGTCAAGCTCTCTGCTGAGTTCGGCCGCTACGCCATTTTTAAGCCGAACCTGGGCAGAGTAAAGCCCTGTGCCAGAGGAATAGGTTATATGAAGCGCAAGGCCCTCCTCGGCATAGCCGGTTTCGCCGGTAAGATAATAGTCGCCAGAACTCCCTTCTAATGCCACCCAGGGATGCCAGTCCTCCCCCTCGGGGCGAAAGCGTCCCTGTTCTGTGTCAGTATCTATCTCCACATCATAGATTCCTTGCTGAGTATTGGAGGTTCTACTGTAGTAGGTTATCCTGTTGTCATTAGTCACTCCTTTAAAGCTGGCTGCCAAGAGTTCAGCTACTACGTCAGGATCGTCGTTTAAGGCATCATCAAAGGTGCTCTCATTTAAAAGCAGAAGCCCCTCGGTGGCTGAGCCCTCTTCTGTGTCGGTATAAAAGCCTACCTGGGACAGATTTATATAGGTCTCCTGGCCGTCTAAAAAACCCGGCAGGGAGCTGGCCACGATATTATCAAGCCTGGCCTTGACGATCTGTGTGGCGTAGTTTCCGTTCAGGATGCCTGATTCACCGGTATCGGAATCATAATAGGTGTACCTCTTGATAGTACTGCGTACCTCATTAAAGGCATCTATGAAATCGTTTACCTTTTCTTTGATGGCATCCCTGTCTGTAGAGATAGTGAGTGAAACGGTCCCTGTATCCTTCAGATAAAGGGTAACCCCTGTAATCACATCATTTATCTCATTAGTGGTTCTCTCAATCCAGTCAGGATCCGGTGGGTAGCCATCGACACGGATCTGGGCATTAGATGCCGCCTGGCTCTCGGTAAAGGTACCATTGGTATATCCTGTAAGAGTAGCGGTGGAATCAGGGTCAATAACAATGGTATTGGAGGATCCCATGTCGTTTCCTGTGAGGACCAGATGATAGGCGCTTCCGTCATAGAGGATTGAGGCGGTGACACCCGGATTATTCGGGTCATTATTGATGAGGTCTTTCAGCTCCTCCAGGGTTGTTCCGTCAGGGACATCGACCGATATGGTAGATCCATCAGCATATTTGTATTGAAAGGTTTGAGTGCTCCCGCTGCTGTTCACCACTGCATCCTCACTGCTCTCTCCATTGGTATGAACCTCTTTTTCCACCCTGGCAAGCTGATTCACCACCATGGTGTGTGAGCCCATTTGAGCCTGGCTGGTGGCCGAGGCAGTGAGCACGTCATCATCGGACGACGTGGCTGTTCTTACCTGAAACTCGGCTTCTGTATCCATTGATTTGGTGACGGTGTAGAGGGACAGGAGCTTACTGTTTATCTCCTGCATTGCGGAGACCTTTTCTTCCCACTGGGACTTTATGTTGTCCAAGGGGGTTATCCGTCTCTGGCGCTCCGCTTGTATCAAGCCGTCAACAAGGGAACTGAAATCAATACCGCTTGCTATTCCGGAAAAGCTGATGGTGGAAGACAATTTTCTTCTCCATGGTCTTCTTTATCAGTGGGATTTACCCCATTAGAAAGTCCCTAACAAAAGTTAGTCTTCTAATCGGGGCAAATCCCTTGATTTGTTTTAACCTTAAATCATAGTGTTTTCTCTGGCAGTGATTTTTACCTTATGGGTGACAATTAATTGCTTTTTTAACAGAACCAATCCCTCAAAAATACGATATTTGGGGGTCTGGGGGCTATGCCCCCAGAGAAAAACCACGTTCAAAATCGCTCAATTTAGATTTAAGTAAGTAGCGTTAGTGCTATTTGGGGGATGGAATTGGCCTGACCCAACATAGCAGTACCAGCCTGTGTCAGGATTTGATTCCTCACGAACTCCGTCATTTCTGTTGCTACATCCACATCGGACATCTGAGATTCTGCTGCCTGAAGGTTCTCTGCCTGAATGGTCAGGTTGGTTATGGTATTCTCCAGCCGGTTCTGCATGGCACCAAGATGGGCTCTGATGTTATCTTTGCTGGTTATAGCATTATCAATTTTTGTCAGGGCCGATTTTGCCGCAATCTGAGTGCTGATGGTGACCAGATTGCTTCCCTCATAGAGACCGAGAGCAGAGGATGTTGCCTCGTTAATAGAGACCGAATAGTAATCCTCCTCTTCTGAATTCCCTGTGCCAAAGTGGATAGTCAAACCGGCACTCTGGTTTCCATTAAGCAATTTGATCCCGTTAAAGTCTGTGGCCTTGGCAATCCTGGTAATCTCACTTGCCATCTGCTTGAATTCACTGTCCATGATTTCCCTTTGGGTATTGGTGTATGTACCGGTTGCTGCCTGCTCGGCCAACTCCTTCATACGGATCAACTTTTCGTCAATAACCGAAAGAGCCCCATCGGCCGTCTGAATCATGGCAATACCATCATTTGCATTTCTGATTCCCTGATTCAGAACAGCAATGTCTGAACGCATCTGTTCCCTGACAGCCAGGCCAGCAGCGTCATCGGCCGCGGAGTTAATCCTCAAACCCGATGAGAGCCTCTGCGTGGACTTGGCTAATCGGCCATAGGTTACTGCAAGGTTTCTGGCCGCATTCATGGCCATCATATTATGGTTTATAACTAAACTCATGGCTTAATCCTCCTTGATTTATTTGGTGATTTGCTTGTCGTGTGAAATGAAGTACTATTTCAGCAATGTTATTTGTTTGTAAGTTTCTTTGCTCTTTTACCCTTTGCTGCGTCTCACCTCCCTTCCATTTAATATTTTTAATCCGCTTACTGTTTCACCTCCTTCCCTTTGTATTTGAATATTATGAATACTGATTTTAGTTTCCCGGTTCATTTAGATTATTGTCAAATAAGTGGACAAACTTTAATAAGAAATTTTTCGAAATGGTTTAAGAAGCAAAAGTGTCGTTCCAGGAGGTGAAATCTTTTTAGATTTATCTCGAGAAAATGGTATATATTTTGCTTCTAAATTAAGAAAGTGCTCAAGTCTTGGATCAAATTTTCGGATATAGTTAAAGGGAGAGGGGTATAGAGTTTATGGATGGATACCAGGTAATAGTTAGGTAAAATTTACCGGGTGTTCCCAAGAAAGGAGCGCAAAATGGGAAAAGGATTAATGAGAATATTAGTCGTTGATGATGAACTATCAATATGCGAGCTTTTATATGAGTTTTTATCCCAGCAAGGATATCAAGTCATCACCGCTACTAATGGAGAGGAGGCCATATCAAAATTTGAGGAAAATAGACCTCATATGATTATCCTGGATATTAAGATGCCCGGAATGAGTGGCATAGATGTACTTCGGAAGATAAAGGAGATGGATAGGGATACAGGAGTTATAATGCTCTCAGCATTCGGGGATTTTAATAGCATCCAGGAGGCACTGCAGATGGGAGCAAATTATTATATGGAAAAACCAATGGAGCTTGAACGTTTAATGAAGATATTGATTGCGTGGCAAGAGAGTCACTTGAGATAAGAGGTACCGATGATATCTGTGTGCCGCAGGAAGCGGCGTGAGAGATGAGGGTTTGGCCCCTCGTAGTCGGCTTGCAGGAGCAGGCTGCAAACCACCGTAAGCGGCGCTGGTAAAGAGCCTTCGTCGTGAGCGTTACGGAAAAGGTGCAACAAATGCATCAGGTGTGGATCAAGAAGACGAACACAAGTGAACCACCGTTCAAGTGTCGAAAGGGCGGAGATGGCGTCGAAACCAGGGAGGTGATATTGCCCTGGGATAAGCCTGGAGGATTACCTGCTTACTGGCCAGGCGGCGTCCGGCATAGAGG
>Ga0209834_10001684_pt1 | contig 12118 bp, 6 predicted proteins | sample Mar14236cmmetaG_FD_184134 | JGI IMG/M metagenome (GOLD analysis project Ga0209834, IMG submission 184134) | Marine hydrothermal vent microbial communities from Guaymas Basin, Gulf of California to study Microbial Dark Matter (Phase II) - Marker... ...
GGGGAAAAATGCGTAAGATTTTTTTAGCAGTTTTATTGCTAATGTTTGTTTCATTTAACTCATTTTGTTATGCACTAACATTAGCAGATTTGGAAGTAACAGTAAAGGAAGATGTGAAGGAATTTGTTGCCGCAAATCTTGATGATAACATTGAGTACATTACAATTGAAGAGCTTGAGGGTGAAGAATTTGAAGTTCTTGAAGTTACTGATGAATATGTATATGTAGTTGTTGATGGAGTATTATACATACTCGAAAAGGAATAAAATGAAAATCTATGAATTCGAAGATTACATAATAATCATTTATCAGGGAGAAATCCAGATCATCAAGAAAGGAAAGAATGATTAACTTAGATAAGTTTAATGAGGACATGTAATCAAGACATGGCAGGAATTTTAATAGTCGAAGATGAAAAAATTATAGCACAAGACCTGAAGATGACTCTAAATAATTTCGGGTATGATGTTCCTGCAATTGCATCATCAGGAGAAGATGCAATTATAAAAACCGCAGAAATTATTCCTGATCTGATCCTAATGGATATTATGCTGGCTGGCGAACTGAACGGGATTGAAACAGCAAAACAGATATTAGGTAAACACAGCATACCTTTGATCTATATTTCAGCGTATGCTGATGAAAATACGATTTTAGCAGCTAAAGAAACCAAACCTTTTGGTTACCTGGTCAAACCGTTTGAAGAACAGGAATTGCATTCCATTATCAGGATTGCCTTAGGTAAAGAAGAGGTAAATTAAAGATTTATTAAGATTATGACTTCCGAAGTTCTCAAAACTTCGGAAGTCCTTAGCTTGTTCCCAAACTTTCCGATACTTCGGGAGAAAACATTTGTAATGGAAACTCTTTTTCATTTCTGATTTATACATATTCAAAACAGAGTTTTACCTTAACATTCCCAAACAGGAGTTTGGGAACGAGCAATTTCTATGTTGGAAGCTTTGGAAAGAATAAAAACCTTCAAGGTTTTAAAAACCTTGAAGGTTTCTTTATACTTTTATTCCTTAATTGCAGCCTGAGCAGCAGCTAAACGGGCAATGGGAATTCGATACGGTGAACAACTCACATAATCCATTCCGATGCGATGGCAGAAATTAACAGAACTCGGTTCTCCGCCATGTTCACCGCAAATACCGATTTTTAGACCCGGTCTTGCTGCTCGTCCTTTGATAACTCCCATTTCAACAAGCTGACCTACACCTTCCTGGTCAAGAACCTGGAATGGATCATGTTTCAGGATTCCTTTATCGATATAGATTTTCAGGAATTTCCCGGCATCGTCGCGGCTGTATCCGTAAGTCATCTGGGTCAGATCATTTGTTCCGTAACTAAAGAATTCTGCATGCTTAGCAACTTTGTCTGCAGTAAGAGCTGCTCTCGGAATTTCGATCATAGTTCCAACAAGGTAATTGATCTTATCGTTTCTTTCAGAAAAAACTTGTTCAGCAACTTTCCTGACTATTTCATCCTGCATCTTAAATTCTTCAACTGTTCCGATCAAAGGTATCATAATTTCCGGTTTTGCAATGATACCTTTTGCTTTCAGGTTCAAAGCAGCTTCGATTATTGCTCTGGTCTGCATCTCTGTAATTTCCGGATAAGTATTTCCCAGTCTGCAGCCACGATGACCGAGCATCGGATTTATTTCGGATAACGATTCTACCCTTGCTTTTACTTCTTTGAAACTTATTCCCATCTCTGCAGCCATTTCTTTCTGCTCTTTATCATCTTTTGGAACGAATTCATGAAGCGGTGGATCCAAAAGGCGAACAGTTACAGGAAGGTTTTCCATTGCAGTAAAAATCCCTTCAAAATCTTCTCGTTGGATCGGCAGCAATTTATCTAATGCCTTACGACGACCTTTTTCATCTTCAGCCAGGATCATTTCACGAACAGCTTTGATCCTGTTACCTTCAAAGAACATGTGTTCGGTTCGGCAAAGTCCGATCCCGATAGCACCGAAATCTCTGGCAACCTTTGAATCGCGAGGTGTATCAGCATTAGTCCTGACTCCCATTCTTGTATGTTTATCACAAAGATCCATTAATTTTCCGAAATCCCCACTTAAATCAGGAGTTCTGGTCTCTACTTTTCCTTCATAAACTTCTCCGGAAGAACCATTCAAAGAAATCCAGTCACCTTCATGAAACAAATGATCATCACAAACTATAGTTCTTGCCTTGTAATCTATCTGAATCGAGCCTGCACCCGATATACAACATTTTCCCATTCCTCGGGCGACAACTGCGGCATGAGATGTCATTCCTCCTCGAGCAGTTAAAATTCCTTGAGAAACATTCATCCCTCTTAAATCTTCGGGAGATGTTTCAATTCTGACAAGGATAACTTTTTTCTCTGCATTAGCCCATTTTTCAGCATCATCAGCAAAGAAAACGATCTGCCCCGAAGCAGCTCCGGGAGAAGCGGGAAGACCTTTGGCAACAACATTTGCCTTTTTAACTGCTTCTTGATTGAAAACGGGATGTAGTAGTTCATCAAGCCTGTTGGGCTCAACTCTCAAAATGGCTGTCTTTTCATCGATCAAACCTTGATTAAGCATATCGATTGCCATCTTCACCATGGCAGATCCTGTCCGTTTGCCATTCCTGGTTTGGAGCAACCATAATTTACCATCTTGAATAGTAAACTCAAGATCCTGCATATCATGATAATGGTTTTCCAGTTTTGTTTCGATTATGCAAAGTTCCTTATAAAGTTTCGGCATTGTCTCTTCTAATGAAGGATATTTTTCTGCTCGTTCATTTTCTGAAATTAATTGCAGTTCAGCCCATCTTTTTGAACCTTCCAGAGTGATCTGTTGTGGAGTTCTGATTCCGGCAACAACATCTTCTCCTTGAGCATCGATCAGATATTCTCCATTAAAAATATCCTCACCTGTAGCAGCATCGCGAGTAAATGCAACTCCGGTTGCGGAATTTTTTCCCATATTTCCATAAACCATTGCCTGCACATTTACAGCAGTTCCCCAATCATCAGAAATTTCATTTATTTTTCGATAGTAAATTGCCCGTTCTGTATTCCAGCTATCAAAAACAGCACAGATTGCTCCCCAAAGCTGTTCCCATGGATCTTCCGGAAAATCATGTCCGGTAAACTCTTTGATCGCATTTTTGAATTTCATCACCAGGTTTTGCAGATCAGCAGCAGATAATTCCGTATCATCAATAACCTGTTTCTTTTCTTTGATCTCGTCAATGATCTTTTCAAAAGGATCAATTTCTTCTTTTGATGAAGGTTTCATTCCCAAGACGACATCCCCATACATCTGGACAAAGCGACGATAAGAATCCCAGGCAAAACGGTCATTACCTGTTTTATCTGCTAAACCTTTCACTGTAACATCATTCAAACCAAGATTGAGAACAGTATCCATCATACCAGGCATGGAAACTCTTGCACCGGAACGAACTGAGACCAGACATGGATTATCTTTATCTCCAAAAGTTGTACCCATAATATTTTCGATATTTTTTATTCCTGCAATAACTTCTTTTTTTAATAAAGTAATTATTTCTTCCTTTCCGATCTTATTATATTCAGTACAAACATCTGTAGTGATCGTAAATCCGGGAGGTACAGGTATGCCGATCAAATTCATTTCAGCAAGGTTCGCTCCTTTTCCTCCCAGTAGGTTTTTCATTTCGGTTTTACCCTCAGCTTTTCCATTCCCAAAAAGGTAAACTCTTTTTTTGTTCATCAGTAACTCCTTTTATATCATTAAATTATACTTTTGGAATTCAAACCAAAAAAGCAAAGTTATCTGTCAATCAAAATAAATGTAGATTTTTAGATTTTTATGAAAAATCATAAAAAGACAAATATAAAAAGACAAATATAAAAAGAAAAATTGTAAAATAAAATAATCTCTGCTTTGATTAAAAATATTAGAGATAGGAGAAAGGGAGATGAAATACCAAAATACAAAACACAAAATTCAAAACAAATCGAAGCATCAGATTGTTTGTGATTTTAATATTTGGATTTGGAATTTATTTGTCATTTGTGATTTACTTTTTGTGATTTGCTTTTTTGTGACAAGATACAATCACTTTAATCTTAAACTTTCAAATTCCGATACAATCAAATATGATCCCCAACATCGGTCTCCAAAACGAGCGTTCTCTACATTCGGCTTTGAAAAAATGGTATTCCAAACCGGGAGATAAACTCGAAGCAAAAGTAGATAATTACATCATCGATATTGTCAGGAAAAATGAACTGATCGAGATCCAGACAAAAAGCCTGGCAAAGATCAGGAATAAACTTCTAACCTTATCTGAAAAATATCAAGTCCGTTTAATTTACCCAATTGCTCAAGAAAAACAGATTACTGTTATTTCCGAAGACGGAGAAATCCTGCGCAGCAGGAAATCTCCGAAAAGAGGGAAATTGCTCGATATTTTTGATGAAGTTGTCAGGATTACCGGTTTGTTTCAGCAGATGAATTTTACTCTTGAAGTTTTATTGATCAAGGAAGAAGAAATTCGTTGTGATGATGGAAAAGGAAGTTGGAGAAGGAAAGGAATCAGTATTTTCGATAGGAAATTGAAGGATGTAGAAGAATCGATCATTTTCCAAAATAAAAAAGATTTCCAAAGATTTATTCCTGTAGGTTTAGAAGATCCGTTTTCCACGAAAAGTTATGCGAAAGAACTACAGATATCTATTTATAAAACTCGTCGTATAATTTATGCATTGAAGAAAATCGGAACGATAACGCAAGTTGGGAAGAAAGGGAATTTGTTGTTGTATAATCGAACAGAACTTGAAAAAATTATGATAGATTAATAATATTCCTCCTTTTTAGTATTTCAAAAAGGATTCTGCACAGTTTCAATTTGTCTTTGCGAGATTTCTTATGAAGCAATTCCTGCGAAGCAATTTAAAGCTCTAACTTGCTGATAAGAAGGAGATTGCTTCGTTAGAAACAGCAAGAAGAAAACCTCGCAAAGACATTCTCTTTTATGATTTTCTCAAAAACACTCAATTATGCAGAATTTATATATTTCAAAATTCATGATCAAAATTTTTGATAAATTCTTGACACTTAAACCATCATTTCAAGTTTTTTCACACGAGGAGGATGACAGATGAAAAAAAATCACTTATTTTGTATTTTTATTTTATTATTCTTTATATTGAATTCATTATTTGCAGAAGAATTCGGTAATATTGCCGGGAAAGTAACCAGTAAAAAAACAGGAAATCCAATTGTAAATGCCCAAATTTTTATCGAGGATAAGACATCAGGAACTTACTCTAAAGAAAATGGAAGTTTTTATCTAAAAAATGTCCCTGTAGGTGAACATACCGTTTATACCAATTTTATCGGTTATAAGCCGGAATCGAAAATAATTATCGTTGAAGAAAACACAACTGCGATGGTCAACTTCTCTCTGGTCAGCAAAGCAGTTGAGATTGCTGGATTCGATGTTACGGCAAATCGAGCCAAAAAAAGAGAAACTCCAATCGCTTTTACCAATATCGATCAGGAACAAATATCCGATAAATATACGACGGAAGATATGCCGCAACTGCTCGATGATGTCCCGGGATTGTTTGCCAATACAACCGGAATCGGTGATGCTCAAATCACGATGAGAGGCTTTGAAGCAGATAAAATTCAGGTTTTAATAAACGGCATTCCGGTCAATGATCCTGAAAGCCAGAAAGTTTATTGGTCGAATTGGACTGGACTTTCATCAAATGTTAAATCCGTGCAGGTTCAGAAAGGAGCCGGTTCTTCTCTGTATGGTTCCGGAGCTTTTGGCGGTTCTCTCAATATTGAAACTATCGGAAATAAACCGGAAAGATCGTTTACGCTTCGTTCTTCCTACGGCAGATATTTAACTTCAAAAATGGATATTATAGATCATGCTATTACTCCCGCAAATTCCGAAATACCTTATTTAACCAGAAGATCTTTAGTTGCCGATGGAAAAGGTCATCTCATCGATTATCATCCATCAAATTATAATCTTTTGTTCAGATACAATTCCGGAAACATCTTTAACAGAAAATTCATTTATAATTTAATGATCGAGAGAAAAGCGGGAGATTATTATCTTAGCGGCACAAATTATGACGGCTATTCTTTTGGTTTGGAAACTCAAACTTTGATCGGTCAACATAAAATGAATTTGAGTTTTATCGGTGCTCCCCAAAATCATAATCAGGTATATTTTAAATCGGACAGGGATTTATTCGCAAAATTAGGAAGAGAATATAATCGTAATAATCATAGTTATCAGGAAAATTATTATTTTAAACCGCAAATATCTCTACGGGATGAATGGAAAATATCTGAAAATCAAATATTGATGACTAACTTCTTTGTAACCAAAGGTGATGGTGGTGGGAAATATTTGAATCAAGATAAGTTCGATATCGAAACCGGAACTATTTATTTTCACGATGGATTTCTGGATGATGACGATCCGGGTGCTTTTGAGCATGTTGAATTTGCAAAACACGCTCTTTATCTTTATGAAAATTATAATCTTATCGTAGAAGGATTTAATCCGCAGGATACGATCTGGATCGGTCCGATCCCGGTCGAAGGTCCTTCCTATAACGGGGAATTAATAAGCGGTGAAGGTAAAGATTTCTTTAATTCGAGATATGATTATAGCTGGAGAAATAATAGTATCAGCGATCATTTCCAATTTGGAGGAAACACATATTATCAGCACGATCTCAATTCCTCATTAAATCTGGTTGTAGGCGGTGAGTTTCGTAAGTGGAATGCAGATCATATCGGTAAAAGAGAAAATTTCAGACATTTTAATCCTGAATTTCCGGATAGTGTCGAAACCTACGAAAAAATGCAAAGAACTTATGATTACTCTTCCACTGTCTCGAATATGTCCGCTTTTGCTCGAACGCAGATCAAACCTTTTTCCAAGATGAATATTATGATCGACGGACAATATGCGAGTTATACCTCGAAGGTTGAGGAAAATCCGATCGAAATTTATGATCTTGGGAACGGTCAACCAACAGGTTATTATTTCTATTCAACAAAAGAAAAGACGGAAACCGATACTTCGGGAGTGGAGACATTTAAATTTTCCAAGGATGATTATCAAAAAACATTTAATTTTTTCTCACCTAAATTCGGCATAAACTATAATCTTACTCATTATTTGAATTTAATTGCCAACTACTCGATCGCCTACAAAGAACCGAAAACACGGGATTGGTACAGCGGTTATGATGGTCCGGATGGTAACCAGATGTATGAGATCGATCTGGTTGATAGTCTGAATCAGGAATATTCGATAGAAACATTTTATGGAGAATTAAAACCTGAAAAGATCAATACTATGGAGTTCGGGATCGGTTATGAGGGTGCATTTTTTGATTTGAATGCCAATTATTATCTCAGCGATTATGTCGATAAAATTGAGCGGGTCGATGTTCCGGTTACTAATTTTTATTATGATGCGGATAATGATTCGGTTTACACGGTGCAGAGAGACGAATCGCTGACTTTAAATGCAGGACAAGCCAGGCATCAGGGATTGGAATTGAGTTCGAATATAAAATATGAGAATATCGATGCTTCCTTTTCTTTAACCTATTCCAAGAATCGCTGGGTCGAGATGAATGTTGAGCAGATATTTAAGGGAGATGCGGATGAGATGATCGGTAAAGTTGTTCCCTTTTCTCCTGAAAAAATGGCAAACGCAGATCTGGGTTATACTTTTCAAAATCTTCCCTTTGAGGGAAAACTGCGGATGGGATTAACTGCCAAATATTGGGACGATTATTATGCAAATTACACAAATGAATATTACAGCAACTATATCGACGATGGTAGTGGTGGATTTGAAGCGGATTCTACTTCGATAACAAGTTCGAAACTACCTTATTTTTTTGAACTTGGAGCCAATCTCAAATACTCTTTTTATCTTGGTGAAAAAGAATTTTTTATCAGGTTGAATTTGAATAACATCACTAATCGAGATGATAATTTTTCATCTGCTAATGTGAAGAAGGATTATAATCGCGGATATTTTGATGAAGATGGAAAATTCGTCGATGATTATCTGACCGGTAATGATTATATGTATGTTACTCCATCTCCGTTGTTTAATCTTTTCTTAACAATGGAAGTAAAATTTTAGAGTGAATATATCTGACATAAAAAAACAGGTCATGTTAAACATGACCTGTTTTTATTTTTAGTAAATTTTATTTCATCAAAATCATTTTCTTGGTTGAAGTATATCTTCCGCTGTGTCTCAGCTTATAGAGATATACACCGGCAGCAACATCTCTTCCTTCGTCATTTCTGCCATCCCAGGTAATGTTGTAATTAGCAGCATCTTTGTTTTCATCCAATAGAGTCCTGACTTTCTGTCCGGCTGCATTATAAATCTCCAAATTTGTTTTGCCTGCTTGTTTAAGATTAAAACTAATTGTTGTTCCTGCCGTAAAAGGATTCGGATGATTTCCCAAAGTGATCACATTTTCAATAATTTTATTATCAATTGAGTTTTCTTGGATCATATCATCTGGAGTTCTGGGATTTAATCCATATTCATCATAAGAATAAACGGCAATCCCTCGTAAGATAGCCCAATAGTCACTTAGATTTATTTCGATGGGCGGATCCACATCATCAAGATAAAAGAAACTATCATCAATTTTACCGGGAACTGCAGAAGTATCGACAACATACCATACACCGTAACCATCAGGAACTTGCGAAACATATACATCATTTAATTGAACTAAAACTCCTTCATACTCTTCACTTGAAGAAAGTTCTTCGGTTGTAAGAAGGACAGGAGCTGGAACTGGATTTCCGGAACTCAAATGAGTTACGCTGATAAAAGTTTCACCATAACCGGAAATTTCAGTAAGTCCGTAATATTCACGAACTGTTCCTGTTACTTCTACTTCATCACCTAAAGCACATGTTTCATCACCGGACATATAAACTAAAACACCTTTCCAGGCACCACCTTCGGGCATGGAAATAACGAAATTATCAGGATAATGGCTGTAATTAACAGCAGTGACAATACCCTCGACAGTAACTTCCTGATCGACATAAGGTGAAGGATAAGTTCCATCACCAGCATCATCGGTATATTGGATATCATAAATAGTAGTAGAACTGAGAGTTAATGATAATCCAATAATAAAAACTAAAACTAATAACTTATTCATTGTAACCTCCATTTCTAAATTTATGTTACGAAAAAAAATATAAACTGTTTTTGGCGTCAAGCATTAATTTTTTTTTATATCTTTTCCCAAAAAAACGCACAAGAAATTTTACTAAGCGTTATTTTTTTCAATCGCTTATTTTATGTTTTATTGCAGGACAATCATTTTCTTTAAATCAGCAAATTTCCCGGTCTTCATCTTATAAAGATAAATTCCTGAAGAAACAGAATGATCGTTGCTATCCTTACCATTCCAGATCAGATTATAGAATCCTTTATCTTTTTCTTCATCGATTAAAGTTCTGACCAATTGCCCTTTAACATTATAGATATCGATTCGAACATCATCCTTTTCTTTTAGAACGAAACTGATTGATGTATATTCTCTAAATGGATTCGGAGAATTTTGATGTAACTCATTTTGTATGGAAAGTCCTTCATTATCGTCAACACTGTTCAAAGGAGTCAGGAAAATATTCTGGATAACATCGTCATCATTTATTTCGATACCTTCGATATGAAAAGGTTCATATCCCTCTTTCCAGGCGTCCAGCCAGTAAATTCCATTGATGAGATCAACCTCATAAAATCCATCTGGATCTGTGAATGTTCCAGTCCAGAAAATATCACTACTGACCCAGATATCTACTTCTTCGATCGGATCACTCGTTCCTTCTTCGTAAACATAACCGGATAATGAACCGTTGAAAATCATGGGTGTTAAATAAAAATCCTGCTGGATTTCATCGTTATTAATGACTATTTCCTCTAAATGATAACCAAAATAACCTTCTCTCCAGACATCGACCCAATAATTTCCGTTCGGTAGATCGATGTAATAAAATCCACTTTCATCTGTGAAAGCATTGTTCCAATATCCTTCCGTATTAGCCCAAACTTCTGCATCTTCGATGGGAATTTCTGTTCCTTCTTCATAAACATATCCCCAAAGAGCTCCATCAAAAGAAACCGGATCCAGGTAAAATTCCAGGTAAACAAATTCGTCTTGAACTACTACATCTGAAATTTCTTCCTGGTAGTAATCATCGGAATTTGCATAAATAAAATAAGTTCCGTTCGGTAATGGCAAATTGAAATATCCGTCTTCCCAAACTCCTGTATTAAACCATATTTCAAAATCCTGAGTAGCTGAAATCCAACCTTCATTCAAAGGTTCTTCGGTTGCGGAATCATAAAGATAACCTTCGATTCCGCCGGTGGCAGTATGAAGATGAAAATCAATATTGGTCGAACCGGAATTAATGTTATGATACTGTTCATCGACATAAGTTCCCAAAGGTAGATCCCAGATCTCGATATGATAACCTTCAAGTTGATCAGCTTCGCTGGCTACAAAAAGAGTATAATTCCCATCTAACTCGCTTTCAGTTTCTGTCCATCCCAACGGACTCCAACAACTGATCTGAACTCCTGAAACAGGAATGTCATCGAGATAAACAGTTCCGGTAATCGTGGCATCTGTTGTAAAAGCAATAAAATCAACAGTTTCTGTTTCTCCTTCAGCAACAAATAATTCTACTTCATGAGGGACGAGATAATCAGGAATAATTTCATCATTATTTAAACGGACATCCCAGAAACCTTCCATAACTCCAAGAGTATAATTCCCCTCTTCATCTGTTTCAGTCCAGACCTGCATTCCACCCTCTTCAGGATTTGCTCTGATTTCAGTATATGCAAGAGGATCATCATTTTCATCAAGAACTGTTCCTTCAAAAAAAGATGTTGGAGCAATATACTCAAAATCATAACCTGTTAAATGACCATCGATATAAACATCAAAATAGACAATATCCGGGAACATTCCACCGGTTAATCCTAAGGGATCAAATGTCATCACAATATAAATTCCGACTTCAGGAACATAATTCTGATAATGACCGGTATCGTCGGTCATAACCATCCAGGGAACATCCTCGTCAACCGGAATAACCCCGACTATCAGGTTTGCAATTGCCGGAGTTATATCACCGGAAACTGAATAATCACTTATAAGAGCTTCGATAAAGAGATAAGCGACATCTGTTCCGCCGGAATCGATAGCAACAAGAAGCAGACCGATATTTCCAACATTATTTGGACCATCATCCTCTGCATAGACAGTAAATTGATAAACTCCATCCGTCGGATCTTCATCATCAATATCGTTATCAGCAATTTCAGTTTCATCTTCGATATTGAAATCGACATCTTCTTCCCAAGTTCCGTTTCCATTCATATCAATCCAGTTTTGTATAATTGCATCACTGCTTCCGTCTGAAAAATAAACAGTAATAACAAAATCATCTCCCTGCGTCATCGTCGTTGATTCTTCTCCATCGATAAAAATTTCGATTTCGTCTCTCGAATGAGATGGAATCTGACTTTTCACATAATCAGGTTTTGGATGAGAAGATGATACATTCAATTGAAAAGGATTTTTCATTGTTGGAAATTTGAGTGATTGAGTGTTTTCATAGCTCGATCTAAACACCTCAAATTCCTTAAGTTTTACGATTTCTTCTTTTATAAGAACTTTTTGTTCTGCAAAAAGAAATGTTGCCATTAATAATGTTACCATTAAAATTAACATAATGGCGATGGTTGCTTTGGCTTTTTTCATTTGGTCCTCCTTACACTGTTTTATCCAGTGTTTTTTTGTTTGACCCCACTTATTTAAGCACTTTTTTTTTACATTCCAAAAAAAAAAATCAGGAATTTAGATGTCAAGTTTTTAAAAAAATCATTTGACTATAAATTGAGTAAATAAAATTTATTGATTGTGTTCAAAAAATTTTATTGGAGGAACAATGAAAAAATTTATAATTTTCCTTTTTATCCTGATCTTCTCGCTCAATCTATTTTCTTTATCACAAAATATTGAAATTGCTCAAAAA
>Ga0209834_10001689_pt1 | contig 12097 bp, 8 predicted proteins | sample Mar14236cmmetaG_FD_184134 | JGI IMG/M metagenome (GOLD analysis project Ga0209834, IMG submission 184134) | Marine hydrothermal vent microbial communities from Guaymas Basin, Gulf of California to study Microbial Dark Matter (Phase II) - Marker... ...
ATGCAATCGATCTCGGCAAGTTTTTCGCCGATCTCTGAAGCTCTCTTGTCGCCATGTTTCTGGTATATCTTATACACAGTAGAAAGTTCCCTCTTCGATGTTCTCGCTGACAGAATCCCGGTCGCAACCGATATAAAATTGCCAGAATGGTTCAGCCCGTATAAAGACTGATTAAATTTTGTTTCTCCAACAGCTAATGATTCATTCGCAATCTCCATATCAAACTGATACTCAGATCTCAATTCTTTAACCTTCAGGTCGAGATAGGTAGTTTTTGTGATATCCTCTGCCTCTCTGTATGCAGAAAGAGCATGCTCATAATAATCGATCGCCAGGCGAGTATCATTTTCGCTATCAGCCAGTCTTTCAAAATATTCTCCCTGATCCGTAAAAAAATGTGATAACGCAGTTTTCGGATAAAACGTGATGAAATTCTCCTTAGCCTGTGGATATCCTTCGAGAGCGTTTATGTCATTCTTGAGACCTGTTGCACGGGTCAGTGCTTCTTCGTGAGAATGAGGATCGTCCTTTGATGCAAGATCATTGATTCCATCGAATTTCTGAAGAATCCCGTTTGGTCCTGATGCGATATTCACCCATTTCCTTGTCGATTCGGTAACCTGATCAGGCGAAAGGGTTTGCAGCGTGATCAGGATCTGTTTGCGCATGAGATCGAGTTCCTGGTACCTGGCAAGTACCGGAAGATTGATCTTGCTCGTCTGCTCGACCAGTTCCCGTTTTAGTGCATCATCTCCGAGAACTGGCATTGCAAGCATACACAGTATCAGGATGGCTGCCAGCAGATTGATCGCTCGAACCATAATATAACCACTACGAAAAATCATATATGCATTGCGGTTGATCCGTTATATATGGCAGTTTTACTGATCGGCGCAGGAAATGCCGGAAGTGCGCTTTTGGATGCGGTTTGTGAGCGTGGAGCAGGGAAGAATCCAAGAATAGCGATCAACCCGAGAGTCGCATTCGAACATGTTCGGAAGAAGGAGCAGTATGTGCTGACCGATAAAGGGTTCTTCCGATCCGGCGACGATGTGGTTGGCAGGCGGGATTTTAAGGATGTTTCCGCGTCCGCATCTGCAATGGAGTCGTATGATGCTGCGCTGCTTGAACTACTGAATGATAACATCGAAGGTGTCGATGCTGCAATCCTGTTTCTCGGGTTCGGCGGAGTCGCAGGAACCGGAATATCGCCAACTATCGCACGCGCGTTGAGCGATCTCAGCATACCGATCATGGTCTTTGGTACGCTCCCGTCTCCGGGTGGTGCGGATACGGATATGCGTGCACAGTACCGGAATGTGAGTTATGCAATCGAACATCTCAAACGATACACTGATGCATTCGTCCTGATGGACAACCAGCGCATCGCCTACACCGATAATATCGACAGCATGTACCCGCGATACAACCAGTATGCTGCTGCTGTTGTTTCCGATATCCTCTCCGGATCCGATCCAAAGATGTCCACGGCATCAAGTATCGGTGTAAGGGATGTGATATCCTCTATATCTCTCCCGGGAGGTGGTTTTTCTGCCTTCGGTCGTTCAAGCGTCCTGTCAAAGGATTTATTTCATTATTTCATCCCGATCGGCGGACATAAGCCGATCGATGTGCAGACCATGATCGGCGTCGCTGTTGAGAAACTATCCATAAACGTGGATACAAAAGACGCTCAGAAGAGTACGGCACTCTTCAGGGTGCCGCCGTGGTATATGAAGAAGGAAAATGCGATCGATACAGGGTCAATAGAGAGATTTCAGCAGGAAAATTCATCATCAGGTCACTATCTAGGAATCTCTCTTACAAAGAGAAGTCTTGTCACGCTGACATTGCTGCTCACATACACAGATCTGCCAAGACTGCGCGAGATCAGGGATGCTGCTCAATAGTACACCCGATTGCCGAGGCTACAATATCTCATCAAACACCAGATCCTCCCATCTCCGCTCCCCGATTACGATCTCGAATTCAACCGGCGTCAGCATCGGTACCGGGAACAGCGCAGCATCATCGATTGCAATCCGCGGACACGCTGTATTCACATATACATCGAGATCATAAGGCAGCAATGTCTCTGGCGTAATCATGTCCATCATCAGAATGTGCGCATCCAGATCATGCTCTTCTGCCATGTAACGCAGATCATAAGCGAGATCTCTTCTGCACTGACCGATCTTCGTGGAGACGATGATCCCCACTGATTGCGCATCGAGTGATCGTTCGATAGCAGCGCACCGCTGGCGCAGCACTTTATCAGCGTCCGGTCTCCTGATCTCGTTTATCAGTGGGTCTGCGATCCAGACGGTTTTTCTGGTCACAAGCGATACCCCAAGCGCATGAAAATTCCCTGTGCCGATATACAGATACTCATCACAATCAGGCACAGCAGAAAAATTGCATCCGAGAACGAGTCCGGGATATGCGATGCGCGTGTCGCCGCTGCTGACTGTGCTGTGTATGTCATGCTCTCCAAGATACTGCTGCACATCGTAAAGCTTGTGTACGAACTGAACCGTTGAGATGAGCCCTATACTGCCGCTCACAACTTTTACTGCCTTCTTTAGTACCGGAAGAAGATCGATATCTGATTCTACCTCGATGAAGATCACATTCTTCACTCTTATGTTCGGTATCTCTGCATGTCCGAAATGAAACAGAAGATCAACCGACTCAAGGAGTCTGGTATCGATGTCACATGCGCCAAAACAGGAGTTCGCAGATATGATAACCCTTGAATCTGTACGGCTCTCAATTTCCCTTGATATCTCAATCGCCTTTCGCTTGAAACCATCCGGAAACTGGAGTCCAACGGTTCTGGCGCGGTTTTTTTTGATCGTATCTACAACGTAATCCAGATCAAAGTTATATATCATATCCTTCCTGGCAGGAAGTACTTCTTGATCAGGGTACCGCATCTCGAGCAGGTGATCATGAGCCAGTCACCAACCATCTGCTTCTCATAATGCTCAAAGATTGATGCTCCGCAGTTCGGGCATGAATAATATTCTTTGAAATAATAATTATAAAATGTCGGATTGTTCTGCAGCCATTCCAGAACCAGCAGCATACGTTCGAGATACTGCTGTCGCGGTCCTGCCCCTGCTTCCACAGCGGTTTCCAGCCGATCTTTGACATCCTTAAAATACCTCTCCGATTTCTCACGGATTCTCTTATAATCTGTTACATATTTAATACTATCTTTTAAATATTTTGAATACATCTCTCCTACGCCGGTTCCCTTATGTGTAATCGTCCTCAGGAAGTACTCGCTCATCAGATCTTCCATCAGATCGAAACATTCGGTGCAGATATCATAGCCCTCGTAATGCGTCGAATCCAGTTCGTTGTGACAGATGATGCATCTCTTTCGTTCCATGAAATTAAGTAAACCTTATGCTCATTTAAAGGTATGTTCATGGTATGAAGACACTTGTGACAGGTGGCGCAGGTTTCATTGGATCGCATCTCTGTGATCTTCTGCTGCATGATCATGAGGTGATCTGTGTGGACAATCTGCTCACCGGAAGCAGCAGCAACATAGAACATATTGATTCTGATGATTTCACATACATCCGGCATGATGTGACAGAACCGCTGTACATTGACCAGGATATTGACTTTATCTTCCACCTCGCATCCCCTGCAAGCCCGATCGATTATCTTGAGCTTCCGATCCAGACATTGAAGGTCGGTGCGCTCGGAACGCACAACATGCTCGGACTGGCAAAGAAGAAGAATGCTAGATTTCTGCTGGCATCAACATCAGAAGTATACGGTGATCCGCTTGTGAATCCACAGCCAGAGACATACTGGGGAAATGTGAACCCGATCGGACCAAGAGGTGTTTATGACGAGGCAAAGAGGTATGCAGAAGCGATCACGATGGCATATCACCGCTATCACGGCATGGATACAAAGATCGCACGCATATTCAACACTTATGGACCGAGGATGCGCGTGAGCGATGGACGTGTTGTACCCGCGTTCATATCTCAGGCACTCTCAGGCAGACCCTTAACCGTATTCGGAGACGGGTCGCAGACCAGATCGTTCTGTTACGTATCCGATCTGATCGATGGGCTTGTGAAACTGGCATTCTCTGGTTACAATGAGCCTGTGAACATCGGAAATCCGGATGAGATATCGATTCTCGGGTTCGCAGAGAAGGTGCTCGCAATAACAGGAAGTAACTCCCCAATCGTTTATAAGCCGCTGCCTGTGGATGATCCAAAGGTCAGAAGACCTGATATTTCCCTTGCCGGTAGAGTTCTCGGATGGGAGCCGAAGATCGACCTGGAGACTGGTTTGAAGGAGACAATTGGATGGTTTGGGAAGTTTGCTCAAACAGGTATTTCAGATGGTACAAGGTCCTGAAACGATCGTTTAAACCACCGGTCACCGAATCAGGGAACATCGTTGTATCCATTTAAGAAAACCCAATAACATCACCTCACAAGAACCATCTTCAGAAAAGCACCCATGCTCTTCCGGTTCATCAGCAGCCTTCGAAGAACGACCGATGGATGATCCATATCTCCGTATCTTGTGATCATATCCAGCAGTTCATCGTCATCCAGCACTTCAATTAGCCGGTTGATCCTGTAATCATCGAGATGTGCCATCCATTCATTGATCTTCTTTCCGATTACCAGTTCTCGCCCGATCACTGCCCTCCAGCGTTTATCGTATTCGGAAAGTCGTTCGGCAGATGTATCCCCATCCATGACTGCGTGTGCAGCTACCGTTCCTGCGATCTTCGCACACACAGCACCAGGATATATGCCTCCACCGGATGTCGGCTTGACCTGCCCTGCCGCATCGCCGGTGATGAGCACGCCATCGGATGCTGTTCTCCGCGGTACGCCGATCGGAATTGCGCCTATTACGAGATCAGTGATACCAGCGCCGCGCTTCTGAGATACGACCCGGTGCCGCGATAACAATCGCTGGAGATGATCCCACGCACAGCCTGATCTGACAGCAAGCCCGATGCGTGCAGTACCATGATACGGAATCGCCCACGCAAAGAATCCGGGCGCACACGATCCGGGAAAGATCTCCACAAAACGAGCATCATCGAAATCATAGAGCGTTTCGATCTGTGCGCCAGACAGGACCGTTTCAGGTCTGCCTATCCCAGCCAACCGTGCGACACGACTCTGAACACCATCCGCTCCGATGACCACATCAGCCTCGATCGTATCTGGCTCACCCTCGATTGTGACATAAAGAATCCTCCGGTGTTTATGGATCTTCATATCAACAGCACGCGTGCGCATGAGGATATCTGCACCGGATCGGATCGCATTGAGAGCGAGCGTGCGGTCGATGTATCTGCGATCGACCACATACGCCTTGACCTCACCACCTGATATGCAAATCCGCCGCCCATCGGGTGCATAGACGAACGCGCCATCAATCGGATGAAATGTACTATCCGGAGCTATTTCACACTCTCTGATCGCATTCGTACTCAATAGTCCTGCACACTGCACAGGAGATCCGATGGATGCGTGTTCCTCGATGATGAGTGTTTTTGCTCCGTTTTTTGCGGCGTACTTCGCTGCCAGACAGCCAGCAGGTCCAGCACCGACCACAACGACCTCGTAATCCATGATTTGCTATGATTATGATGCCTGATGAAGATCAATTGTTGCATTCACATTCTCCTGATCAACGGATGATACATCCTGGCATCTTCTCCGAAACTGATACAAATACGCAGTATACAAGTGTAGCGCATGAACACTGGCGCACAGAAACTCATGCTGCGCGTGGCAGAGGCGTATCACCAGGACGCGGGTAGAGATATCGCACGCATCGACAGGAATGTCATGGACATGCTCGGCATAAGTGGCAGAGATGTGATCGAGATATCAGGCAAAAAGAAAGCGTACGCCACTGTGCTGCCAGGCTATCCTGGCGATTCCGGGCTTGATCTGGTACGGATCGATGGAAACACAAGGAGCAATGCTCATGCTGCAATCGATGATAGGGTCAGGGTATGCAGGGCAGCAGTAAGGAATGCGACCAGAATCACGCTTGCGCCGACCCAGTATACATCGTTTGTCGGCGGAACGCAATATCTGATACGGCATCTCGATGGCAGACCGGTTGTGAAGGGGCAGCATCTTCGGGTCGAAACTGTGGACAATTCGATTGTATTTATGGTTACTGCAACCCAGCCAGAGGGCGCGGTCGTAATAACCAGAAACACCAGGATCGTACTCAAGGAACGCCCGGTCAAAGATGGAATGCATGCCGCAGAGATCACGTATGAGGATATCGGCGGTCTCCGGCGTGAGATTGATCTGATCCGTGAGATGATCGAACTCCCGCTCCGTCATCCAGAACTGTTCCAGAAACTCGGAATCTCCCCTCCGAGAGGCGTACTTCTACACGGACCCCCCGGAACCGGAAAAACGATGATCGCAAAGGCTGTGGCAGGTGAAACATCCTCAAATTTTATATCGATCAGCGGTCCTGAGATTGTAAGCAAGTATTATGGTGAGAGCGAGAAGCATCTTCGGGATATCTTCGAAGAGGCAGAAAAAGAGGCGCCGAGTATCATTTTCATCGATGAGATCGATTCGATTGCGCCAAAACGCGGCGAGGTTACAGGAGAGACAGAGCGCAGAGTTGTTGCGCAGTTGCTCTCACTGATGGACGGACTCGAATCACGGGGCGAGGTTGTCGTGATCGCAGCAACCAACCGCCCGAATGCTATCGATCCTGCGATGCGCAGAGGTGGCAGATTCGATCGCGAGATCGAGATCGGGGTTCCGGACAGCAGTGGCAGACTGGAGATACTGCAGGTTCATACGAGAGGGATGCCGCTTGATCCAAAAATTCCGGAAAAAGATTTCGATGATCTTGCCGAGATCACACATGGTTTTGTTGGTGCTGATATCGCATCACTCTGCAAGGAAGCTGCCATGCATGCGCTCCGGAGGATCAGGAAGGATATCGATCTCGAAGCGGATATTCCATCGGAACTGCTCGACCGGCTGATCATAACAAAAAAGGATTTTTACGAGGCAATGAAAAATATAGAGCCATCTGCAATGCGTGAAGTATTCGTTGAGATACCGAAGGTCAGATGGACTGATATTGGTGGGCTGGATGCTGAGAAGCAGGAATTGATCGAGATCGTGGAGTGGCCGCTTCGCTATCCCGAGATATTCGAGGCGATAAACACGAATCCGCCGACCGGTGTGCTGCTCTTTGGTTCTCCTGGCACCGGAAAGACCCTGCTTGCGAAAGCAGTCGCTACTGAGAGTTCTGCGAATTTCATCAGCATCAAGGGACCTGAACTGTTGAGCAAGTATGTCGGAGAATCAGAGAGAGCCATACGAGACCTGTTTCGCAAGGCAAGGCAGGCATCTCCAGCGATCATATTCTTTGATGAGATCGATTCGATCGTACCTGCGCGTGGAAGCAGCGCTGATACCTTCGTAACCGAGCGTGTGGTCTCCCAGATTTTGACAGAATTGGACGGGCTTGAGGAACTGCATGATGTGGTCCTGATCGCTGCCACCAACCGCGTCGATATAGTGGATCCAGCGCTGCTGAGACCTGGGAGAATCGACCGTCTCATCCATGTGCCGATGCCGGATGAGGAGACGAGATCAAGGATATTCGAGATCCATCTTGAGGGTAAACCGCTTTCAGATGATATTTTTATACCATCGCTCGCAAAAAAAACAGAAGGCTATTCTGGCGCAGACATTGAGGCTGTGTGCAGGGAGGCAGCAATGCTTGCGCTGCGTGAGGCAATGTTCAAAAGGGGGACCTCCGTGGATGTGAAGACACTTGCGGACGCAATCAGGATTACGAGGGAACATCTCGATCAGGCAATTGCATACATGCGTCCCGCGAAGGTGCAGGAGAACCATTGTAACGCTGGTGTTGGATCAAGCACAGATGAACATTGATACATGTCGAGTAGAGCTCATCACTGATTTTACAGATTACAATATTTGGGCAAGCGCATCAAAACATCTTCCGCAAACTCCAGAGTATTCTCGGGTTTTTGCGAACCAGCGTAACCAGCAATCCGAACAGATCCACCGTGCTGAAATCCGCACCCTCCACCGATTGCGCGAGTTTGTTCAGATCATCATCTGATAGCGTAACGAAACGATTCTTCACAGCAAGCGACCTGTTCATTTTTTTACCGAATGCATCTCTCCAGCCAGCCTCGTATTCCTGTAATCTCGCTCTCGATACATCCTCCTCCTCGATCGCATGAGCAGCAACATCTCCTGCGATCTTTCCCGCATCCATCGCATTGATGATGCCGCCACCTGTGAGCGGATCTGACTGGCGTGCCGCATCGCCTGCCAGCATCAAGCCGGAAGCGACCGTCTGCTCCAGCGGACCTGATGTTGGAACGCCGCCGACCACGAATTCAATGATCTTACCATCATTGTATCGTGTCCGGACAAAATTTTTGAGCAGATCGACCGGACGTGCCGCATGTACGTCACCGCTGATGCCAAGTCCGATATTTGCGCATCGTTCGCCTTTCGGAAAGACCCATGCGTATCCTGCCGGTGCTATCGTGCTGCCAAGATAGAATTCACAACGATCCTGATCGATATCGATATCCGCAACAAGGAACTGTGCGCATGTCTCGATACCGGAAGCCGGAAGCGTAGTATTGATACCTGCCCACCGTCCGATCTTGGATTCGACACCGTCCGCACCGATCACGATATCCGCATGAATCTTCTGTTCCCCGCCTATATGCAGAGCGGTGATACCTTTGACAAAACCGTCCTTGATGATGAGATCTGTTGCCCGTGTTTTGACAGATATCTCTGCTCCGGCAAGTGCTGCCTCATCGGCAAGCGCACGGTCAAACACCTTGCGTTCGAGCACATATCCGACCTCTGCTCCTGAGAGATCCTCTGATAGTTCAACCATGGTGCCATCCGGAGCAAAGATTCGGGAGCCTCTGACCTCAGCTGCGATCCACCGTTCATCAGGCTTTATATGCTTTTTGATCTGCGGTTTCCCGACACCTTCCGCACATCTGACAGGATCTCCAATCTCCTGCCTCTTTTCGATCATCAGCACATCGAGCCCGTGCGTGGCAATGGTCTTTGCAGCGATAGAGCCAGCAGGTCCAGCACCAACAACGATGACATCGTATCGATCCTTCATTTCAGCACCTCGATTGCTCCGATAGGACATACTCTGGCACATGCCCCGCATTCGGTGCAGTTCTCTGCTATCTCAACCCATGTCTCGATCAGTTCAATCGCTCCGACCGGGCACACTGAAACACATGCGCCGCAGTATCCGCATTTGTATCGATCCACGCTGATTATAGTAACTCCTCCCTGATCTTTTCTGTAAGTATTCTGCTGATCAGCTTGCCATCCGCTCTGCCGCGCAGGTTCTGCATCACCACCCCCATCAGCGGACCGAGTGCGCCCTCTCCACGTTCGTGGACAAAATCACTCCGCTCGGAAACAACCGCTGCGATCACACGCTCGATCTGTTCCTCAGTCATACCGGTGAGACCGAGGCTTGCTGCCACATCCGCAACCGTACGATCAGGCTCTTTTGCAAGCAGACGCAATGTATCGATGATCCCTTCCTTTGCAATCGTACCATCCGATATTAATCCGAATAACTCTAAAAAGTGTTTATTTTTTAATTGTTCGATTGGAATGCCTTCCTTTCGCAGTTCGGTCAGGGTCGCGGTCAGGGTTCGCACCACCAGTGTAGCATCCACAGCAACCGAATTTATGATATCTTCAAAGACGTTCAGATATCTGGAATATACTATCTTCTGCGCCAGATCCTCTGAAAGTTTGTATTCCCGGATATAACGATTTTTTTTATCAGAGAGCAACTCAGGGACGGTTATTTTATCGATTCTTCCGGATATCGGAACTGGCGGAACATCGGTCTCAGGGTACATCCGCGCTGCGCCCGGGAGCGGTCGCAGATATGCGGTACTGCCATCCGCAAGCATTTTTCGCGTCTCATCGGGAATACCGATCATCGCCTGCTCTGCTCTCGCCCTAACTTCACTTAATGCAGCAGCCGCCTGATCGCGCATATCAGCGACGATAACAACACAATCCCCTGGCTCTGCGCCAGCAGCAGTGCGCAATGCCAGAACCTCCTCCTCTGTGATTCCATACGCAGGCAGTTCATCGGTGTGAAATATCCCGCCAACCCCTGCTTTCTTTGCTCGATCCGAGAATTCCGATCCGAGACGTCTGCCCGGCTGAATCTCCTTTCCAACCATGCCTGCAAACCCGTGAAGACGTAGAGCAAGCACGCATCCTTTCCTGATTGCGCGTTTGATGATCGGAGATCTGGTATTTTGAAAGATATGCGTCACATCCGCGATCTCACCAGCAGATGCATTCCTCTCTCGCAGTTCATCTCTTATCTCAAGCAGTCTGCTCTGACGCAGTGCTTCATACTCCACGATCGTCTCGATCAGATCAAGCTCCTGAACCCCTTTTACCTCAACTCTTGCACCCTCTGCGATCGAGATGTTGATATCCTGCCGGATCGTTCCGATTCCCCGCTTCACAGCACCAGTTGACCGGAGGATCATTCCGATCTGCTCGGCAGACTCTCTTGCATGGGCTGGCGTTGTGATGTCAGGAGCGGTGCCAATCTCAACCAGGGGAATTCCCAGACGGTCCAGCGAGAATACGACCGCACCTTTCCTCTCCTCAACCCGCTGGCAAGCCTCCTCTTCGAGGCACAGCACATCCACGCCAACCCTGCCCTGCGACGTCTCGAAGTATCCACCGGTTGCAACGAGTGATGTGCGCTGGAATCCTGTGGTGTTTGAGCCGTCGATCACGATCTTGCGCATGGTATGGATCAGATCGACAGGAGTCATATTGAATAATCTGGCGATTGTGAGCGTGATATCGATCGCCTCCTCATTCAATTCGCGCGGCGGCTCTTCATCGTTCTCAACAAGACAGGTGCTCGGATATGCCTTGTATATGAACTTCCGGATGATTTTTGCCTCTTCAAGCGCTGCCCGATCTGTTTTCCCCATCTCACTCTGTGTCGGCCGCAGATAACGATAAAACTCATAATTCGATTCGTTTGTGTCTCTTAATAGTGTCGGGCATCTGCAGAACAGTTTATGTTTTGTGTCAAGTTGCTGGTGAATCTCCAGTCCGGCTTTTAACCCAAGTTTTTTGTAATCGAGATTCAGGGTGTTAGTCATCTGTTTTGAGTGGACTGTTTTGGTATATAACCGCATCGTCTATAGCAGATCTACGATTCCATTTTCGAATGGCATGTGGAAGTTCTGATATGTCAGGTATAATTATATCCGCAGCATCGCATAATTTTTTCAACTTATCAGAACACTGCTGCATCGTCAGCACCCCGACATCCGCTGCTCTGATCGCACGGAGGTCGTTGATCTCATCGCCGACCATGACCACGCAGTCATAGTGTTCCTTGAGATCCTTGACCAGACGTTCCTTTATGATCGGGGTTGCTACCGGAAACACATTCTCCCGTGGAATGTTCAGATGCTCCGCAAGAACCGATAGATTTCGCATACTGTCGCCTGATGCGATGTAGATGTCTGCGCAACCCTTGAGTTGGGCTATCGTAGATTCTACGTCGTCAAACAGTTTTCCGCCTGAGCATACCACATATTCAATCGCTCCTGTTGGTACGTCGATGACAAATCCGGTTCCGATGTATAAGACGTTTTTGCACTTTTTTCTCACTGCTGACAACACATCACAGAGATCGGAGACATGAGCATCCCCTGAACCACAATCCAGCATATTCCTGACATCGTCGGTTGTGATATCATCGCTCGCGCAGCCGATATTTATATTGATATTATTTTCTGCAAGAAACTGCTGCAGAGTCTGGTCTGGTGGGTGGTTGAACACCACATCCGGAGGCGTGTCGATAGCAACGAGTGCCTGCGACCTGCGAACCAGATGTAGAGTGACCGTGTCATACAACATCTCTCCTGTTCTGATATCCTTTGCCACCCTGTACGTATGCATCAATGTACCTGATGAATCGAAAACGATCGCAACGCGGTGAGTCATCTGTA
>Ga0209834_10001690_pt1 | contig 12091 bp, 8 predicted proteins | sample Mar14236cmmetaG_FD_184134 | JGI IMG/M metagenome (GOLD analysis project Ga0209834, IMG submission 184134) | Marine hydrothermal vent microbial communities from Guaymas Basin, Gulf of California to study Microbial Dark Matter (Phase II) - Marker... ...
TACGAGATGTGGTCACGGAGACTGTGGGCTCATAGTAACAAGTTAATGTTGTTAGAGAGTGTCGCAGACAGTACGAAACCGAACTTCCTACACGTCCCTGAAGCAGTGGGCACTGTGAAGTTCATCAAGTATAACCGTCGTAAGCCTAATGAAACGCGAAGACGCATGCTTGAGATGCAGTATCTTGATGAGAATGACTTCTTACTCAAGTGCGAGAATCGGAATAGTGATGATGAGAATGTCACCGTGGTTGAAAACCATGAGGGCGTAAGGCTCAACATCAAGAACAACAAGCAACCAGAATACTACACCTCGTTTGATGATGAGTATGTTGTATTCGATAGCTGGGATAAAGAGATAGAAGCGACACTACAGGGGCAAGAGTCTCAGGTGTATGCTACTGAAATCCCACCTTGGGAGCACAAGAACAACTTTACCCCTCACCTCTCTGCTAAACTGTTTCCTGCACTACTGGCTGAAGCCAAGAGTGTAGCAACACTAAAGCTTAAAGAGGAAGAGGACAGTAAGGCTGAACAACAGAGTGTCAGACAGCAGAGACGTATGTCTTTGGAGAACTGGCGCGTAGGGAAGAACGTGAGGTATCCAGACTATGGACGGAGAGCAAGTAAATCTCCTTCTCGTAGACGACCTCGCATATTTGGAGACAGGACGTAATGAATGAATTAACAGTAGTAACCGACAAGAAGATGCCCAACCTATATCGTATCCAATGGAGCGAGGGTGGGAACATACCTAACTTCTTAGATGGTCTGTTCAGTACCCGTATCGCCGCTAAGAAGCGAGTGATGATATACGAGGAAAGACCTAGACCTAAACCAATAGAGTATAAAGGACAGAAGACCATCTCTAATGAGGAGGAGGCTAAGCTGTTAGCAGACGTTGAGAAACAAGTAGAGGCTGAGAACAATGGCAAAGAAGAAAAGCCTAAGGGCAAGAACAAGGGTGGAGCAAAATCAGTTCGTAAAGGGACTGATAACGGAAGCGAGCCCGCTATCGTTTCCTGAAAACGCCTCACTAGCTGAGGAGAACTTCGTCCTTAATACGGATGGTACTCGTCAGCGTAGGCTGGGTATGGACTATGAAGCAGGACATGCTCTACGGAACATCCCATTTACCTTGAACACTCAGCAAGACCTTGAGACCTTCACTTGGAAGAACGCTTCCAATAGTAAGGGCTTCGATATATCTGTTGTGAAGATAGGCGAGAGATTCTACTTCTTTGATGGAAGGGCAACTGCCGTGAGTAGCCAGCCTCTCAATCAGGGAGTGTACCTAGTTATCCCTGAGCCTGAGACACCAGCAGGTAAGATTTCACTACCAACCAAGTATGACTTCGCCTTTATCAATGGATACATGGTGGTCACTACTGGTAGTAGCAATGTTCACATCTTGTCATTCAATCTTACAGATGAACTGGCTGGTAAAGTTAGCATCGAGATGGACACAAAGCGGTTAAAGATTCGAGACCTGTTTGGTATTGATGAGCCTAATGTCCCTGATGATTTCAGACCTACGGTTCTATTGGCTGACCATGAATACAATCTGCGTAACCAAGGTTGGCTTCCTAACTTACAATGTGCTTGGAAGGGTGTTCCCTCAGTTAGCCTAGTGGATAGTATACACTGGACTTTCTCTGATGGACTTGAACCTGTTGAGCCACATGCCAATTTATATCCCAGTAATGCGGATATGGTATGGGCTAACAAGGCAGGACCCGGAACAGTAGACCCATTAGCTCTGAACTCCTATGACCCGGCTGAGCTGTTAAAGGCAACATACGGAGACATGGAAGCACCTAAGGGTCACTACATCATTGACTTGTTTGAGCGTGGCGAGAGTCGGTTTGAAGAAGCTGAAGATGATGGGACTGTTGTCTCTGAGACATCACGGACAGAGGCTACCATTGGTGGCATCACTGCTGTTAGTGACTTCATGGGACGTGCAGTGTATGCTATAAACGAGTTTGAGATAGTCGATGGGGATGACAACTCTCCCTCTGTAGGTAGTATGCTCCTGTTCTCTCAAGCGAGAGACGAGAAGGGAGCTCTTACACGTTGCCATTCAGTGCTAGACCCAACAGGTGGGGATGAGTTTTCTCCCCTATCTACAGACGGTGGCTTTGTCATTGTCTCAGGCTTAGGACATGTCAACGGTATTCAGGCACACGGTAACAGTTTATTCGTCTTCTCTGATAAGGGAGTATGGCAGATTAACGGTGGTGACAGACTATTCACTATGACCAATGTTAACCAGAATCAGATTACCAATGTTGGTAGCCTGAACAAGCGTAGCGTTGTGGTCACAGAGCAGGGCTTAATGTACTTCTCTGATGGTGGCATATATGTGATTAGCGGTATTGGTCAAGAGGGTAAGCAAGCTACGGCTGAGAACATTACCCAGAAGACCATCCAATCATTGTATGATGATATTCCTGTTGGCAACAAGACACAGGCTGTTAGCTACTATGACCGATTTACCAGACAGGTGAAGTGGTTGTATGCTGATAAGATAATGCCCAATCCTAATTACTACAACACTGAGTTAATCCTTGATTTGAATCTAGGTGCATTCTCAGTGAGTACGATTAAGGCGACAGACAGTCCATCCGCTACTCCATATGTTATTGGATTCCTAGAGCGACCTGACTTGATTCAGAGTGCTTCTGAGGATACGGTGACTGTTGAGAATGTAGTGGTTACAGTGCTAGGCAATCCTGTCGTAGTTTCTACACGGGTAATTGACAATGAGGTGGAAACCTCTAACAAGTATTGGACAGTCCAACAAGAGATAGACCGGAACAACTTAACAGTGAGTGAGTATAAAGACCTACTGTTCCGTGACTGGTTTACCCACGATGAGGTTGGTGTTGATGCAGAAGCTTTCCTATTGACAGGCTCAGCTACCGCTGGTAGCAGTGCTGTGTTCAAGAGATTGCCATACATCACTACACACATGCGTAGAACTGGTAATGAGTTTATAGAAGATGGTGATGACTTTGCGTCAGACAATCCATCTAGCTGTACGTTACAGGTTCAATGGGAATGGACAGACAGCCCAGAGACAGGCTTATGGTCTAACCCTCAGGAGATATATAAGTATCCTCGGACATTTATTCCTGATGAAGCAGGTGCGATAGTTGGACACACAGTGATAACAACTAAGAGTCGGATACGAGGTAAGGGTAGAGCCTTTAGCTTGCTATTCAAAACAAAACCATTACACGACTGCCATCTTTACGGATGGTCTCTTGAATTAGATGCGGAGGTATCAGTATGAGTGCATTATTAGCAGGACTTGCAGTAGGTTCAACCGCCCTAAAGGTTATCGGAAGTAACCGTAGAGAGGACGAGATAAATGAAACCCAAGAAAGGAAAGAGGCTTCAGACAGGCTCGTACGGAAAGAACAGGCAGGTCGTATAAGACGTAATCAGATTAAACAGGCTCAGATAAATCAGGCGAATGTCGAAGCTACTTCTATGGCTACAGGTGGACCGGGTTCTAGTGGAGCCAAGGGGGCATCTAGCGGTGTACAAGCCAACTTAGCGACTAACCTTGCTAACTTGAACACTGACTTAGCCACTGGCGATATTAATGCGGCAGGAACATCTGCTATAAGAAACGCAGGTAGACCTTCAGACTTTGAGTTGTTTAATGATATTGTTAACCCGGGCTTACAAGCAGGGTTGAGTAATTCTATTGCGAAAGCATTTGAGTAGGAGATAAGACATGGCGATAGGTGATTTACAATTGGAAGTAGTTCCTATAGATGAGCCCTCACAAGAAGTGGTAGAACCTTTGGATGAGGTTGTACCTACCACTGCCGATGAAGATGATAAGAAGGTTGCTATTGCTGGAACGCAAGCGGCGACTGCTATCTCTGTGGGCAGTAAGGGGTTTGATGCTTATCAGGAGTCCATCATTTCAGGTGACACAGGTCATCAGGAACTGAGCTTTCAAGAGCAAGTGAGTACCACCCGTGCTCAGAACATAGTACAGGGTAGTGATGTTGAGGAGATTGACATCACAATGAATAAAGCTGTTGTTGCTCAGGATAACTTCCTATTAGGTAGCTCTGGCTTTGCTAGAGAGGACATCCGTAATCATCCTGTCGCTGTAGAAGCAGATACTGAGTCGGTTAACGACATGGGCTTACGCAGTGAGATACGTCATAACCTATCTCGATTCGCTTCCACCTTCACAGGTGAGGGAGCACTGGACTCAATGGCATCTATCGGTGGCTTGTTCATCCCTGAACGGGAGAGCTTGCTACTGGCTGATGTCTTTGAACAGGCAGGATTCATCAATGGCTTCCAAGAGAAGGCTGGTGTAATCGCTGTCGATACGGACGATGTTCGTAAGTTCAGGAACTTCTATGCAGGTCTCAACCTTGAGGACAAGGCTCTAATCATCAAGCAGTTTGGTGACATCATAGCTGACCACGGTGACAACCCTCTGGTCAATGACAATGCAATGCGAGCTCTGTTCGCTGACACATTCGAGGATGAGAACTGGCGTACAGTGTTTAACGTGCTGGATGCTACAGTGGTTGCTGACGTATTCGGCTTAGCCTCCCTAACTGTGAAAGGTTTGGTGAAGGGTAGCCTGTTGATTAACCAAGCGGTTCGTTTGAAGGATGCTAAAGCGGCGATACAATTGATTCAAGAGTCTGCTGTAAACTCTAAAGATTACGCTAAGATGGGACACAAGATGGCTAATGGCAATGACGCTATGGACATCACTATGCCTACATCTGCTCGTCATCTGTTAACAGGTGCTGATGAATCAATGGCGGCTGAGATAGTACAGATGTGGAATCTACAGGATGCTCGCATAGCTTCTGTATTGAAGACCCGGGCTCGTGAGGGTGTACTAACACCAGATGAGCAGAAGTCTGTAATGGCTAAGACTGAGACAGCCTTTGAGAAGAAGGATACCATCAAGTCAGGCAGTGTGTCTATTAAGGAGGTCGATGGCAAGAGCTTCGACATCACCTACAAGACACAGAAGCTGGATAAGAAAGGTGTCCCTATCGAGGGCAAGTTTGTTAAAGAAACAAAGAACGTACCATTCACTACGAAGGGTATCAAAGGTTTAAAGAGTGCTGAGGATGAATACATCAATGGTATCTTACGCCTAGACCCTAATGCTCGTATGAGTGGTAAGCTACGTCACCTCTTCGTGAGCCTCATTGAGAGGGTTAATCCTGAGCAGGCACGTCTGGTAAATGCACTAGACCAGTCAGCCAAGGATGCCTTCAAGGGCTTGAATAAGAAGAGTGCGGCTCGTGTAGACGTGGTTCTGAAACGGGGTGCTAAGGACAAACGCAATTACACATACGATGAACTAACTAACCCAGACCTAGGTATTGGTAGTGAGAATCTAACACTCACTGATAAAGAGGCTAAGGCTTACCTTGGTTATCGTAATGTGATGGACAGGCTACACTCTATGGAGAACTCTCGGTTCACTGAGAACCTATCCATACGTGGTATATCTATTGCTGACCTTGGTGAGAACGCTGTTCCCGCTAAGGCATATGAGACACCTGATGGTGCTTGGAGTGCTTTCTATGGCTCTACCAAAGGTGATAACGACAGTGCTCACATCCTAGTGATGGGTAATAACTTCCAGAACCAGACAGGTAAAGGAAGTACCTACCGCTTTGAGAAGTTCTCTGACTTAGATGATGGGGAGATGGTTGCTAACTGGTATGAGAAGGGCTACCAATTGATGAAGGTGGATAACCCTCAGCAGTTGTTCAGTCGTGGACAGGTTCGCACACAGTGGGCTCTTGTCAAGAAAACTGATATTGTAGACCCTCGTGGTGCTCAAGTGCTTAACCGTATTGAAGGTTATGTGCCTAAGAGTCGTACCAATGGTCACTTCTATATCAAGACAAATCGTGAAGGGCTCCTGTCAGGTGCTAAGGCTAGTTCAACTCGAACCACTGCCGCATGGTCTGACAACATGGCTGATGCTCAGAGATGGGTAGATGACCAAGCTCGTAATGGAGATGAGGCTAAGTATGAAATCCTGTCTGACAGGGAGATACCTAGTGATGAATTGTTATACGACACCAACCACTCTCGTGGTGGTATGCACTCAGGAGCACGTAAGACTGAGGAGATTGAGTTCGTAGGACAAGATGGTAATGCTGACTTTGCTAACTCCTTCGAGGCGTTGCAGGGATACATCAACCACATCGGTAAGCAATATCCTATTAACATGATGCGTATGGGTATGGAGGCTCGTTCACTGGCAACAGCAAATGAGATTACTAACTCTACACGGTTCACTAAACTGCCTGACTTAATCAATCCTGATAAGATTGGTAACCTGTCTAACAAGACACAGGCACTGATGAAGGACATGCACGACCAGATAAGCTTCATAAGTAACATCCCCACATCTGCTGAGGTTGCTACAAGTAAGCGTATCTTGGAGTTGGGCAAGGCTATAGAAGGCAGTGTGTTCACTAAGATTCCCGGGTTCGATACCGTTCCTAAGTTCTTATACAGACAGTCTGGACGTGGCTTACAGCCCGTAGATGTTGTACGGTCTGTGACATTCATGCACATGCTTGGCTTATACAACCCAGCACAGCTACTGATTCAGGCATCAGGTGCGTTCGTAGCATTTGCTATTAACCCACAATACTTCCTTAAGGCTATGCCTAGAACTATTGGATTCTCTCAGTTGGACATTCTAGCTGACAATCCTGAGGCTCTGAAGAAAGGCTTAGACTTCTACCGTAAGAATGGTATGGATGAGTTTGCTGATGGCTATGAGCTGTGGGCTCGTACTGGATTACGTGAGAACGTGGTTAACAGTAACGCTGACTACACATCTGTATGGATGAAGAACCTTCCATATGATGCTAACATTGCTCAGAAGATTATGTCTAAGCACACTGTGTTCTATGAACAGGGCGAGCTGACAAACACACGCTATGCTTTCAACACCGCGATTGAGTGGTACAAGGCTAAGAATGGTGTGAAGAAGACTTCTGATTTGATTGGTGATGATAATGCTCTGAACCGTATCATAGAACGCACTGAGATATATCGTTTGAACATGGGTAGGGCTAACCAGTCTGACCTGAACAAAGGTATGAAGTCTATACCGTTACAGTTCAAGCAGGTTATAAGTAAATACTTCGAGAAGGTGTTGCCTAAGGGCTTAGGTGGTACTGATGAGCTAACAGGGCTTGAGAAGATACAGCTAGGTAGTATTCCTACCGCCTTAGCAGGTGTCACAGGCATACCACTGTTGGAACCAATCACTGTAGAGATGATGGACATGGCGGGTATAACCCCTGAGTCACTAACTCCCGGTGAAGCCTCACTGTTTAAGTTTGGTGTATTAGGTTGGATGAACAACGAAGTGTTTAATGTAAACGTGGACATGACCTCTCGTATGTCACTGGGTACTGATGTATTCAAGGATACCATCGAGGTGTTTACACAAGGTCAGTCTGTATGGAAAGCTCTAGGTGGTCCAGCCGCTAACGTGGCTAAGCGATACGCTAGCAACCTTGAGTATACGTTTAAAGCGTTTGACCTGTACACAGATATTGATGAGGAGACAACCTTCAAGCAAGACTTGGCTGTTGGCACAAGGATATTAGTCGATGCGTTGGCTGACATCCCCACCCTCTCTCGGAACATCAAGGACTATTACGCATTTATGATGATTAATAATCCTGCGTTCATGAAGAATGGTCAGTATTTGATTGACTTTGAAACAATGAATGGTCAGACTGCCTTCTTTGCAATAGCTGGTTTCCAGCCCACTGAGCTCACTGAGGCGTATGAAGCGTCATCTAGGCTACGTGAGATGCAAGGGGGAATGAAAGGTGCTACACCGTTCTTCGATAGCGAGGCTAAATTGATAGCCCGTCTAATCCAGAACATGTATGGTGCTCAGAACGACCAAGAAAGACGAGCCCATGCTCTGATAATCCGTGGGATAACAAGGAACCGCCCTGCTTCACAGTGGGGTAAGCTCAATAAACAGGTAAGTGATATTATGTCTGACCCTAAATTAGACCAGTATCAAACCTATAAAGACCTTGTACTCCATATGATTGCCAAGCAAGAGGAAGGATTCGGGTTCATTAACACAACTATGTCAAGACAGAATCAACGAACACAAGGGAAATAATTATGGCTGAACTAAAACAAAGCACTATTGCGGGCGAGAAAGTTACGCAACAACAATCTAGTCACAAACGTGCTGACTTCTCGAAAGAGAGGGTAGGAGCCGTAGCAGGTACTGCTGGTGCTGTAACCCAAGGCATTGCTAAGGGCACACAGAAGGCAGTATCTGACAGTTTCGCTGGTGAGGATTTGTCTGAAATCGAGATAGGGGCTAACGTAGACCTGCTTGAAGAGGACAGAGCAAACCTCCTAACCGACGCACAAGTGTCTAGTGGTGGTACAATCACGGCACGTCAGCTCTCTGAACAGACTGATGTTGCCCTGAACCGTGCTACACTAACCCAGCGTGGGCTTCAGGAGGCTCTTGACAGAGGCTTAATCACTGAGAAACAAGCGAAGGTGAGGGCTAACATAGCTCTAAAGCATAGCTCTAACACCCTCGTTGGTTCTCTCATCGTGGAGCCACTGCGTAACATCTATGCTCCCACCACTGGTAACCCATCTGGTAGCCCGGCAGTAACCTTCACGAAGGGTGCGGCTGAGCAGGAAGCTGATGTTAAACAGAAGGCTCGTCTACAGGAAGTTGGTAAGCGTGAAGCTTCAATCCAATCTCTTGTACTCGGTGGTAAGACACGCGGTCAAGCTGTTGAGACAATGGCTTATCAGGCTAAGCAGAAGGCTGAGCTTGCGGCATTAGAGTTCACCATTAAGAAAGGTGAGGCTAGTGACAAGATGATGCTTACAGCTAGTAATCTACGTCTGTCAAATGCCACTGAGCGTTTAGATGAAGACATGATGAAGGCTTATCAAACTGGTGAGAAGGTGGAAGCTCAAGAGGTTAGCATATTGCTAGGCTCTGTACAACGTCAAGCTGATGTCATCCGTCGTAATGCGATTGAAGATGGTATGAGTGCTGATGGTGTTAAGGAACTTGATGCGTCTCTGGCAACATATGTTAAGAGTCGTACAGACTACATCAACTCCCAGTCTAATGGAACAATCCTTGCTGGTGCTGTTAAGGAGTCTGAGAATGCCGCTAAGATATGGACAGCTCAGAACTTCACAGAGGCATACGCTATTAACATTGCTCTCCCAGCAGTCGGTAAGGACATGGGTGACAGGTTGTTTAATAAGAAACAGGCTCAACAAGTAATTGGTCAGTACCACGGATTTACCAGTGACTCTGATATTAACAAGATACTGAAGTCTGTTGAGGATATAATCCCAAGCATGGGTAGGGTGACAAGAGCTGACCCAACTATGACAAGTGATGATGTCGTCGGTGTTCACTCTTGGATGCACAATCCAACAGCTACACCTGAGGCTCGTGATGAGATAATGGACATTGAGAAGACCAATGCTATTGTTGAAGAACGATTCGCATCACTGTATAAGAACAGTCCTAACCAGAGCATCAAGGGTGCTACAGGCAAGTTGCAAGTAGCCCTCAATAGTAATGCTCCTGATACGACTATTCGTTCATATGTGGACAGTGTTAACATCGGTGTTAAATCTATACGTGATAATCTGTCTAACAGTCCCACGTATGGTGGCTATAAGTTCAAGTTTGCTAACACTGGTGATGTCCTACAAGGACGGTCTGGTGGTAGAGGCTTAGTATTCCCTGTCGCAGGTGAAGGACAACCTCCTTTCCCTGATGACATGAAGGATGCGGTTAAGAGCGTAGCTAAGCTGATGCGGGATACACCATCCATGTGGGCTGGTCAGTATGAGAGCTGGGAAGAAGCAACACTTGCATATCTTAATGATGGTGCATCGTTCTCTCCTGCCGAAGTACAGGCTAACCATAAGAACACAGCTAGAGGTCAGTTAGACTTTGGTGACCCTACTGGTATCTCTGATGCCGTTACATCTGTTATTGAAACACTTGGTGACCTGACAGGTAGCACTGCTGGTCGTATAAGAGACAGTGAGGGGATTGAACAGACAGCTCCTCGTGAGCCTGCTGAGCAATTGAATCTCATTATCAAAGGACTGAGTGAAGGAAATCTGAAAGCCACTGACCCTATGGTTCAGAAGGCTCTTAAGGACTTAACAGGAGGATTGCTAAATGAGGCTACACCACCAACTGGGAATAGGTTTACTAATCCTGCTGATGTTAATAGGCAGTCCGAGGGCGAGAAGTTTGCCAACAGAACCACCGTAACGTCAGGTGCTACAGAGTTCCTCATTAAAGATGAGGGATACAGTGAGAAACTCCCTGCTAATGTTCCTAAAACACCTAAGGGTGCAAAGGAATCAGGTATGACTGTTGGTGGATTGGACTTAGCACATGGCGATAAGAAAGCCATAGAGTCCTCACTATCTAAGGTGCTACCTGCTGAAACTGTGAAAGAGCTTATGGCTAATTCCAGTAAGACAGGGGATGATGCTAGGGATGTGTTGAAGGATGTTGAGATTAAGCTGACTAACGAGGACATACGTCAGGTGCAAGAGGAATACCTCACACTTGTTGTTGACCCTCAGTTAGAGAAGGCACTGGGAGACCAGTATGATACACTCCCTGATTCTATTAAAGAACCATTGAGAGCACTGAGCTTCCTTAATGTCGGTCCGAACTCACTCAAGTCTTTGAAGAAAGCCTTCGAGACAGGTAAGGATGAGGACGTAGAGAAAGCCATTAACAACTACGAGAGCTATTGGAGTAAGGAGGCGGGAACGCCACATAATAAAGCACGTAGCCAACGAGTAGCTGATGCTATTCGGGAGTTTGCAGAGTTATGAGAAAGTATGTAGTAGCATTGCTTCTAGCCTTAGGGCTAGGGGCATGCACCCTCATCATCAATAAAGGTGATGGGGACATTGAAGCTAACAGGAAACCGATTACGGAGGTGGATTATGCCGAAGAAGGGACAGACTAAAGCTAGCGCGAGTAAGCGTAGCAAACAACAACGGAAGTACAACAGCTCTCCAACGCAAAAGAAGCGTAGGGCTCAGCGTAATGCCGCACGTCGTAAGATGGAAAAGGCTGGTAAGGTGAGAAAGGGTGATGGTAAGGATGTTGAACACAAGAATAAGAACACTGCGGATAATTCTAGTAAGAATATAGTTGTCCGTGGACGCTCAGCGAATAGAGCAGACAACCGTGGTACGGGAGGTCGCAAGAAGAAGCGAGCCGCACCTAAGAAAAAGCGGAGTAAACCGACTAAGCGGAAATAGAATATCCCCGACAAGGAATTGGGGGCTGGCAATCACGCCAAGCCCCACCTACCTTTAGCTATTAGTGCTTAGCTACCTCAGCACCGTCATTATTAGGCTTCTCTACCTCAGCAGGAGCCTCAACAACTGACAATACAGGAACATTCGCTTCCGCATTCTGCTCCATCGCCTCGATGCGAACCTTAGCCTTAGCTTCCGCTAGTGCTACACTCGCCTTGAACGACTTCTTCTCCTTAGCATTGAGCTTAATTTCAACATCAATGAAGTTATTGAAGATGACCTGTTCACCATTACCCTTCATGATTTGAACTGCACCATTGCCGATTTGATGACCGATAGTGTCACGGAATGTGACTGTCTGACCATCTGATTTACGTACTGTTACTGAACTCATATTAGTTTCTCTCTATTGTTATTATAATGTTGCACGTCCTTGTGCAATGTTTCCCTTAGAAGCGGTAAGCCGCTCCAACACCCCATAAGGAGTGCATGCCATTGTCATCGCCTTGTTTAGTCAGCGACTGAGCAACACTCGCTTTGACTAGCCAAGCTTCATCAAAACGATGAACCAGACCTAACGCTACGGCATCTGTATTGCTATAAAAGCCCATACCCACACCAATTGACGTATCACCAACACCCAAATCATCTGGAATGTTAGACAATGCCGCCGATGAGGCTAGACCGAAGTCCAAGGCAGAGCTGTCAAAGCCCGTACCTGCCACACCTGC
>Ga0209834_10001691_pt1 | contig 12091 bp, 5 predicted proteins | sample Mar14236cmmetaG_FD_184134 | JGI IMG/M metagenome (GOLD analysis project Ga0209834, IMG submission 184134) | Marine hydrothermal vent microbial communities from Guaymas Basin, Gulf of California to study Microbial Dark Matter (Phase II) - Marker... ...
GTGCGGACCAGCTCATCGACGCTCACATGCCGTTCGAGGTAGCTGAAGACATCCATCCGCCCCGCCAGGAGCGCGGCCTCGGTGCTGCCGTAGCCCGTGAGGAGGACAAACTGCACCTCGGGGCGGAAGACGCGAATGTCACGCAGCAGCTCCTCCCACTTCAACCCCTGCATCTCCCGGTTGAGGACGACGACATCGATCCCCCGGTCGGAGCGGATGTGGTGCACCGCTTCCCGGGGGGAGGAGAGTTGCAGCGTGCTCAGGCCGCGGGCCTCGAGGGCTTTCGCGAGGACTTCGCGGTGGGCCGAATCGTTATCAAGGAGAAGAATGCTGGGCATGGGAGCCTTTTTTCTGGGTGCGGCGCGCGCTCAAGATACAAACGTGCCCGGGAGGAAAACATCCCGGGCACGTGAAACGGTTGAATCAATGGCGTGAAGCTTCGGCGTTACTTGAGGAGAACCACCTTGCGGAACTCGCTCAGCTTGCCGGCCACGGAGGCGTGGACGAAGTAGATTCCGCTCGCCAGGTTCCCGCCGTTGAGGGTGAAGCGGTGGTAGCCCGCGTTGAAGTGGCCGTCCGCCAGCACCGCGACCTCGCGGCCGAGCATGTTGTACACCCGCACCTGCAGGTCGGCGGCGTGAGGCAATGCCACCACGGCGACCGTCGTCGGGTTGAACGGGTTCGGGTACAGCGCCGCGATCTCATACTTCTGCGGAATCCCGGCGAAGGGGTTCTCCGCCACGCTCAAGTCAGGCTCCAGCACAAGACCCCAGGTCTCGTCGCTCTCCGTGGAGTCCCCGCTGGAATAGGCGACCACCCACCACTCGACATCGACATACTCGTGCCAGTCCACCAGCTCGAGCATGTCGGGCAGGTTCAGGGTCACCACCGTGCTCGTAAGGCCGTCGGCGATCACCGTGGTGTCGAAGACCGTCTCCAGCGTCGCGTGGAAGTAGGCGCGATAGGTCACCGGACCCTGGCCCGGGTCGTTTTCGACGGACTCGGTCCACTCGAAGTCGTACTCGTAGGGCGTCGTGAAGTGGAGCGTGTCGCCGTCCTCCGGGCCGACCAGGTTGAACGCGGTCGGGGGTTCGGGGACGAAAGTGCTGAAGGTCCACACCTCCGTCGAGTAGGTGCCGTCCGAGTTCGTGTCCACCGCCTTGACACGCCACCAGTAATCGGTATCGTCCACCAGGTCATCGACCGTGAAGCTCGTTTCGGTTCCCGCGTCGTAGACGGCCGGGTCGTCGAAGGTGTCGTCGAGGGACAGCTCGAGTTGGTAGGTGACCACGTCGCCCGGATCGGGATCCGCGGCTGCTTCCCACGAGAAATCGGCTGTAAGAGCATCAAGCGTTGAACCGTCCGCCGGGCCCAGCAGGCTGAACGGTGACGGCGGCTCGGGGATGTAGACGTCGAACGACCACCCCTCGGGCGGCGCCGACCAGGTGCCGGGGCTGTTGGTATCCACCGCGCGCACCTTCCAGTACACCGTGGCGTCGTCCGGCAGATCCTCGTCCAGCTCGTTCGTACCCCGCGAGGCTGTCTCCGGCGAGACCGAGCCGAACGCGGCTGCGCCGGCGCTCCGGTTTCTCGCGGCGTTCCCGCGCAGCATACCGAGCTCCCCGCCGGAACCGACCATCCCCGCGAGCACCGTGGGCTCGAAGGTATACGTCGTGTCCGTCAAGGCGATCACCGAATCGGCGTCGGAGAAGTCGGGCGAGAACGCCCAGTAGAGGGTGTAGGTCACCGCGTCGCCCGGATCGGGGTCAACCGCCGGGTTCCAAATCAGCGTCGGCGTAGTGGTGTTCACCACCTCGCCGTCCTCCGGGCCCACCAGGGTGAAGGAGGCCGGCGGTTCGGGGATGGCGACGATCACCCGCCGGGTGGACAGGGACCAGGTACCGTCATCGAGCACGGCGTCCTGGGCGAACACCTTCCAGTGGATCGTATCGTTGTCCGCGAAACCGGCATCGAGAATGAGGTCGATGGTCGGGAACACGCCCTCGTCATACGGGCCGTAGACGACCGTCTCCCCCACCGGGAAGGCGGGATCCGTGGAGAGGTAGAGGTCATAGGTCACCACCTGCCCCGGATCGGGATCGCCGTTGTTCGCCCAGGTGAACTCGACCGAACCATCCGTGTCCACGGCGTTGTTCACGGGGGACAGCAGGACGAAGTTGTTCGGCAGCTCCTGGATGTAGACGTTGAAGGACCAGTAAGCAGCCGGTCCGGAGTGGGTGCTGAGCCCGTCGCCGTCCACCGCCAGCACATACCAGTACACGGCGGCATCGTCCGGCAGGTGGGTATCCAGGGTCCGTCCGCTGCCGTCACCTCCGCCGCGCAGCGAACCGAGGAGCGCATCCTCGTTAAAGGTGTAACTGGTGTCCGTGAGCCCGGTGATCAGGGTGGAGTCCGAGAAGTCCTCCGTGAACGCGTAGACCAGGTTATAGGTTATGGCGTCGCCGGGATCGGGATCCGTGGCCGGGTGCCAGGTGACCGTCGGGTTGTCCACATTCACCGTGGCGCCGTCCGCCGGGCTCGCCAGCTCAAAGGCGTTGGGCGGCTCAGGGATGCCGACGGTGAAGGCGCGCGGCCCGTTGGCCGAAGCGGGCTCGTTGCCGTCAAGGTCACGGGCGAACACGTTCCAGTTGTACGTCGTATCATCCTGGGCGCCGGCGAACGAGTAGGTTGTCGCCGTGAGGTCCGTCGCCACCGGGTCACCCGGCCCGCCTTCGAAGTCCGTCCAGACGTAAACATCGTAGACCACCTCGTCGCCGGGGTCCGGATCCACGGCGGCGCTCCATTCGAGCGTCACGGGAACCGCATTCACGACCGCGCCGTTCGCCGGCGAGGTCAGGGAGAAGAGACCCGGTGACTCGGGGACGTCCACGCTGAAGCTGAAGGGGTTGCCGTCGTCCACGTTGTGGGTCGAGAGGGTTCCAGCCGTGTTGCCGTCCCTCGCGGCCACATACCAGTAGACCGTCGCATCATCCGGTACCGCGTCCAGCCCGACACTGCCGGCTGCGCCCTTTCCGCCGGGCGCCGCCTTGTCCGCGCTCCGTTCTCCGGGTCGCGGCATCCGGCTCCTGCGTGCCATATCGGCGAGAACATCCGGCGGGAAGGTGTAGGTCGTATCCGTCAGGCCCGCCGCCGAGTCCGGGCTGCTGAAGCCCGCATCGCCGATGGACCAGATCACCGTGTAAGTAACCGCGTCGCCGGGATCGGGGTCCGTGGTTTCGTGCCAGACGAGGGTCGGGGTGGTCGTCTCGACCACGGCGCCGTCCGCCGGGCTGACCAGGTCGAACGCGACGGGAGACTCGGGATAGGCCACGCTGAACGAGCGGGTCTGCAGGGACCAGGTTCCCTCGCCCTGCAACACCTGGTCATGCGCGAAGACACGCCAGTAGTAGGTTTCGTCCTCGTTCAGCCAGAACTGTTCGGAGGCATCGAGGTCGAAGAACACCCCCTCGGGGAACGGGCCGAAGGTGTGGGGATCGGTCAACGAAGGGTTGTCCGCGATGTAGACCGTGTAGGTGACACTCTGACCCGCATCGGGATCGCCGTTGTTCTGCCAGGTGAAGGTGATCAGGCCGTCGTCGTCCACCGTCCCGTTCGGCGGGGTCAGCAGGCTGAAGGCATAGGGTAGATCGTTGATCAGAATCTCGAAGGACCAGTAGTCGGCCGGGCCGGACATGGTTCCGGGCGAATTCGTATCGATCGCCCAGACCCGCCAGTATACGGTTTCCCCATCGTAGAACGTCCCGCCCGGGATCGTATAGGCGGTCGTATCGAGCCCGGTTACCGCGGTGGAGTCCGCGAAGTCGGCGTTGTCCGCCCAGACGAGGGTATAGGTCACCATGTCATCCGGGTCGGGGTCCACCGCCTCGCCCCAGCTCAGGGTCGGGGTCGTGGTGTTGATCACGCTGCCGCTGTCCGGCCCCTCGAGGTCGAACGCCGCGGGCGGTTCCGGCACGTAGATGGAGAAGCTGAGCGTGTCGTTCGCCCAAGTGTAATCGGGGTATGGGTCCGCGGCCCGCACCGTCCACCAGTACTGCGTGTCGTCCGACCCGTCGTAGAAAATACTCGTCGTCATCAGGCCGGCGACGAAGGGGCTGCCAAGGTTGTCGGGGTCCGTGGAAACGTAGACATCATAGGTCACATCACCGCCGTCGGGGTCCGTGGTCGCCTCCCAGGTCAGCTCGACCTGGGTCGCGTTGACCACTGCATCGTCGCTTGGGGTCAGCAACCCGAAGGAGTTCGGCGGGTTCGGCACGTGGACACCGAAGCTGATGGTCGTTCCGGCGTCCGGGTTCTGGTTGGACAGGGTGCCGTTGGTGTTGGTGTCACGGGCGTGGACATACCAGTACACCGTGACATCGTTCGGCAGGGCGTCCAGTTCGCGCCCCGGCGCCCCGGTGTGTTCCCCTCCGAGCAGCGTTTGGCCGGGGAAGGTATAGCTGGTCTCGCTGATCCCGGCCACCGTGTCGGGGTCGCTGAAGGTGTTGTCGTCGATGGAGTAGATCAGGTCGTACGTCACCGCGTCGCCCGGGTCGGTGTCCGCCGCCGCCTCCCAGGTCAGGGTGGGGGTATCGGTGTCCACCACCGCGCCGTCCGTGGGGGTCAGGAGGTTGAACGCCGCCGGAGAGGTCGCCGGGTCGAGCTGGAAGTCCTGCGTGATCTCGAACTGTTCCACGGGCCACGAGGCTCCCACATCGCTCGCCGTGCCCTGCTGGAACCCGAACGCGGTCACTACCATGGAATACGGCGCGTTGTTGCGGTCCACGCCGAGCAGCTCGTAGCCGCCGTCCGCATCGGTGGTCGCCGTGTAATTGGGATAGCCGACCACGGAGACCGAGGCTCCCGCGACCGGGGTGGTGCCATCCGCCTCGGTCACCGTTCCGACGATGTTGCCGAAGTCGCGGTCGAACCACTCGAACTTCACCGACTTCCCGTCCGTGATGTCCGCATGGGGATAGGTCACCGCGACCGTGCCATCCTCATTCTCCACGCCGATAACCACGTTGTCGTCCATCTCCCAGCCGTCGGTCGAGGACTCGTAGCTGAAGGTGACGGTGTTGTTCGCGCAGTCGAGGATCGCCTCGAAGGATTTCACGTTGTTCGAGGGGCCGGGGTAGTTTCCCGAGTACCACTGGATAACGACGCGCTGATTCGCCTCGTCCACCAGGTACCAGGCGTCCTCCTCGGCGCTGTCGCCCGGGTCAAGGTCCGACCAGTAGGGCGCTATAGTCGCGTTGGGGGACTGCTGGCTCGGCAAGACGCCCAAAGAGTTCCCAAAGAGGTTGAGGAAGCTGATCCAGCCGTCCGACGCGACGTTCAACGTGTCATAGACCACGTTGTAGTGCGTGTAGGTCAGGGTTCCGAGGGAGATCATCCCGGAGCGGTCATAATCGTCCAGGTCCAGGGCGGTTCCGCTGCCGCCGTTCGCCGGGTTGATCTCGTACCAGACGAAGCTGTCCAGCACCTCGGCTTCGTAGCCGGCTCCCCGCACGGGGCGGGCCTCCACCGGATCGGACCAGACGCGATAGGCGGCATCGTACCCGTAGTCCGCCGCCACGCGGAAAGTGTAGAGGCGGAAGTTCTCCAGACCGGTAGCGGTATAGGTTTCAGCGATCGGGCGATTGCCCAGCGCCGTACCGTTCTGCTCGATGACATAGCCGCTGAAATCGTCGATGGAATCAACGGTTCTCTCCCCGGATTCCAACGCGAGCAGGCTCTCGAGCGTCTTCAACTCGCTCCGCAGCGGGGCAAGCCGCGCGAGGTCGGCCGCGCTCCCGTTGAGCGTCACCCGCTCGACCGCTGCACGGCGCATGTCGACCTTGCGCCGCAGGCCATCCACGGTCAGGGCGGACTGCTGGTTGGCCGGGGCGGTCCATGTCAGTTGGATCTTCTCATCGCCGCTGCTCGCCTGCAGGTTCGTCGGCGGAAGAATCTCGAAAACCTGGAGCGCGAGCGGAACCGTCGAAGAGCTGACATCCACGCCGACGAGGACGGCGTCGTGATACCCCTGCGAACCGGAAGGCGTGTTGTAAATCTCGAAGGTGTAAAGACCCTCCAACTGTTCGCCTAGGTTGAACGCCCCCGCGGCGTCGGTGACATCGGAGACTCCCAACGCGGGAATCGACACCGTGATGCCCTCGACCGGGGTGTCCGGCGTGTCGGCGGACATCACCGTCCCGGTGATCACGACGGTCAACACCTCCTGCGCAAGCTGGAAGTTGACCGTCGTCGTCTGGTCGGCGACGATCTGCACTCCCTCTTGTGTCGAGGAGACATAGCCCGGCAGGGCCGCGGTGACATCGTAGGTCCCGACCGGAACATCCTGCAGCGTGTATGCCCCGGAGGAGTTGGTGGAGCCGGTGACGGCGATATCACTCGTTCCCGCGTGGTAGACGATGATGTCGGCATCCGCCAGCGGATCGCTGTTCTCGTCCGTCACTGTACCGGTCAGATTGCCGCCCGCTTCGCCGATGCGGAACGTCGTCCCGGAGGCGATCGCCGACCAGTCCGTCCCCTGGGCGATCGTCTCGCCGAGGTCGCCGGCACCGTTTTCGTACCCCACCGTGAAGTTGCCGCTTGCCTGGGCATCCGTGCTTTCATAGTTCAGGTAAACGCGGTCCGTGGTGGGGTCGAGGACGATCTCGCCGGTGAGACCGGAGCTGGCGCCATAGGCGAAGACATTATCGTACTCGATGACGAACTTCCCCTGGGAAAGGCCCACGTAGATGTTGCCCCCAAGGATCGGGTTGAGATCCGCACCGTAGAGGGAAACAACGTTGTTCGGTTCCGTTGTGTCGGGAAAGGCGGGAAGCACATGCGATGTTGCATCCGTTGAACTGAAGGAGATCCATCCGTTCGAGCAGACACGGACACGATCATAGCTCGTTCCGTACCAGGTGAACGTCCCGAAACCGTGATCGCCGAACACCACTTCGATGATATCCTCATCGTTGAGCGTCAGGGCGGTGCCGGAGGTGTCGATCTCCAGCCAGAAGTTGCCGGAGGTGCCCCAGGGGATGACGCGGGAGGAGTCGTAGACATTGTACACGTACCAGGTTCCGGCCTGCGTCGGCCTGCGGGCCTGGTTGGCGTTCGCCGAGGCGTCCTCCGCCAGCAGGAACCAGGCGACCGAGTCGCCGTCCGCCTGGAATGCGCCGGGGATGGTGGCGGAATACTCGTTCGGATTGCCCGTGGCGGTCATCGCGACCACTGTCTGGTCGATGACGCTCCCGCCGGAGACGTGCCCATAGGTCAGGTTGAAGAAGTTGAGGCCGGAGTCATCCGTCGCGGTGGCGACGATGTCCGCGTCATCGCCGGAGAAATTGACATCCGGCCAGGAGACGAGGGTCACCACGGGCGGGAAGGCGTCTGAGGTGCTCGCGTCCACCGTGACGTTGTCGATCAGCCAGTGCAGCGCCCAGTCGCCGCCGTCATCATAGCGGAAACGGACCCGCACGTCCGCCTCGTTGGAGGCGTAATCCGTTAAGTCCACCAGGGTGGGCGCCTCTTCGACCGAGGCGGTGTAAGTGACAACGTTCGTCCAGTTCGTGCCTCCGTCAATGGAGACGTCCACCGCGGCGAAATCGTTCCCCCCGTTGAAGTAGAAGTGCTGGTCGAATGAGAGGGTCACGGAGTTGTAGCCCAAGGTGCTGAAGGAGGGCGTCCGCAACTCCTCTTCGAGACGACCGGCGTCGCTGCCCGCGATGTCCGAGGAGACCATCATGTACTGCGGGGTCAACCCTCCGAAGGCAAACGTCGCAACGAACCAACTGTCGCCGGTGCCATCGCCGCCGTCGACCACAGTCCAGTCTCCGGGAAGCCCGCCCTCAAAATCCTCCGAGAGGAGGATGTCGTCCAGCTCCTGCGTCGTCCGTCCGCTCGGCGGCGTGACAACGATCCGGGCAGGCTGGTCGGGCAGATTCCGCTGCAGGGTACTCCGCTCCGTAAACTGAGGCTCAGCGGCACCTGCCGCCGCAGAGAACAGAATCGTTACCGAGAGCAGAAGGCTGACATTCATCGCCTTGCCGTTCATGACTCCCCCTTCTCTTTTTCTCATCAAGCTATTTATACTTCTGCGCGGGGAACCGGGAAACGATCGGTGTTGCACAAAGCCGAATCATCCCGGGACGCTACTTGTCCGGTTGCTCCTCTACCCTCACTCGACCGCCGGGGGTCATGGTTTCCTCGTCCCTCGAGCAACTGAACGAAGAACTCGTATGCCCCATGTCAATCGGCGGAAGCACTATATTTGTGAGTTAGGGTTTCCTGCCTCTCCTTGTTGTGACCGCTATCACCACGCCTGATTCGTCCGCGGCACAAGATGCAAGCACCGAGGAACCCGGCGAGTTCCTTCCGGCCAGGTACGGCAAAATGAATCCTTTCTCATAAGCGGAAATCCCGCATCGTGCACAACTTGTAAGTTACCCATGCGAAGATGCCCTTGTAAAGATATTCGCGGATTTACTCGCAGTCCGGACCAACAACACGCGTTGCTGAGTTACAGTCGAAATCGCACCATGTTCCGCCGTCAGGCCTGGCACACAACACGAGATTCCCTATTGACAGCATCGGCATAATCTCGTACTCTTATTGCCGATCATTCCTAATAGGCGACCGATAGCCGGGAGAAATTATGGAAGATGAAGCAACTCTCGAAGGGCGATACCGCCCCTCCGAAGATGTCGTCGCCCGCGTCATCGAAGGCGAGTTGGTCATCATTCCGCTGAAAGCGGGGGTCGGCGACATGGAGGATGAGTTGTTCTCCCTGAATCCTACCGGCCGGGAGGTGTGGAACAGGTTTAATGGGGAGAGGACACTCGGTGAGATCGTCAGGGAGATCGCGGAGGAATACGAGGGAGAATCCGCTGAGATCGAGCGGGACATCATCGGGTTGGCCTGTGTTCTGTTGCAACGTAAACTGATTTCCGCGGTTTCCTGAGAGATCGATGAACGGGTTCACCGGGGGAGGAGGAGAGCTTGGCCTTACGGGCGCGGATCTCACATTGCTCATCCGTGATGTCCTCGCCCGGGGTGCAAGCTTCCGCTTTCTCGCCCGCGGCAGCAGCATGTGGCCGTTCATCCTCGAGGGCGATGTGGTCACCCTTTCGCCCCTCAACGGCGAACCACCACGAATCGGAGAGGTTGTCGCCTTTTCGCACCCGAGGGCGAAGGGTCTCTGCATTCATCGCATCGTCGAGATCCGCGGAGAAAAATATCTTATCGGGGGGGATAACAACAGGCGTCCGGATGGAGTGTTCGCCATTTCGGACCTGCTCGGACGGGTGACCCGGGTCGAACGTAACGGGAAGACGCTTTCCTTCGGCCTGGGGCCGGAGAAGCGGTGGATCCCGTGGCTGCGCCGGTGGGGGATCTCGCGTTGGCTGCATTCGAGGGCGGTAAAAACCGTTTACCATCTCTACCGGAGAGTGCGAGAATGACTCAGGAACATGTAACGACGGTTCGTCTGGCGGACATGCCGCTCTTTAAGAATACCCGGGCCCGGAGAACCCTTATCAACCTGACCTTCGAGATCACGGCGCGCTGCCCCAACGACTGCCGTCACTGCTACATCAACCTCCCCGCCGGCGACAGGGAGGCAAAGCGCCGTGAACTTTCGCTCGAGGAGATCGATGCGATCACCGACGAAGCACTGGAACTCGGCACATTGTGGGTGCTGCTCACGGGCGGCGACCCCCTGTTGCGCAAGGACTTCGCCGACATCTACCTGCTCCTCAAGCGCAAGGGGTTTCTCGTCGAGGTCTTCACCGCCGGCACCTTGATCAACCGGGAGCACGTCGACCTGTTCAAGCAGTACCCGCCTCGCAGCCTGGAGACCACGGTGTACGGGGTAACCCGGGAGACCTATGAGCGGGTCTCCCGCAAGCCGGGCTCCTTCGACGCCTTCATGCAGGGCCTGGAACGGTTGTGGGCCGCCGGGCTGAAAGTCAATTTGAAAACCGTGGCCCTGCGCTCCAACCTGCACGAGATGCCGGCCATCCTCGAGTTCTGCCGCGAGCACTGCCCCGAGGATTACCGGCTGGACGATTTCCTACACCTGCGCTATGACGGGGATCCGAAACGGAACGAGGAGATAAAGTCGGAGCGTTTGACGACAGAGGAAATCATCGCCCTCGACAAAACGGATCCGAAAGAGCTTCAGGGCTGGAAGACGATGTGCGGCTCGATGATCTTCGAGCGGAAGGAGAACGGCGACCACCGCCTCTTCAAGTGCGGGGCGGGTATGGACGCCGCTGTCATCGGATACGACGGCGTGCTCCGGCCCTGCGACTCCCTCGTGCACCCCGACTTCACCTACGACCTGCGCAGGGGAAACCTGACCGACGCGTGGATCAACTTCGTCCCCAGGATGTGGGAAGCCGAGATTCACAAGCAGGAGTTCGAGGAGACCTGCGGAACCTGCAGCTTGCGGAACATCTGCATGTGGTGCCCGGCGCGCGCCCATCTCGAGACGGGCGAGCTGGATGCCTTCCTGCCCGAGTTCTGCACATTGACCCATGCGAGAGTGGAGGCCTTCGGAAACGGGGAAACCGCCGAAGCCGATCAGCGTCCGCCGGTGGAGGTGGACTTGGTTCCTACTCCAGGAAAAGAGTATTGAAAAGGTTTCGCCCGTTGAACCGGGTGACTTGACACGGGATTTTTTGTACATTAGTCGCCGGGATTGAACTTCACCCGGTGGAAGCAGACCGACCTGAAACCCGATACAAATCATGGAATCCCGGAGAACGGGGTTCAACTGAAGGGAAATGCGCAATGAAGAAAGCATGGGAAAAACCGCAATTGGTTGTCCTGGTCCGCGGCAAGCCGGAAGAGAGCGTGCTGGTCACCTGCAAGAAGGCGGGGGGCTTCGGCGCTCCCTCCTCACCGACCATTTGTGACAATTGCGAGACTCCGCGCCCAAGCTGAGCCATTGTCATTTTAACCCGGAAGCTTTTGCGGGAGGGGGTACTTCTGTCCTCTCCCGAACCTCCGGCCTCAGTGACAGATTTATGCCGGTCATACCCGGTCGGGACCAGCCTCGGCGCCGGGCGGCGCGAACGAGGGAAATGGCCGCCCGGATATGGCCGTTTAGTTTTCCTGGGCAACGCGATGCTTCATTTGTGCCGGCGAGTGATCCCGGCACTTTCATTTGAACACACATTCCTTCTGGTCAGGTGGCCTCTCCCAGAGAAAAGCTGATCGCCGTGCTGCGCCTCGACCGCGCCATGCGCCTCATCTGGCACAGCGGGCGCGGCTGGACGATCGCAACCATTGCGCTCCTGTTCTTTCGAGGCGTCCTCCCCCTCGCAGCACTGATCTTGGTCAAGAAGGTCGTCGATGCGGTCGCCGCCGGGGCGGCCTCCCATGACGCCGTCGCGGCGTTCCCCCAGGTAGCCCTCTACATCGCCCTCGCGGGCGCGGTGGCCCTCCTCGCAGCCGTCTCCCGGTCCCTCTCGGGCGTCGTGGAGGAAGCCCAAACCGAGCACCTCACCGACCACGTGCAGTCGATGATCCATACCAAGTCGGTCGAGGTGGACCTCGCCTATTACGAAGAACCCCGTTATTACGACACCCTGCACCGGGCGCAGCGGGAAGGGACCTACCGCCCCGCACGCATCTTGCAGAGCCTCACCGGGGTAGGGGTCAACGGGCTCTCCCTGCTGACCATGGTAGGGCTGCTGGTCTCCTTCAACTGGACGGTGGCGCTGGTGCTCTTCCTCGCCGCCCTGCCGGGCGTCTTCGTCAAGGTCCGCTACGCGGGCATCCTGTATCGCTGGCGGCTGGAGCGTACCCCGACCGAGCGCCTCGCGCACACCTACGACTGGATGCTGACCACCATGCAGTACGCGAAGGAGCTGCGGCTCTTCGCCCTCGGGCGGCACTTCCGGGAGCGGTACCGCGAACTGCGGAAAACGCTGCGCGAAGAGCGCATCGGGCTTGCCCTCCGGCGGGCCGGGGGCGAGCTGCTGACCCAGGCCGTCTCCGTCCTCGCCGTGTTCGGATCCTTCGCCCTGATCGCCTACCGCACCCTGCAGGGTGTCATCACCCTCGGCGACATGGTGATGTACTACCAGGC
>Ga0209834_10001695_pt1 | contig 12070 bp, 12 predicted proteins | sample Mar14236cmmetaG_FD_184134 | JGI IMG/M metagenome (GOLD analysis project Ga0209834, IMG submission 184134) | Marine hydrothermal vent microbial communities from Guaymas Basin, Gulf of California to study Microbial Dark Matter (Phase II) - Marker... ...
TGTCCTCAATTTTACTCATGAAGTTTATTACATCTATAATGGATTTAACCTCAGCATATGGGAAAATTATTTTTATCACGGTTAAAATTGCATCAAGAAACATCTCATAGTTCCAGAATTTATCAAGCTCGACATCCCACCATTTATAACCAATGCCCATTGTTTTACTAGTCGAAACACCAGATGGTAGAAAACCAGCTTTTCCTACATTATGTGCACATTTAATTTCAGCTGAGACAGTTATTTCCTTTTTTTTCCCAATGTATATTTTTTGGATTATGTAGGATCCACCTTGTGCCCATCCAGCGATATATGACTCAGAATATGAAGAAACAAAACCTGTTTCATGTCTGGCTTTAAGTTTTAAAATTTTTACTAGATAGTTATCTTTGTATTCCCAGGTGTCATTACTTGTATAAGGTGGTTCAAACACTACACCTGGGTTATTAATCAAAACATTTTTTTCTGGTTTTATTTTTGCTACTTTGTTATTTTTTTCAACCATCGATAGTGCAGGATTCGCTATTGTTACCAGTAGTACTATTGCAAATAAAAGGGCAATTATTTTCTTTGAAATTATTTCACCCCATACTTTTTTAAAATAAGAATAATATATTTATATTAAAATTTTTCTATGTATATTATTATAATTTGCCGATAATATCGAGTTTATCCTCAATGATAATATCAATCAATCTGTCTGCCATGTTTTTAACTATATCAGACATATGACCAGACATCTCTTTTGGTTGAATACCAATAAGAACTATTTTTTTTACATTTTTTCCAAGATAATCTATCAAAACAGAAAGAGGTATCCCATGCGTACTAATATGCATAACACCAATTTTTTCTTTTGAAATGATACGAATCTCCCCAGGATCAACTCCCATCTCAACAGCATCAATAATTATCAATTTCTTAGGTTTTAATCTTTTAACAACAGATGTAAAATTCTCAGGAGCAACACCACAATCAATAACATCAAAATCTACATTTTTCCCTTTGAGCGTATCAGCTATATATGGCCCAACTGCATCATCGCCACCATCTCTATTCCCAATACACATCACAACAAGATCCATTATATAATTCACTCGCAAACATCTATAAATCTAAATCTTTCAGAATCAAAAAGACCCATATCGCTAAGCTTAATCTTTGGGATAACTGTAAGACCCATAAAAGAAAGAGTCATAAAAGGTGCCTTCAAAGATGTTCCAAGCTCTTTTACTTTCTCGTTCAACTCAACGTATCTATCTGCAACCCAATCATAACTCTGATTACTAATAATACCCGCGATAGGAAGCGGTAGAGCCATCATCTCATCATTGTTAACTACACATATACCTCCCTTATTTTTGATAATAAGATTCACAGCATTACATATGTCGTCATCGGACACCCCAACACAAATAATATTATGAGAATCATGAGCAACACTAGATGCAATAGCACCAGATTTAAGACCAAAATTTTTTATAAAACCAACAGCAGGATTTGTATTCTTATATCTATTAACAACAACTATTTTTAAAATATCACGATCAACATCAGAAACAGCAAAACCATCAACAATTCTTGGCTCTACACTTATTTTCTCCGTTATAAGTTGCCCATCAACAGCAACTATAACATTAATGAAATCTTTCTCGCATTTCAAACTAAAATCCTTAGGTTTCTTCAGATTAGTATTAAAATTATTAATTATATCAGGAGCTATATACTCAATATTAGAAACCCCCTCTGTTGCTACTTCCATTCCATTAATAACTGTTTTTAAAATCATTAAATCATCTAGATTATTTACAACAAGAAAATCAGCAGGATCTCCTTCTCTCAACAAACCAACATTTAGATTATAATGAACAACAGGATTATAAGAAGCAGCTGTTAAAACCTTGATAGGGTTAATTCCACTGTTTATAGCCTTTTTAACAAGGAGATTTATATGCCCCTTAATCAGATCATCAGGATGTTTATCATCACTACACAACATACAACTCTTGTAATTCTCCTCCAACAATGGTAACAAATCATCGAAATTATGAGCGGCAGAACCCTCACGTATAAGAATCTTCATCCCATTTCTGATCTTCTCCTTTGCTTCTTTTATCGTGAAACATTCATGATCCGTTGAAATACCTGCTTCAATATATTTCTTCAACTTTTCCCCAGTAAGACCGGGTGCATGACCATCAACTGGTTTGCCATATTCTTTAGCAGCTTTTATCTTGCTCATAACCTCTGGATCATGATTAATTACACCAGGATAATTCATAACCTCAGCAAGAAAATACAAATCCTTTCTTCCCAGAAGCTTTACAACATCTTCCGAATTCAAACTATACCCCGTGTTCTCAAAAGGAGAGGCAGGTACACAAGAAGGAACACCAAAAAAGAATTTCATAGGTGATTTTTTAGAATTCTCAATCATATAATCAATACCAGAAACACCTAATACATTTGCTATCTCATGAGGATCAGAAACAACACCAACTGTTCCATGAACCACTGCAATCCTGGCAAACTCAGATGGAACAAGCATAGAGCTCTCTATATGAATATGAGAATCAACAAAACCAGGAATAATATATCTATCATACTCTGTATTTTCACGCTTGATATGGGTTATCCTTCCTCCTTTAACCTTCACAGTACCAGAAAAAATCTCTTGATTCTCAAGATCAACAATATTACCAGATATATTCATGGTTTATCTTAACACCTCAAATTAAACAATATTTTTAATGTAATCAAAAAGCTTTTTTAGTAATTTCTATTCAAAGAACGTTATGCCAAAAATTGGAGTCATCGGCGGAAGCGGCTTCTACAACATGGGAATCATCAAAAACACGGAAGAAATAGAAATCAACACACCTTTTGGAAAACCATCAGACAAACTAACAATAGGAACCATTGGAAACACAGAAGTAGTTTTTTTACCAAGACATGGAAAACACCATCAGTACCCACCACATAAGGTAAACTACCAGGCAAACATTTTTGCAATGAAACAAAGCGGAGTGGAGTACTTAATATCAACAGCAGCTGTTGGTAGCCTGAAAAAAGAAATAAAACCATGTGATTTTGTGATAGCAGAACAACTCATAGATCGAACAAACAAACGGATAAACACATTTTTCGATGAAGGAATAACAGTTCATGTAGGATTCGCAGATCCATTCTGTAAAAAACTATCAGATATTGCCTATGAAACAATAAAAAAAGAAAAACTTGATGTTCACCGTGGAACCTACATCTGCATGGAGGGTCCACAGTTTTCAACACGTGCTGAATCAAACCTATACCGCAGCTGGAATGTTGACGTTATAGGCATGACACTTGCACCAGAAGCAAAACTAGCACGTGAAGCAGAGATATGTCTATGCGGAATACTTACTGTCACAGATTACGATTGCTGGTATGAAGGAGAAGAAGATGTATCTGTGACATCTGTTGTAGAAAATCTCAAAAAAAATGATAAAAACATGGCAAACATTCTCAAAAAACTTGTACCAAAGATCAAATATACGAGAGACTGCGGATGCCATAATGCACTGGACTATGCGGTCATAACATCTCCTGAGTTAATAAAAAAAATAGGTAATCCTGATGTAAACAGGGTTCTTCTAAAAAGATTTCTTAGATAGATTTTTTCTTTTATTCCTAATAGATAAAACAAGAAGTAGTAGCCATACTGTTCCAGAAATCATTTCTGATGTAACTGATACCCAGTATCCCATGGTAGAAAATGTGACTGCTAAGATATAAAGTCCTACGGTGGTAAATCCTGCTGTGTAGACATTAAGAATTGTTTTCCCACGCCAAACATCTCTTAGTTGCGGTATTAATATAAAACCAAAAAGTACGCTAACGATTCCTATTACAACATCTTGCCAGTGATAACCCTCTCCAAATAACTGCACAAATATATCAAGTAACATCTTCTACTGGTGAACCATAGATTATAAATAAAACTTATGTATCCAGAAATCGGATTCAATTGGTGATTAAATATGGTTGATAAAATAAAACTGGCACATGGTGCCGGTGGAGAACAAATGGATAGACTCATCAAAGAAAAAATACTTAAATATTTTAAAACCTCATCAGAAAATGTTGAAATTCCTTTAACTTTTCTTGATGATTCTGCTGTTGTGGATGATATTGTTTTTACAACTGATTCCCACACTGTCCAGCCTCTTATTTTCCCAGGTGGAGATCTTGGCTCACTCGCGATCGCTGGCACAGTTAACGATATTTCTGTTATGGGTGCAAAACCATTAGCTCTCTCAGCTGGTTTTATCATAGAGGAGGGATTATCCTTTGAAATTTTTGAAGAAATAATAAACAGTATGGGTAAAACAGCGCAGTCTGCTGGTGTGCCAATTGTAACTGGTGACACGAAGGTTGTAGAGAAAGGCGCTATTCAGGAATTTATGATTAATACAAGTGGTATTGGTAGAAGAACTTCTTTACTTGATGGAAACATCAAAGAAGTAAAAAGATACAGAAAATTTAACGGGCGCTGGCTTCTTGACTCAAATCTCAGAAATGGGGATAAAATAATTCTCTCAGGGAACATTGGTGAGCATGGTATTGCTTTGATGTCTTTTCGTGAAGGTTATGGTTTTGAAACTGAGATAAAATCTGATATTGCACCTTTGAATGATCTTATGGAGAAAATACTTTCAGTAGGGGGTGTTGTATCTGCTAAAGATCCAACACGTGGCGGTCTCGCTAATACTGTCAATGATTTTAGTGAGAAATCAAAAATTGGAATAATACTCTATGAGGATGATGTCCCTATCCCTGCTGGCGTCAGATCCGCTTGTGATATGCTTGGTATTGATCCTTTGGAGATTGGTAATGAGGGAAAGGTAGTTGTTGGTGTTGTTAAAGAAAAAGCAGATGAAGTTTTATCTGCTATGAAAAAGCATCCGCTCGGTAAAAATGCAATGATTATCGGCGAAGCAACTGATAAAATCAAAGGTGTTGTATTAGAAACATCTGTTGGTGGTAAACGTAACTTGCATAAGCCTGTTGGGGATCCAGTTCCAAGAATTTGCTAAAGTCATTATATATTCTAAGCATAAACTATATATAATACTATATAAGCAAATATATAGTAATGAAAATAATTAACGTAGTAAAAACTACAAGCATGATTTTAATCATGGTTCTGTCGATATACTCAACAGCAGTGATGGGAACACGGATAATGAATCAAATAACTGACGATCACTACAAGATGTTATATGGACAAACCATTTATGTTGATGATAACGCAGATGTAGGATGGTATGATGAAACACATGTTAAAACAATAACAGAAGGCGTAAATAAAGCCAAGGATGGTGACATAGTCTACGTTTATAATGGTAAATATAAAGAAAATATAGAGATTACAAAATCTATCGATTTAATAGGTCAAAACAAAGATAAAACATTTATCAAGGATTCTAATGATAAAAACTATGGCTTGTTAGTTTTAGCATCAGATGTTACCATTAAAGATTTTACTTTTGAGGGTTTTGCCGGTAGCATGTTCTCCCGTGCGATTCAAATCGGAAAGGCAGATGGCTCATTAGCACAAGAGGATATACATCTTTCAAATTGTCAAATCAGGTATTGCGACGGTGGAATATTTGTTTATCATGTTACTAATAGTCTAATAGCAGATTGTAAAATTTTTGGAAACCATGGAAGTGGAATGATCATCGAAGACAGCTCATCTCTCATCATAAAGAACTGCTTACTAGAGGGAAACGGGAAAAAAATGGAAGATGGACGAATAAGCTCTGGTGGTATTACACTCGTTAGTGAGAATACTGTGGTCTCCAGTATTGAAATTTCAAACTGTTTAATTAAAGAAAACATAGGAATTGGCATCAGCCTGTTTACCTTCTCAGATTCTGTTATTAAAGATGTTAAAATTAATAACAACTGTCTTATTAAAAACTCAGGGGGTATCGACATACAAGAGGTTGAAAACACTGAAATCTTTGACAATGAGATATGCAAAAACAAAGGATATGGAGTATACATAAACAGAGTAGGATCAGATTGTTCTATAATAAATAATAAAATATCGGATAACGGAGACACTAATAATATCGATTGTGGTATATACCTGATAGATTGTCCAAAAATCATCATTATAAAAAATAATGAAATAAAGAACAATGTAAAAGCTGGCATAATAACGTTAAGATCCACATCTCATAAAATAATTGATAATGTAATATCACAAAACAGTGTTGGCATACTTCTTAGTTATTCGTCTGGCAATATTATTGAAGACAACCTTATATCGGGTAATGATATTGGAATTAAGATAAACCAATGTTTATATGATACAAACATCCTTAAAAAAGAAAACACTTTTAAGGATAATGGTCAAGATATAGTTGTAAAACAACGTAATCGGATTAAAATGAGATTATATGATCTTTTTCCTTTTAAGATTTTGATACAATTTATCCAACAGTTGAAAAATTTAAGGACTGTAGACAAAGAAAAAATTTAAACTGCATTGTATAGACAATATAACACAGACTAATCCTAGTTAATAAGTACAGATTTGTTAATATTTCTTATATTACTTTCTTTACTCTTTTAAATAAGTAGTAAATTTTTAAATAGTATATAGGATTACCACACTACAGTCTTTCAAATAATATTACTACATGGAGGCATGTTTTATGGCTAAAGGTCTTCCTAAATCGTTTAAAAAAGCGTTATGGGTGTATCATTGTAACTCAGGCTCATGTAATGGTTGCGATATTGAAATCATTGCAGCGCTTTGTCCACGTTATGATGTAGAGCGTTTTGGAATAAAACTTGTTGGTACACCACGTCATGCAGATGTGCTATTGGTGACAGGTCCTGTAACACGTCAGATGGCTGATAAAGTGAAAAGAATTTATGAGCAGATGCCAGATCCTAAAGCAGTTATATGTGTTGGTAACTGTGGTAATACTGGTGATGTTTTTTATGAATCATATAACCTTGTTGGACCAATAAATGAGATTATACCAGTTGATGTACATGTTGTTGGTTGTCCACCGAGACCAGAAGCCATTATTAACGCTGTTGCAAAAGCATGGACTAAACTTGAAACATTGGAGGCTAAAAAATGAGTAAAAAATTATCCCCCGAGGAAATAGTGAAATATTTCAAGGATGAGTTTAAAACTAAGATTAAAGATGTTCAGGTACGTAAGAAATCTGCGGGTTCTAAGAAAAAAGAGTCATACAGCATCTGGATGAATATTGATAAATCAATTTTCAAACCATTTGTTAAACATTTATGTGATCTGCAGTTCCCGCATCTAGCTGTTACATCTGGTAATGATCTTGGTAAAACCATTGAGCTTATTTATCACTTCACACTGGGTTATGGTACAAGATTTGGTGAGATTGTTTTAAATGTTTCTGTAGAACTTCCTAAATCTAAACCTGAGATTGAAACAATCTGTGATTACATCCCTGGTGCTCTTGTAACTGAACGTGAGAAACAAGAAATGCTTGGAGTAAAAATCGTAGGTATACCTGACACCCGGCGTTTGTTTCTTCCTGACGATTTTCCAGAAGGAGTTTATCCATGGCGACGTGATGAAACTGGTCTTGAAAAATTGTATAAAAACCTTCATGAGGTGAAAAAATGAAACAAAAAACTACTACCAAGACTTCTTATCATATTCCTATTGGCCCTATTCATCCTGCGCTCAAAGAACCTGTGTATTTTGAGTTTGAAATAGATGGTGAACGCATTGTTGATGTTGATGTTAAACTTGGTCATGTCCATCGAGGTATAGAATGGGCTAGCCGTAAACGCAACCCGATTCAGATATTGTATCTCGCTGAGCGTGTATGTGGTATTTGCTCATATTCTCATCCAGCTGCTTTTACTCTTGCTGTTGAGGATGCTGCAGGTATTGAAATCCCAGAGCGTGCTGAATATCTACGTGTGATTCAGGGTGAACTTGAGCGTATTTGTTCTCATACATTGTGGGCGGGTGTTGCTGCTCATGAGATTGGTTTTGATACTGTTTTGTATTTCACTTGGGAAATACGTGAAAGAGCATTGGATCTTACTGAATATTTAACTGGTAACCGTGTTACAAAGGCTATAATGACGATAGGGGGTATTAGACGGGATATTACAAAAGATATGCTCCCTACGGTTACTAAACATTTGAATTATTTGAAGGATAATTTTGAGAAACTCCGTCATGCATTTCTAGATGATAAAACTGTTAAAATACGCAGTCAGAATGTTGGTATATTGACGAAAGAGGATGCATTGAAGCTTTGTGCTGTAGGGCCTACAACCCGTGCATCTGGTGTTAAAAAAGATGTACGTGTTGATACTAGCTATTTCGCCTACGGAGATTTAGATGTTGATTATATGACTCCCGATGTTCTCACCGGAGAAATTAATGGTGATGTTTATGATCGGATTATAGTACGTCTACTAGAAGTAAAACAGTCAATTGATTTGATAGAGCAATGTCTTGATAAGATGCCATCGGGAGATATAATTGCTGAACCTAAACCTGCAAAACTATTATCACAACTTAAAAAAGCCAGTGGAGAGGGCGTCGGGCGTCATGAAGCACCACGTGGTGAAGTTATTCACTATGTAAAGTTAAACGAAAATGAGGATGCGCCGTATACATGGAAAATCCGGGCTCCAACATACAACAACATATTACCATGGATCCCAATGCTTAAGGGAGAGCAGATCGCAGATATACCCATTGTTGCAGCCTCTACTGATCCATGTATGAGTTGTACAAACCGCGTAGCAATAGTACAGGATAACAACAAATACGAGCTTACTAAAGAAGAACTACATCGTCTCAGTATTGAAAAGACAAGGAGGTTGATGAAACAATGAGATTCTCAATGTTACCACAAGTATTTGCACAGTTGTTTAAAAAACCATGGACAAACAAGTTCCCTGCAAAGTATCAACCTTCAAATACTACTGCTTATCTAAAAGCTGTTAGCGAAGGAAAAGCAAAAATCAACCCGCCGATTAAAACACCACCAGGTTTTCGAGGTAAAATACAATATGACAAAGAGAAATGTACCGGTTGTCAATTGTGTATAAAAGTATGTCCCTGTGAGGCAATAGAATTTAAACCTGAAGAAAAAAAGATCAAAATATACCTGGCAAGATGCTGTTTTTGCAGTCAATGTAATGATATATGCCCAGTGAATGCTCTTAGTATGAGTGATGAATTTTTACTCGCTGGAACTGATCCATATGAGAAAGATTTAATTGTAGAATAGTAGTTTGGTAATGATTTAATGAAACTCATCTTTAAAGGAATTGTTCAGGGTGTAGGTTTTAGACCAACGGTTTATAGAATAGCTAAGGAACTAGACCTAAAAGGATATGTTCTCAACAAAGGAGCAGAGGTAGAAGTTGTTATAGATCGTGATAAAGAAAAATTTATAAAGAAACTAAAACAAAACTTACCAGATATAGCAAAGATTACAGAGATAATTGAAAAAACCGATGATCGAGTTTTTAATGATTTTAAAATATTGCATAGTAAACAAGGAACTCATCAATCTTTGATACCAGCTGATGTTGGTATATGTGAAGACTGTCTTAGGGAGTTGTTTGATAAAAAAAACAAGCGATATTTTTTTCCTTTTACGAATTGTACTATTTGTGGTGCGAGGTTTAGCATTATTGAAGATGTTCCTTATGATCGTGAAAGAACCTCTATGAAGGATTTCAAGCTTTGTTCTTCTTGTGAGAAAGAATACAAGGATCCTTTAAACCGTCGGTATCATGCTCAAACAATATCATGTCCAGAGTGTGGACCTGTTTACAAGTTGTATGATAAAAACAGAAACGATCTTGGTTCAGAAGATGCTATCCGACGGTTTGCCGAAGAAATTGATAATGGAAAAACAGGTGTTATAAAATCATGGGGCGGTATGCATCTCTGTTGTAATGTTTTTGAGATAAATCGTTTCCGTGAATGGTATAATCGCCCGCAGAAGGCTTTTGCTATCATGGTGAGGGATATTGAAACTGCTAAAAAATATGGAAATATTTCTGAGGAGGAAGAAAAGCTTTTACTTTCAAAAAATAAACCAATAGTTCTTGTTGAGAAAAAAAAGCTGGAAGGGGCATCACCTGGTCTTAACACAATTGGTTTGTTTTTACCATATACTGGTCTTCATCATCTTTTGTTTTATTATCTTAGAAGTGATGCACTAGTTATGACTTCTGCTAATATCCCAGGGGAAGCTATGATTGTAGAGGATGATGAAGCGTTTTCTGTTGATGCTGATTACTATTTGTTGCATAACCGGAGAATCCCAAATAGGGTAGATGATTCTGTTGTTAGAGTTTGGAAAAACCATGTTTTTTTCCTTCGTAAATCTCGTGGTTATGTCCCTGAGCCTTTATCTGTTTCATATGCGGAGCATGTGTTGAGTGTTGGTGCTGGTGAAAATGTTACAGGTGCTGTTTCTTCTGATAAAAATATTTTTCCAACTCAGTATATTGGTAATTCTAAATATTATTCAACGATTCCTTTTTTGGAGGACAGTCTTCGTCATATGATGAGACTTACAATGGATAAACCTGATATTGATGCTGTTGCATTGGATATGCATCCTGGTTATGATACACGTTTTGTTGCTGAAAAGTTCGCAGATGAGTACTCTGCCCCTCTTTTTGAGATTCAGCATCATTGGGCGCATGCTGCATCCTTGCTTGTTGATAATATGGTTGACGAAAGTGTTGTTTTAACAGTTGATGGTCTTGGTTTTGGCGATGATGGTACGTTTTGGGGTGGAGAGGTTCTTTATTCTAGTTTGAGTAGTTATAAACGTGTTGGTCATCTTAGGTATATCCCCCTGTTAGGTGGTGATCAAGCTACTCGTGATCCTCGGCGTCTTGTTTTTGCTGTGTTTAAAATACTAGATGAAGAAAGGTTTTTTAGTGGAAAAGAAGCAGATGTTCTTTCCAAGTTGATGGATAAATCACCTTTATCTAGTAGTTTTGGTCGTGTTCTTGATGCTCTTTCTTGTTATCTTGGTATTTGTTGTAAGCGAACATATGATGGTGAACCTGCTATGAAGTTGGAGAAATACTTGGCTATGGGGAAACCTAGATATTCCTTTGATGCAGCGGTCAAACATAATGTTGTTAACACTGTTGATTTGTTCAGGCAGCTTGATGAACAAATCTCTAAGAATCCATCTGATAGTGAAAAGGCGGATTATGCTTATTCGTTTGTGAAAGCAATAGTTGATAGCCTTGTTAGTATAGCTGCGGATTATGCTGAGAAGCATGATGTGAAAACTATTGGATTATCTGGCGGTGTTTCTTATAATATTCCTATTACTGAGATGGTTGAAAAAATCGTTAAAAAAAATGGTTTTAATTTGCTTGTTCACAATCGTGTTCCCAATGGTGATGGTGGTATTTCTATAGGGCAGAATGTTATAGTTGGAAACAAATTATAAAAATAAATTAATCATCAGGAGGTTAGAATGAGTAAAAATATTGATGTAGTAAAAATCCTTGTAATAGTAATCATTGGTATGTTTATTCCTTTCCTAGGCTCATTAGTAATAGTCTATGGGATGGATTTAACAAATTTTGATGATGTTTTAAAAATAGGTTCAACTTTCGGGTATTTTCTGTTAATTTTTGGAGTTGAGTTAGTAATTGTTTATCTTTATTATGCGATCTCAAATAAAGTGGTTGGTAAAAAACTAGATGAGTATAAGCCAAAAAAATAATTTTAATATCGTTAATTCGATATAATCAAAAACTAAAGGTTTTATATAGACAGAATATCCTTTGTTTCGAAATGATTAACTTACTGTTTCAAATAGCTCTCCCATTCATATTATCAGCTTTTGTAGTAATTTTTATTACAGTAATTGCTGAGAAATACGGGACAAAAGTAGGAGGCATTCTTGGTACACTTCCAACTACAATTATTGTTGCTTTTGTTTTTATAGCGTTAAATAAAGGAACTGACTTTGCTTCACGATCAGTTGCAGTTGTACCTGCCGAAATG